>Ga0180732_1000409_pt1 | contig 38158 bp, 47 predicted proteins | sample KR11_01MetaG_FD_148674 | JGI IMG/M metagenome (GOLD analysis project Ga0180732, IMG submission 148674) | Groundwater microbial communities from the Olkiluoto Island deep subsurface site, Finland - KR11_0.1 MetaG | ecosystem: Environmental > Aquatic > Deep subsurface > Groundwater | place...
AAAATAATAAACTCAATTGAAAACCGAAAACACAAACTGCTAATCTCGCTGTCTTATGGAGCGGGACTGCGAGTAAGCGAAGCGATAAATTTAAAAATTAAAGACATAAATTCGGAGGAACTGACAATTCACCTGAAAAACGCAAAAGGAAGCCGCGATCGGATCACTATTTTTCCTGAAAAACTAAAAGCTGACTTGCATGAATTTTTTGCTCTGAGAAATATGAATGATTATGTTTTTGCCAGCGAGCGGGGAGGAAAACTAACCGAAAGAACCGCCCAAAAGATATTTGAAATCGCTATGAAAAAAGCTAAAATAGGCAAAGATGCCACTTTCCACTCGCTTCGCCACAGTTTCGCGACGCATCTTTTGGAAAACGGCGTTGATATCCGCTATGTGCAAGAATTATTAGGCCATCAGAACATTCGAACAACTCAATTATATACAAAGGTAACCAATCTAAATATTAGAAAAATAAAAAGCCCTTTAAGCTAAAACTATGGAAATTAAGCTTGAAGAAGTGTTAAAAAACTTCAAAACAGATTACGAAAAATTAACCGCAGAACTCAGCAACCCTGAGATTTTTTCTGATATCGAAAAAACCCAGAAACTGCTCAAAAAACACAAACAACTTGAAGAAATTATTAAAAAATACGAGCGGCTTGAAAAAATTTCTAAAGAGCTGAAGGGCTTGGAAGAAATAATCTCTCAAGAAAAAAACAGCGATATGCTGGAATTGGCCGGAAAAGAAATAAAAAATGTCCGCCAGCAAAAGGAAAAACTGGAAAATGAGATAAAAAATGATTTGTCTCCCGCCAGCGCGCTTGATTCAAAAGATATTATCGTGGAAATTCGCGCCGGCGCGGGCGGAGAAGAAGCGGCGATGTTCGCCGCGGATTTGTTCAGAATGTACGCCAAATTCGCCGAAAAAAACAAATGGCAGACAAGATTGCTTGATTCAAGCCCGTCTTCAACCGGCGGGCTGAAAGAAGTCGTCTTTGAAATAAACGGCGCCGATGTTTATGGCGCGATGAAATACGAAAGCGGGGTTCATAGAGTTCAAAGAATACCCATTACCGAAAAATCCGGCAGAGTGCATACTTCCACCGCGACTGTGGCGGTTTTAGCCCAAGCTGAAGAAGAAGAAATTTTTATCAAACCGCAGGACATACGGATAGACACTTTCCGTTCCGGCGGTCCCGGCGGACAAAGTGTCAACAAAACCGAGTCGGCCGTACGAATCACCTATCTGCCAAGCGGCCTGATTGTAAAATGTCAGGACGAAAAATCCCAGCATAAAAACAAGGAGCGGGCTTTAAAAATTTTAAGAAGCAAGTTGCTCGCTCAAGAAGAAGAAAAACGGGAAAAAGAAGAGCGCAAAACGCGCAAAACACAGATAGGAACGGGCGACCGCAGCGAGAAAATCAGAACTTATAACTTCCCCCAGAACCGCGTTACCGACCACAGAATTAAAAAAAGCTGGCAGGATCTGGATAAAATTTTAGAGGGAAACATCGGCGATATTGTTAATTCGGTTAAAAGCGAGGCGGAAAAATAAAAATGACCGTCAGGGAAATACTGGTAAAAGGAGCAGAAATGCTATCTGACAGAAAGATAAAATCCAGCCGGCTTGACGCGGAAATTATTCTGCTTCACAATCTGCGGCCCGACCGCTCTTGGCTTTATAGCCACGGCGACTATCCCCTTTCCGAAAAGCAAGAAAACGAATTTTTCCGGCTTATCAGACGCCGCGCAAGATTTGAACCGGTTGCTTATATTGCCGGTGAAAAAGAATTCTACGGCTTGAGTTTTTATGTTGATAAAAATGTTTTGATTCCCCGGCCGGAAACCGAAATAATGGTTGAAGAAGCTCTAAAAGACATAACTTGGAGGTTGAGCCTCCACTTGGAGGCTCAACCTCCAAGTACTAACAAAAAAATCAGCGTCGCCGATATCGGCACCGGCTCTGGAGCCATTGTGGTATCCTTGGCAAAAAACTTAAAAAAACTCGGCTATTCCAAGAGGTTCAAAATTTACGCTACCGATGTTTCGGCTAAAGCGCTAAAAGTGGCGAAAATAAACGCCCAAAAACATAATTGCGGCAAAAATATTATTTTTAGAAAAGGCGATTTGCTGGAAGCGCTTCCCAAAAACATAAAAATAGATTATTTACTGGCAAATTTGCCTTATGTGGGAAATGACTACTACTACTTTGAATGGCTTAAAAACGGCAGTCGGCCTTCGGAGTTTTACGAAATTAAGCACGAACCCAAAAAATCTTTATTGGCAAAAAATAACGGTTTGGAATATTTTGAGAAATTTTTTCCTTCCTTGCCAAAATACTTGGCAAAAAACGCGAAAATATTCTTGGAGTCAGACCCGCATCAAATAAAGACAATCAAAAAATTGGCAAAAGAATATTTGCCAAACCATAAAATTAGCGTTATAAAAGATTTGCGGGGATTAGACCGAATAACAAAAATTGACGTTATATTATAATCATTATAATTTTTATAATAATTATATTTAGAAAGGGGGTGAAAAATGAATCAAAAATTATACAATGCCATAAAAATGGTGAGGGACGCGACAAATCATGGGTGGGTTAAAAAAGTTAAAGCAAATTGGCAATTGATAATAGTCGCAATAATCGTTGCCGGGGTTTCTCTTGGCGCTTATTCAAAAAACAGCTCTTTAGTGCAAAAACAGCAAGAAAATCAGCAAGAAAATATTAAAACCAATGAGGCGGGAAATACCGAAAACAGCAACTTTGAAATTGCAAAAGCGAAAGAGCCGGAAACACATGGCGCGGACGCCATAAAAGAAACTGCGGAAAAGGGAGAAGGTGTAACGCATTTGGCGCGGCGCGCCATAAAAGAATATTTGCAAAGCAACAATGAAACATTAAGCAGCGAACAGAAAATTTACTTGGAGGACTATCTAAAAAGAAAAATCGGCTCTAAGCCGCTGGAAATCGGCCAGACGATTGAGTTTGAAACAGGCCTGATTAAAACCGGTCTTGAAAAATCAAAAACATTAAGTCATAAGCAAATAGAAAATCTTTCAAAATATGTACCTTTGGCAAAAAACTTGAATTAATGCACTTTCTAAAAATCAAATTTATGGAGGAAAATATAAACTAAAAACCCCGCATAAAACAGCGGGGCTTTTAGTTTATAATACTATAATCTAATGTTCATCGCCTAATTCATTCTTTCTAAAATTATATTTTTTAACTTTTTATTTATCCACCCCGCCTGCGGCGGGCAGGTTTTTACACCTGAACCATGGCCTGAATATTTTTTGCCTCGCGGATCATAGAGAACTTTACTTTATCCCCCCTTAAGCAATTGCTCGTATTTTTCCGCCCAATCCATTACTCCGGTTCCGGAAGAATTTTTCGCGTACCAGGTGAATTTTTGCCAATTGCTTCCGGCGAAATATCTCGCCGCGGCCTCATACTCGGAGTTAAAATTCGCGCCGACAACACCAGGAATTCGTGAAACCTTCAGCGCCATCGCCACGACCGCGTCTTTTATATCCCATGGGTTGGGAGGATTATTGCCGGTAATTGAAGTCACTCCGTCCTTATAAGCCACCCATGTGGTCGGCATCATTTGCGCGGGGCCCATCGCGCCTCCCCAGCCGGAATAGGTTTTCGGCCTTTTGCTTACCGGCACTGTTTCCGGCAAACCGAGCTCTTTTATTATTTCTAAAAAAGTGGGCTGTTGGGACGGGCGCATATCCGTCTGGTAGTATCCGCTGCCGAGGTTGGCGCCCAAATTCGTCTCCACTTTTAAAATGCCAAGCAAATACGCCGGCCTTACTCCTGTTGCCTGCGACGCGAATTTGGCGGCCGTGATAGCCGCATCAGCGTTAATTACCTGGCCGGCGATATCCAAAGACCTTAGTTGGGCGATCATGGCGGGCAGCAGCTTCTCCTCTTTTTCCAGTTGTTTTTGCAGCTCTTTCTGCTCATTGGCTGTTAAAGTCAAAATTCCCTGCTTTGTTTTTTTGTTCACCGCCAAATCCCGATTTTGGTTTTCTTTCAATTCCAGAAAATAATTTTTTTCCTCCTGTTCGTCCAATAATTTAGTTCTGTTGTTCTCAAGCTCTTGTTTGGATGTCTTTATATTTTCTATTGTATCTTTGATGTTTTCTTGCAGGGCCTCGTTTTTTTGAAACTCGTCCCAAAAATCGGACAACCGGTCGTACTCCAATAAAACCTCGGTAAGCGACTTGTTGTCAGATAAATACAGCGCCCTCATCAGCTCCACCAGGAAATCTTTCTGTTTTAACAAGTTCTCTTCTTTGGCTTTGATTTTTTCTTCCGTTGAATCAATTTCAAAAGAAAGCCGTTCAGTTTCAAGTTCGGTGGTTTTTATCTCCAGCTCAATCGCCTTAATTTTTCCATTCAGAATGTCAACTTCTTTTTTTAAATTCTTTTTCTCGCTTTCTTTTTGGCCGACCTGAATCTTTAATCCGTCTATTTCCCGCCGGAGCTCGGCGATTTCCGCTTCCAGTTGGACTCTCTTGTTCTCCAAGTCGGCTTTTGCGCCGTCACTAACCGCTTTAGCGTAAGACCCGTCTAAAATATCGCTCTGAAAATTTAGCCATCCGGATAAAAACAAAAAAGTGATTACGGCAAACGCAATCCCAAGTACTCGGGATTTGTGTCTTTGATAAATTTTTAGCATAATTCCGGTTAAAAAGAGTTGTTTAGGTTTACTTTTTCTTTTTGTCGTCTTTGGCTTTCCCTTCTTTCTTTACGCCTTTTTCCTGTTTTTCACCTTCTTCTTTCGCCGTCTCCTCTTTCGGCTTGATTCCCTCGACTTCCTCAACTTTTTCTTCAGGCTTGCCGACTTCTTCTTTTTCAACCCTAGGAAGGACGACATTAGCCATAACTTGATTTTTGTCGTCAATAAGAATTTCCACGCCGGAATCCACTTTTAAATCCAATACTTTTATCCTTTCCGCAAAAGATTTTAATAGCGACAGATCAACTTTTATTTCGCGCGGCAAGTCCTTCGGCAAACATTTGACTTTCACGCTTTCCATATTTTTAACTAAAATTCCGCCTTCGTTTTTAACCGCCGGCGAAATTCCCGTAAAATTCAGCGGAACCGCGGCAACGATTTTTTCGTCCATCTTTACGGCATAAAAATCAACATGAATGAATTTTTCCGTAAGCGGGTCTTTTTGGTAGTCGTAAATCAAGACCTGTTTTTTCCCAGGACCGATTTTAAGCCAAATTAAAGTATTTTCTCCGGCGCTTCTGAAAATTTTCTCAAATTGAGCGTAAGGAACCGCCACCGCCTCGCTTTTCAACCGGTGTCCGTAAACAATGGCCGGAATTAATTTTTCCTTGACCAATAATCGTTTTGCTTTTTTATCGGTTTCCCGTTTTTTTGCCTCCAGTTCAAGTGTTTCCATAAGAAATGTTAAAAATATTAACTTTTAATACTTACCCGCCTAAGTTTTCCAAAAGAAAATTTTGGCGGGCTTACCCGCCTAAGTCCCGAGTGCTTGAGATTTTGGCGGGATTATTTGCTCTTTTGCCTTTCTACGATTGATTTGCCTTTTTCAGAAAAAAATTTATAAATCATCAGAACATCATCCGCGCTTACCGCTTTTTCGTTTTTGGCTTTTTCCGCTTCGGCCGCGCTGAGGTCGGTAACCATGCTTACGGCTGTTATGCCAAAGACCCCTGCGCTGATTACTGAAATTACCGCGTTTTTGCAGCGCGAACAATTAAAGTAAAGTATAACTGATTCGTCTTTTTTGCTCAGAATTTTTATTTCGCGCGAACTATAATGATTGTTGCATAAAGGGCAGCTGGCCAGCGATTTTATGTCTAAATTTGGGTAAAATTTCTCCATAAGCGCAAAAAAATGATTGTGAATAATTACTTCAGCTATTTTTAATATAACAATATAATAATATCTTTGTTGCCACTTGTCAAATACAACCCCCTCCTTTTTGGAAAAAGGAGGGGGTTAATCTATGCATACCAGGGTTTCTTACTTGCTCACATCTTTTTTAATCTCGCCGAGTATTTCTTCCGCCAATCCTTTTCCGCCCAAACCGAAAGCCAGGCCGCCGGCAATGGCAAGCATGGCAATAATTCCCGTGAAAAGAATTTTAATAAATTCTAACGCGACGCCAAGCTGATCAAGCGCCAAAAGAACCGCAAAAATTATTATTACCCATTTGGACATTGCGCCCAAAAATTCCGACGCCCTCATCCCCATGACTACAATACTTCCCCTGACAGCCCGCGAAACAAAATCGGCGATAAGTATGCCCACGCTTAAAATTATCAGAGCAATGACCAAGTTGGGAATATAATCTAATATCCTGTTCAAAAACTGCGCCACCTGAGTAAGTCCCACGGATTCAGACGCTCCAACCAAAGCCAATAAAATTATTACCCACTTTACCAGTTCTCCTCCGAATTTGGCAAAATTTAATTTTATTCCGGATTTCTCAAACTTTTCCTTAAAGCCGGATGAAACCGCTATTTTGTCAACGCCCAAAACCGTCAAAATTTTATTGACAAAACTTCCCAAGATCACTGCCGCGATCCAGCCAATAATCACAATGATGAAAGCGGCAATAATATTCGGAATAAAACCGATGATTTTGTCCCAAAAGCTGATAATAGAAACCGCAATATCTGGATTAATCATTCTTCTCACCCCCTTTCTCATAGCTATCCGCCGTCCGCCGACTCGCCTCGCTGTCAGCCTCGCCTAGCGAGTCTATGCGGGGAGTTTTGGCGAAGCGGGCCGGCAGAGACGGAAGCAAATTAATTTTACTTTATCATATTATATCAAAAATGGATAAATCGCGCAATGAAGTACCTCACACCCACTACCCCTTTCCCGTGCTGCCGAAAATTTCTATCTTGCCCTCAATTTCTTTTTGAACTTTCTGCCGGCCATAACCTAAAATCAGGCGGGGGTCGTATTCCGCCGGATTTTCCGCCAAAAATTCCCTAATCCCTTCAGTAAAAGCAACCCTTAAACTGGTATCTATGTGAAAAGAAGCAACGCCTCCTTCAATCGCCTCTTTTATCCTATCCGCGGGAAAATCCGAAGCGCCGTGCAAAACCAAAGGAACCTTTGCCAGTTTTGAAATTTTCCGCAGGCGCTCAAAATCCAAATCCGAGCGTTCTTTAAAAAATCCATGCGCGTTTCCTATAGCCACGGCCAAAGAATCCACTTTGGTCTCTTCAACGAATTTTTTCGCCAAATTGGGGTCGGTCATAATTTTTCCCCAGCTTACAAAACCCGACTCCTCGTCCGCATACGGAACCGCGCCCAGTTCGGCCTGCACGCTAACGCCCGATTTGCGCGCCAATTCAACGGTTTTTTTTGTCAAGGAAGCGTTTTCCGCGTAAGGCATCCTTGACGCGTCAATCATAATGGAAGTAAACCCGGCTTTGATAAACAAGGGGAATTTGTCAAAGTTCTTCCCGTGATCTAATTGAATTGCTATCGGCAAATTTTTCGCCTGCCCTTGTTCCGCGACTAATTTTATCAAAGATATTATCGCGAGCAGTCCCGCGTATTTTATTGCGGATTCTGAAATGTTTATGATTAAGGGGGACTTCTTTACCGCAGCCGCGTTGACTATGGCTTGGGTGGTCTCAAGATTGGAAGTATTAAAAGCGCCCACTGCGTAGCCGTTTTTGAGGGCATCTTGTAGAATTTTTTTTGCGGGAAGAAACATAGTAAAAATTTCTAATTTTTAATTTCTAATTTCTAATTCTTTAATTTTTAAATTTTTGTTTGAAAATTGTTTAATTGAAAATTTAATGAAAATTGTAAATTGATAATTGAAAATTAAAAGAGAAATTTATGTTTTACTAAAATTATATAATACTTAATTGCCTTATAATTCCTAAAAACTCCGTTGCTTTTATACTCGCTCCTCCCACCAACAGCCCGTCTGCCCTGCTTTTTTCTATAAAACCGCCCGCGTTTTTGGCGTTTACGCTTCCGCCGTAAAGAAGCGGAATTTTTTCCGCGATCCCGCGGCCGTAAATGGAATTGATTGTTTTTCTGATTAATAAATTCGCGCTTAAAACATCGTCATAAGACGGCGTTGTTCCGGATCCTATCGCCCAAACCGGCTCATAAGCGATAAGCAAATTCTTGGACTGAACCTGTTTTTGGCGTATATTTTCCAGCGCTTTAGTTAATTGAGATTTTATTATTTCCGGCGTTTTTTCGGCTCTTTTTTCTTCAAACGACTCGCCGACGCAAAGAATGGGGGTCAAGCGGTTTTTAAGCGCCAAAATTAGTTTTTTATTTATAATTTCATCGGTTTCGCCGAAATAATTTCTCCGCTCAGAATGTCCGACAATGACATATTCAACTCCAGCATCTTTAAGCATTAAAGATGAAATTTCGCCGGTAAACGCGCCTTTTTCTTCCCAGTGCATATTCTGCGCGGCAAGCTTAACATCATCGCTCTCCCCTGTTTTAAACCGTCCAAGGTATATTGCCGGCGGCGCGACAACAATATTGATATTTTCGATTTTTTTCGCTTCTTTTTTTATAGCACTGAGAATCTCTTTAGCTTCGCTAAGGGTCTCGGGGTTCATTTTCCAATTAGCAATGATTATCCGTTTTGCATTTTTATTTTCCATAATAACTATTTAATTCCAAATTTCAAAGCCTAAATGTCAACTCAATGTCAAATGATTCAATGTCAAATTCTTTCTTTTGTCATTTAGATTTTGGATTTGATTTGACATTTGTAATTTGAGCTTTGACATTTGAACCTATACTTTTTGCTGCTTTAAAAACTCCGCGGCCTTCTCCGGCTCAATCGTGGAAATTTCAATTCCGGTGCCTAATTCAAATCCGGCCCAAATGGAAGTTTTCGGCAGAATTTCAAAATGCCAGTGATAATGAGAATAGTCTTTTCCGTCACAGGGAGTGGTATGCAGGAAAAAATTATAAGCGGGACCGCTCAATCCTTTGTCAATTTTAATCAGCGCGGCTCTCAGCGCTTCGGCCAATTTGGTCTTGTTTATTTGATTGATTCTTTCAAAATATGAAGCGTGGAATTTGGGATAAACCCTTACTTCAAAAGCCGCACGAGAAACAAATGGGCACAGCGCGATAAATTCTTCGTTTTCAAAAATCACGCGTTCAGCGCTTTCTTTTTCCCATTCAATCATCACGCAATGAACGCATCTTTTGTTTTTCTGCCAGTAATCCGCCGACCCATTCAAACTTCTCCAGACATCCGGATCAATAACCGGCATAGCAACCAGTTGCGAGTGCGGATGGCTCACTGACGCTCCCGCTTCCCGTCCGTGGTTATGAAAAATAGAAATATAATTTATAAACCTTCGATTCATCAGTCCTAAATATCTTTCCTGATAAGCGTTAATGATTTCCAAAACTTGATTAGTTTTCATTTGGGCAATGCTTAAGTTATGATTGCGGGTGATTATCACTTCGTGGAACCCGACTCCGTCTACCACTGAAAAAGGGCCGTTTTCCCGACGATTTAAACGCGTAGACGAATCAAAAGCCGGATATTTGTTCGGCATTGCCATCAAGCTCCATTCTCCTTTCAGGTCTTTATAAACCAAAGTCGGCTTTCTTTTGTCGTCTTTGCCAGGATGACAAAAGGGGCAATCTTTTTCGTTTTCAATAACTGCCCGCTTTTTGGTTTTAAAATCATCCGGGCGCTTGGCGCGGCCCGTGGCGATTACCGCCCATGTGCCGGTAACAATATCTTGGCGAAGTTCGGAAACATTAGCCATATTTTTTCGTAATCAAGTTAAACTTGATTTTAAAAAGTTCCCGCAAGGTGGTAAAATAAGCGCCGGCGGAAACCGTTGAATTCGGATCGTTAATCCAGACCACAGGCACTTCTTTTATCCTGTATTTTTTAAGATTGGCCAAAGCCAGAACCTCAATATCAAAACCCCAGCCCATAATCGTAAGCCGAGAAAAAATGTCCTGCGCGGCTTTGGCAGTAAAGCACTTAAATCCGCATTGAGTGTCTTTTATTCCCGGCACGGCCAACAACTGAATCAGCACATTGCCCGCGCGGCCTAAAAACTCGCGATAAAACGGCTGATGGACTTTTATCAGCGCTCTGTCAACCGCGCGCGAACCGATAACCACTTCATATCCCTGATTAAAAAACGGTAAAAGTTTTTCCGCTTCTTCAATCGGCGTGGCGTTGTCGGCGTCGGTAAACAAGCGATATTTGCCTTTTGCCGCGAGCATGCCCTCTTTAACTTTATTGCCCTTGAAAATCCCGCTTTGCGCTTTCATAAACCGCAGATTCGGGATGGACTTCGTATAATTTTGCACCAATTCCGCCGTTTTATCCGAACTTCCGGCTTCCACGACAATAATTTCGTAAGAATAATTTTTATTGCGCAGAAATTTATCAATCGTTTTAAGCGTCGGGCCTATTCTTTTTTCTTCGTTATAAGCCGGAATAATGACGGAAAGGTAAATCTCTTTTTCGGTCTCTGTTTCCATAATCAAAAAAACTAAAATTTATGCTTAAATTATACCATAATCCGCGAAATTTAAAAAGAAAAACTTATGCACAGCCGTTTATTGACAAAAACGGCTCTTGTGATAAAGTTATGATAATGAGTGGTAATCCTCTGTCGCCCATGGTACCTCCCAATGGGAAAGAGACATCCACTCATTGGTAGAGTAGCGGAAAAACTATATCTAAATACTAAGCTTTCGCACACCCACCCTCCCCGTTATGGATACAAACGGTCTGCAAAGCATCTGCTACTCTACTTTTTCTCTTTTTGCAAACAACGAATAAAACTGCCTCTTGCGGCAGTTTTATTTTATTAGAACTTTTGACCCCGTTAGAAGCTTTAAAATTTTTCTTCTTTATAATCGCAATAAAAGCCGATAGGCGGCTTCGCCTTTGGTCTTATTATAACCAATAACTTAATTTTGAGCTTCTAACGGGGTTGTTTTTTCCAGATAATCATTTAAAATTAAAACCGCCGCAGACGCGTCAACGCGCCTTTTTTTAATGCCCGCTTCTTCAAACATCTTTCTTGCCTGTCGTGATGTAAAAATTTCGCTTTGCTCGCCAATCGGCAGGGTGATTTTTTGTTTCAGCCCGGCGATAAATTTTTTGGTTTTTTCCGTCTGCTTGGTCGGCTTTCCGGCCAAGCCCGTCGGTAATCCTACCACGATTTCGCTAATCGCCTCTTTTTGGCAGATTTTCATAATCTCTTCAATCAATTTTTTCATTCCTTTGTTGTCCAAAATCGCGAGCGGCAAAGGCAGGAGCGTTTCGGTGTCAGCCGCGGCCAGCCCCACTCTTTTTTCGCCGTAATCAATGGCTAAAATTTTAGGCATAAAGTCAATTTATCAATTAAACAATTTAACAATTTAACAATTTAACAAAAAAATACATTGCCTCACCTGCTCCGCGTCTCCGGTTTCTATTTTTGCGCTTTGGTATAAATTTTCGTCTATTTGAAAAATTTCCATTTCAATTACTTAAACGAAATTACCTGAAATCCGTATTTTTTAACATCTTCCTTCGGCCAAAAATTAACATCCTTGCTTTTAAGAACAAAAGTAACTTTCTTCTCCATGACTCTTCCTGTATATTCTTTTGTTTTGGAATTATATTCTCGCAAAACTAAAATATCGCCTCTGTTGCATTCAAAATCAGCTAAGCGTAAATCAAAAGTCTTATCCCCATCTAAGATTTTTTGAAAAAGTTCCGGCCAAGTTTTCTTTTCTATTTTCATGGATAAGTTCACCTCTTAGACTTTATAACTTTATGAACTTGATGAACTATCAATCACTTCCACCCCTGCCCAATCACCCGCCACATCACCTGCTCCTGCGGAACGGTAATCGGGCCTTGCGGGGTCTGCTGGACGATATTAACCTGGCCTTTCCGGTATTCCAAAACTAATTCAAAATAACTCGCTGCTTCGGAATTTTCAATGTAAGCAAGCTTGTAGTCCTTTTTATTTATCGCTCTACCCTCTCCGAGTTCGGTTTCAGCGTTCCATGCGCCGCCGAGTCCCATTTCTTTTTTGTATTCTTCGTAAAGTTCCGCCATCAGTTTTGACAAATTATTATCGGCGTTGACCACGGTTTTCAGTCCCAAATCTTCTTTGGCTTCGCGCCGACCGATAAAATACTGGTGCGAATAAAGTTTTTCCGTAAAATAATCCACGATTTTGGCGACTTCGCTTTCGCTCATTTTGTCCTTGTGGCTTTTCAGCAAACTTTTTGCGAGCATCCGGATTAAATTGTGAATCCTGTTGACATTGCCGAGCGCCAGAGGATGGATTTGCGGATTGGCTTCCACGAATTTATTGAAGATTTTTGTCAAGTCCTCGTCGCTTTTGATGCCGAATTTATTTTTTGCCAAATCAAAATAAGCCATTACATCTTCCACGGAAATCGGAATTTTGTTTTGCGGATTAGCCGGGTCAGCCGGATTAAAAACATTGGCAGTGGAAGGATCAATCGGCGACAGTTCCCCCAAATCGCTCATCACAATCTCGTCTGCGCCCAAAGAAATCATAGTCGCGGCGCTGTGGGCTTTGTATGGAACCAGAACGCTAAAAGTATCGCAATATTCCCGAATCATTGACACCAGCCGCCACGGCACCATTGTGTCTCCGCCAGTGCTGTATAAAAATAAATCAATCTTCGGCGCTTTCCCTATTTTCCGCAATTGCTGGCTGAAAATCGGAATCACATCCATCGCAATTCTGGCATTCACCGGTCCTTGCCGATCGCTGGTGATATAAGTGATTACTTTTGAATTCCTTGACTTCTCAATTTGCTTGATGATGTTTTGTGTAAGCATAAGATTTTTATTAATTGCTTTAATTAAAAGTTTATAAGACTAATCCCGATTTGATTCTTATTCTTAAAATGACCATCATTACTTATAAAATGAGTTGTTTTGTTATCTTTCATTATTGCTAAGTGAAAAGAATCTCTTGGACGAAGTCCGAATTTATTCATATTATTGAGAGCGCTTTTCACTCCAATGGCTGCATTTTGAAATTGCATCACATTAAAATTTTTATGATTAAGCAATTTATTTGTAAAAGAACTTAGGCCGTTAAAAATCTCGGAATAAGAAAATTCTGTAGCGCCGTAATTTATCAATCTTAAACCAACTCTTTCTATTAACTTACTAATCATAAAACGAATATTATTTATAATTGATTTTGGGCCAAGCTCTCTTCTTATTCCCAGCCAAGCCTCGTCAAATGTAAGATTAGAAGCAATAATTTTACATCCGCTAATCAAAAGCGTAGCAAACAAAATACGAGCCCGTTTTTGTATTTCGGGCTGTTTTGCCTTTTTGGATCCGTAAGCAACTAAAAAATTTGCGTCGCAATAAACAATATCATTTTTAGTAATTGTCATATTCCCTTATATCTTGAGCTATTTTATCTAGATCAATCGCGTGACCAAAATTAATTGAACCAGCGGTCTCTATCATAAAAATTCTATCAGTATAAGAAAGCTGATTAAACAACTCGTCTCCTACATCTTTTTTGAGCAATAAAAATTTATCCCCAAGCGCTTCTGCTTGCTCCAGCGCCTTGCCAGACTCCTCAATTTGAGATATTGATATCGCCTGAAGAAAAAAAGGGTCTGTTAAATTGTTAAGTGTTAAAACTCCATTCATATTTTTTCTATAGTGTTTTTAAACTTCAAAAATTCTTTATTGATTTTTTCTTTCAATTCCTTAGTATCCGGCAGTTTGTTCGTGCTAAAATGCGCGTTAAAATGCGCAACAAACTTTTGCTCGCTACCGATTGGTTTAATTTCTAAGACATAAGTTACGCCATCTTTTTCAAATAATATATTAACTCCAGCACTTTTTATATCTTTAATTGCGGCAACTTTACTACCGACGAGATCAATGCTTTTAAAGCTGCTATTTTCTGGAATAATAACAGTGTCATAATTAAATCCGAAAGCCGCCACCTTGTTTTGTTCAACCATATCACTTTTGATTATTTTTTCGAAGTCATCTATAACATCGGAATCATTTGGCAAAACTTCGTTTTTATCATTTACTAAAATTCTCGTGCCTTCAAATACATATTCTTTTTTTCTATTAGGAAATATTAAAACTTTTAAACCGGGAGCTTCAACAAAAGTCCTTTTATCTTTTTCTTCGTCGCCGGTTTTAAACAAATCCAAGAGCATCTCTTGACCAATAAGAAGATGATTAATAGGCGATGCGAAAAGCGCCGTGATATTTATGTTTTTAATAGATTCTATTTTCATAACCTAATAATAGCTTAATACTGAAAAATAATCAAGGGTTTGCATTTATCCAAATAAATCACAACCCCAAACCTTTTTGGCTTGAATCATCCCCGTTTTTGCTCGCTTTCGCCTCTTTATAATAATTTTTAACCAATCCTTGGGGTAAATCCGGCTTCTTGCCGCTTAAAAGTTCTTCAATGCTTAAAATTTGTATCTTGGGAAATTCTCTCTGGCCGGTCGCTGGTGATATAAGTGATTACTCGCGACTTTCTTGATTTTTCAATTTGTTTGATAATGTTTTGTGTTGGCATAAGAGTTTATTTTTATTTATTTTAAAAACGTCTTAAAAAATTAATCATTTAAATATATTATTTATATTTTGCACTACTCCTTGCGTCTCGTAGTTTCCCAACTTAAGCCAAGTCGGAACTCCAAGTAAACATAACCCATCTTTATTTTTCGAAAGCGCAACGCCGCCAGAGTTACCGCTGTCCACTATTGCGGACACATAATAGTTAGCCACCGGAATATATTCATTACTTATCAAATCTACCCCTAAATAACCACTAATTTTACCATCAGTAACAATTCTTTGAAATTGATAATGATCATACTCATACGAGGGACCGTAATTTAATTTTTGTTCTCCAGAAGCGGGATAACCAATAACTGCAACTGGAGATCCAATGGGGATATCGTTGGGACATCTATTTAAAGAAGATAAGCTATAATTAAATTCGCTTGCAGCTCTTTCACTTGGAATAGTCCAAATTCTTGTAGAAATAATATCAGCAGCTTGATTAATAACAGACTGTGTATTTGGGAATAATCGAAGAAGACCTAATCCTGTATTATTTATATCGTTGATAATCCCATTGCAATAATCGCCTACCGTTTCATCGTGTATCAAACTTGTGAAAACGTGTTTATTAGAAATTACTGAATAATTATTTTTATCAAATTTCCAGAAAAATCCGCTTCCGTTTCGATATCTTCTATCTGTGTTGTTATCGCAAGATACATATAAAACCGTTGTAAGATAAGGTTTCAAATCATCTGGGGTTATTTCATTGGTGTTTACTGGAATCGCCCTTATTGTTTCTTTTATAACAGTTTGTGCGGGTTTACTTTCTTGCGCGGCTTGTTTTTGTTGAAGAGCGCCTATTTCCTTTTTGTTCTTTTCTAATTCGTCCTGTTGTGCTTTTAATATCTCCTGAGTTTGTTTTTCTTTTTCAGATTGCCGTTGTTTTTCTATAGACCTTTGTTTATTTGCTTCACTTGCATAATAAAAGCCACCTAAAACAATGCTCGCTAATAAAATTGTAATCAGTAAAACTAATTTATTTTTATCCATAATTAATTTGCTTTATTTAATTTTTGCTATCTTTTTTAGTTTTTCACAAATACTTAAATGGTAAATTGGCTCATAATTATATGAAATTTCATCAAGCAGTGTTTTCCATGGCGGTGGTATTTGAATTTTTATCGGTAATGCCTTTTGAATAATTTGTTGTGATTGATCTATGATTTGCCCACCCGAATGAGCTCCAGCCGCCGTTGATTGTCGGTTTTGTGTAGCCGTTTGTAATCCTGAAATAATTTGCTGAATCTCGTTTTTATATAATTGAATTTGACTTTCAAAATTTTGATCTGAAACTTTAACAATTATTGAATCAAGATATTTACCAGTCGAATAAAGTCCGCTAATTTTATCCAATTCATCTTGTGCTAAATCGCCAACAAAATGATGAATATTTTTAGCCCAACTATCGGTAGCAATTATTTTTTTCGTAAATTTATAACCTCCGTGTTCTTTATATTCATTTATAATATCTTCCGCTCTTCTGATTTCTTGTAAAATAATCTTTGCAGCATCACGCTTATTATCCGATTTCTGCTGGAAATACAAAACAAAAGCCGTTAAACCAACTAAAAAAGTTACAAAACCTTGATTGTTGTTTAAAAAATTTAAAATCCAAATAATGATTTCTGTTAACGTCATAATTTTAACCAACTATCTTTTTCTTAACCCATTCTACACCCCCAAACCCTTTAATTCAAGCAAAAAATGCTAATATTCCCCTTAACCCATTCTATCCCCCTTTTAACCTTTAAGCAACCTGCCTGCCGGCAGGCAGGGCGAAAAAATAGCATATTTAACCCTCTTTTTATCCACAACCCTTGACAAGCATTTTACATCTGATATACTGGCAATAGATCCTCGGCCAGGGGCTTAACTCCACTTCTTAGGCGGAACAGAAATGTTCGGCCAGGAGCCAAACCCCACATTGGCGGGGGGTTTTTAATTTTCCGGAAAACATGACATAAAATATTTCTTGCCGTTTCGCTTCTCTTCTTTAATCTGCGCGTAAAACAATTCTCGATCCGTGGTTAATCCCGCAAAGCGATGGAGAATCTCGCCTTTCTTATGGGGATTTTCTTCGGATGTGGGATGATTTTTTGATTTTCTCATTAATTCTAAGGCCGCTCCAAAATATTTTAATCTTTTTAACCTTTCTTTCGGGCTTTTCTGGAATAAGTGTTCTAAAAAATAATCAAAAAATATCTTTTGCTTGTCAAAATAAGCCGACTTAATATACGGCCTTCTTTTGGTTTTCTTTTTAATTTGGTTGAATAAAAAGTATGCGTGTTTTACTACTTCTCCATAACTTGTGCCGGGGAGTTTTTTAATTTTTGTCTGATAAGGAATCATGAAAAATTATTTATCATTCTAATTCATTCTATCCCCTTTTTAACCTTTAATCAAGCGGAAAAAAGAATAAATCTTAATAATTATAAAACCGGATAACTAAAAAACTTGACAAGAAAAAAAGTTTATAATATAATGTAATTACTAAACTTGAAGCGGATTCTATATGAGTCCGCTTTATTTTATTTCATCCATCTTTATCCTATATTTCAAATATTCAAAACTTCTGAAATTTCCGCCGGCAAACCGCCTGATTTCCCGCGCCGTCCGCGAGCCGCGGGCCAAAATTATCAGTTCTTTTCCTTTGTCTTTCAGGTATTTTAAAACCGGCAAAAAATCTCCATCGCCGGTCAAAATAACAACTTTGCCAAAATTATCTTTTTCCTTCATCAAATGAAAAGCCATATCAACATCGCAATTGGCTTTTCTTTTTGTCGTCCCGTCTTCCTGTTCGTATGTCTTAACCGGCTTTAAATATAATTCGTATCCGAATTTCTGAAGCTTCAAATAAAAACGGATTCTCTGAAGATGGCGGGAAAGCAGTAATAATTTTGCCTCATCCAGTTTTTTTCCATCAATTTTAATCAAGTTCGCCAAATATTTTTCCAATTCGCCAAGCGGAACCGTGCCATTATTTAAATAATCATATTTAAAATCGTGAATCTCAACCCCGCCAAAATAAAAAGTTCTGGATATTTGATATTTTTGCTTCAAATAAACCAGTAATTTTTGATAATCGATTTTCCATCCCAAACTTTTTTCTCCGCCGTAAAAAAGATTTGAAGCGTCAATAAAAGCAAAAGTTTTCATAAATTTATCAGAAAATTTAATTTAACCCATTCTCCTAGACCACCGCCCCTTAATTCAACCTAATTCATTCTATGCCCTTTTTAAGCTTTAAGCAACCTGCCTGCCGGCAGGCAGGGCGAAGAATTAGAATTTTACTCATTAAAAAGTTATCCACACCTGTTACAGAAAAGGACAATTGACTTACTTTAAATAATATTATATAGTTATAAAGTAATTGATTCGTCAATTACCCTGCTCGCGGATGCGAGTCCGAGATCTAAATCTCGCCCTCTAAAGGCGAGGTTTTTGTTTTATAACGGCAATCTCTCTTTTGATTCTTTGCGCGTTTATATTCAAGTCTGCTTTATCTTTTAACCAATGGGAAACATAACCCGCACTAATTAAAATAAACTTTTTGCCTCTTCTTTTTAAAAATTCCGCCAGAGCGGCAAAATCTGCATCACTGGAAAGCAAACAAAATGTATCGTATTTTTCCAAAGACCTAATCGCATCTATGCAAATTTCAACATCAAAATTACATTTGGGAATATAAATATATTTTCCGCGAACATCTTCGCAAATTGACCTTGTATTGCTTTTTAATTCTAAATCTTTTAAATAATGCTTTATTCTCTGAATCGGCTTGGTGTTTGCTTTATCAAAGAGAGATTTTGCTTTTATAGAAAGATGAAATGATTTTCTATTTTTTAGATCCAAGCCAAAATAAAATCGCTTATGATCGGAAAATAATTTTAAAAAATTCGAAAGCTTCTCTAAATCTACAATGAGTTTTTGCCCCGCCGGCAAATCATTATCATCAAAATCTCGGGTGTCATACTCAAACCAATAATCAACATTTCCGAAATCAACAAAGGTATAAATTTTCCCAAATTTTTCTTTATCTATTCCTAAACTCTGCAATTTAAATTCGGACAAGTTCATAAGAATTATGTATAAACCCTTAACAAATATCCCATACTATGCTAAATGTAATTACTAAACCCGAAGCGGATATTTCGTATGTCCGTTTCTTTTTTTTGCCAAAACTCACTATAGTTTCGTCAAAATTTCCGCTCCGTTTTCCGTCACAGCCACGGTGTGCTCAAAATGCGCCACCAAACTTTTGTCGGATGAAACAAATGTCCAGCCGTCAGGCAAAATTTTAACATCCGGCGCGCCAATATTCACCATTGGCTCAAGCGCCAAAGTCATTCCTTTTTTAAATTCCAAACCCTGGCCGCGAAATCCGTAATTCGGGATTTCCGGATCTTCGTGGATATATTTTCCCACTCCGTGTCCCACCAAATCCCTCACCACTGAAAATCCGTTTTGCTCTGCATACGACTGAATCGCGAAACCAATGTCGCCCAAATGCTTTCCCTGTCCAATTTCTTTAATCCCGATTTCCAAAGATTTTTTTGTCACATCTATCAATTTCCGCGCCTGGCTGGAAATTTTCCCCGCGCCAGCGGTTATTGCCGCATCCGTGAAAAATCCTTTATACAAAATTCCCATATCCATGCTTACTATATCGCCTTCTTTTAAAACGCGCTCGCCGGGAATTCCGTGCACAACTTCTTCGTTTATTGAAACGCAGACGCTCGCCGGATACCCTTTTTCGCCTTCGTAAAATTTCGGCTTATAGCCCTTAAACGAGGACTTAGCGCCGTATTTTAAAACAAGGCCTTCGGCCAATTTGTCTATCTCAATCGTTTTTATTCCCGGCGCAACTGCCCGGCTTAATTCGTCAAGAGTTTTTGCCAAGATTTTTCCGCCTTCGCGCATCAAGGCGATTTCTTCGGCAGTTTTAATGTAAATCATGGAACAAATTAAAAATGTAAATATTAAAAATTAAATGACAGATTAAAATGATAAAATTTATGAAATCCAAATGTCAATTCAATGTCAAATTCTTAAAATAACCAAACATCAAGAAACAAACACCAAGCAATAATCAATAATCAAATCTCAATAATCAAACATTGGGTATTGGTTATTCGGTAATTGGAATTTGTTTGGTTATTGCATCTTGGTTATTGGCAATTATTTTACTTTGTCATTTGGATTTGATTTGACATTTGAAATTTGAAATTTGGGCTTTGGAATTATTAAGAGTTTTAAACTTTTTGGTTTATGGTTTTGGTATTTGGTTTTTGAGATTTGGTTTTATAAAATTTTATCTTCCTTACTATCTCCTTGTGCACTTCTCCCACGCTTTGCTCCCCGTTCACTTCTATCAAAATGCCTTTCTCTTTGAAAAATTTCAATGTTTTTGCCACTTGCTTGTAAAAATATTCCAGCCGGTTTTTTATCAAGCGGGGGGTGTCGTCGGAACGCTTGATTATCTTGCCGCCGCAAATTTTACAAGGTCTAACCGGCGGTTTATCCAAAGTATAAACCTCCTTGCACTTGGAGCAAATATAACGCTTTTTAAGCCGCTTTAAAACTTCCTGTGTTGAAACTTTTAAAAAAATAGCAAGAGGCAATCCCCTCCCGCTTTGTTTAAACCATTTTAGCGCCAGCTTTGCCTCGCCGATCATCCGCGGCTGTCCGCTGAAAATCAGTCCTCTGCTGATCGGCTTTGAAAAAATCTGCCGTCTTATCCATTCTTTGATTATATCCGTAGGCGCTAATTTTCCCTTATTAAGCTTTTCCGAAACGCGCCGGCTGTTTTCAGCCCTTGAAAAAATAAGTTTTCTCAAATAATCTCCTCCGTCAACTACTTTCAAGTTAAATTTGCGCCCCAAAATTTCGGCCTGCGTTCCTTTGCCCGAGCCCGAAGAACCTAAAATAATAAAATTATTTACCCCGCTTTTCATCGGGGGGTTTGGTTTTTTCCCGGAATTCATCAATGTGATTAAAAATATCCTTGCTGATTTCCTCTACGGACGGCTCACCGTTTATAATTATAAGCCGTTTTCTTTGGACGTAATAATTTTTTAAATCTAGCATCCGCGATTTATATTCCGTGATTCTCGTGCGTACCACTTCGGGCTTGTCGTCTGATCTTGTAATTAAGTCTCCGCCGCATTTGGAGCATTTTTTCGTTTTATACCCCGGATCCGCCGGAAAAAAAACCGTGCTGCATTTAGAACAAATAAGGCGTTGGCTTATGCGATTCGCTCCCGTATCAGCGCGAATATCCAGATAAATAACCACATTATCGGGCAAATTATAATTTTTTAGGATTACATTTAGCGCTTCTGCCTGAACTAAAGACAGCGGAAAAGAGTCAAGAAGAAATCCTTTATTAATATCCATTTTGGACATTTCCTCTTTTACAGCCTCTATGATAATCTTGTCGGACTGCGGAATTCCTTTAGTTAAATTAGTTCTGACCTGTTCGCCGAGCGGCGTTTTAAGCGTAGCTAATCTGCGGACGATATTTCCAGCAACAATATAATTCAAATTATATTTTTGAGCAATTACTCGTCCTTGAGTCCCTTTGCCAGAACCCGGAGGGCCGATGAGGGTAATTATAAGCGGCAATAACATAAATATTGAATCTCTGTTTTTAAACAGAGTTAATAATTATTTACCATTTCCCTAATTTTTAATTTCTATTGAATTTCTAATTCTTTAATTTCTAAACCTCTTATTTGAAAATTGGGCTATTGCCCGCCTACGGCGGGTCCGCAGAAGGCGGAAAAATTTATTGAAAATTGATAATTGATAATTGAAAATTATAAAGTAATTTTTCACTTAAAAAATCGCGATTAAATTATCCAGACTTACCACTAAGATCTTTTGATTTTAATACTTCTCGTAGTCCCGCGTGATTATCTGCGATTCAATCTGGCGCATCGTGTCAAGCACGACTCCGACGACTATCAAAACCGCCGCTCCGCCCAAAACAAGATTCGCGGTATGGGTTATGGCCTGGCCGATAAAAGGCAAAACGGCGATGATTCCTAAAAATACCGCGCCAGCCAAAGTAATGCGATTAATGACATAAGATAAATAATCCTTTGTGGAGTTTCCGGGACGGATGCCGGGAATAAATCCGCCCTGTTTCTGCAAGTTGTCCGCCACCGCCTTTGGTTCAAAAACAATCGCGGTGTAAAAGAAAGTAAAAAGCGCCACTAAAATAAAATAGAAAAATCCGTAGAATGTCTGATTGCTGAAAAGTTCGGTGATTTTTGTTGCCACGAGGGCCACCCAATGATTTTTCGCGTTGGTCAAAAATGAGCCGATTATTCCCGGGAAAAGCATTATGGACATCGCGAAAATAATCGGAATCATTCCGGCGGAATTCACTTTCAAGGGAAGATAGGTGTTGACTCCTCCGTACATTTTCCCGCCTCTTACACGCTTGGCGTAGGAAATAGAGATATTACGCTGGGCCTCGGTCACCAAAACGATTCCCGCCACTACCAAAATTGATAAAACTAAAAATCCGGCATATGTCGGGATTTTAGAAGCGTCCCATGACAGCGCTACTTCTCTGATGGTTTGCGGAATACCTGAAACGATGCCGGCAAAAATAATAAGAGAAATTCCGTTGCCGATGCCCTGTTCGCTCATAAGCTCGCCCAGCCACATTAGAAATATTGTGCCGGCAGTCACCACAATCAGGGCGGATAGTAAAACTTTTGGCGCCATAGGATCCAAAATACCCTGGTTTTGAAACAGAGCAAGCATTCCGTACGCCTGAAGCAGAGCAAAAGGCACGGTCAAAATTCTGGTGTATTGGTTAAATTTCTGTCTGCCTGCTTCGCCGGATTCATGGTACATTTCCTTCATTTGCGGAAAAATCATGGTCAAAAGCTGCATAATTATGGAGGATGTGATATACGGCCCGACGCCCAGCATTACGATTGATAAATTTGAAAGTCCGCCGCCGGAAAAAATATTGAGCAGGCCAAAAAGCTGGTTATTTTCAAAAAAGAGGCGCAGTTTTTCCGCGTCAACGCCTGGTATCGGCAAATGCGCCGCCAGCCGGAAAACAACCATCAGCGCAAAAACATATAAAATCTTGTTGCGAAGGTCTTTTGACTGGAAAATTTTTACAATTTTTTCAAACATAAGTTCAATTTAACAACTAAGCAATTTAGCAAAATTATTTACGTTTGTTTATTTGTTTAATTGTTAATTTGCTTAATTGATTCCTTAATCGTTCCTCCTGCTTTTTCTATTTTTTCTTTCGCTTTTGCCGAAACCGCGCATTTCTCAATTATGAATTTCTTGGTAATCTCGCCTTTGCTTAGAATTTTAACCGCCAAGCGTCCGTTTTTGATTATTCCTTTCGCGGCAAGGGATTCGGGAGCGATTTTTTCGCCGCTTGAGAAGCTTTTTTCCAGCCTAAAAAGATTAACTACCGCGGGTTTGGGATAAATGCTTTTAAACCCGCCGAGTTTTGGAAGATGGCGAATCAATCCGGAGCCGATTCTTTTAAGCTTCAGCCGCTTTCCCGTTCTCGCTCTCTGCCCCTTTATGCCCCGTCCGGAATAAGTGCCGCGTTTGCCGCCGCGTCCGACGCGCCTGCTTTTTTGCCTTTTTGTTTTTAATTTAAGTTCGTGAATTTGCATACCCCGTTAGAAACCCTCGGCGAAAAATAATTTTAGTATTTTTAGATAAAATCCGCCTTCGGGTATATTATATTTTATTTAGATAAACGCATTACCCCATTATAATTTAAAATTATTTTTCGCATTTTTTTCAAAATTCTGCACAATGACTTATCCTCTGACCAGAAAAGATACACATACCGCCAAAGACGGGTTTCTAACGGGGCATAATTTAGATATTGGATACTACAGTATTAGATATATTATTTGTACCAGTTGTTTTTTCTTTTACTTCTGTTTTGGGTTTGAAAACTCTTACCGGCTTGAATTTTTGCAGCGCTAAAATCGTGGCCCGGGTGCAGTTAAGCTTATTGGTGCTTCCGATTATTTTGGCTGAAGCGTTTTCCACTCCCGCGAGCTCCAGGATCAGCCGCACCGCTCCGCCGGCAATAATACCGCTTCCTTTTGGCGCGGGCATCAGTAAAACCCTGCTTGCTCCGGACTTTTGATAAACCTCATGCGGGATGCTTCCTTTTACAAAAGGAACTGTAATTGGAGATTTCTTCGCGCGAGTGACTGCCTTGTTGGTGGCGTCGGTCATATCCGCTCCCTTGGCGATGCCAAACGAAACTTTTCCCTTGCGGTTGCCGATAATAACCAGCGCCCTGAAACTGAAGCGCTTTCCGCCTTTTACCACGCGGGCAACTCTTTTCGCTTCCAAAACTTTTTGCTCGTATTCGCTTTTTGCTTTTCTGCCTCTTAAAATCATATTGTTATCAATTTAGCAATTTAACAATATAACAATTAGACAACTTAGCAATTTAGCAATTAAACAAAATACATAAGATAATAATTGAAAACAGAAACTAACCGATAATCTGTTTAGTTGCTTAATTGTTTAGTTGTTAATTTGTTTAGTTGTTAATTTGTTTAGTTGTTAATTTGTTTAGTTGATTTAAAACTTCAATCCGCCTTCTCTGGCGCCGTCGGCCACTGATTTTATTCTGCCGTGGTATTTTAAGCCGCCGCGATCAAAAACGACTTTTCCAATGCCGATTTTTTTGGCTTTTTCCGCGATCAGTTTGCCCACCTCTTTGGCTATGTTGATTTTTCTCGCTACGGATTCTTTCGTCTTTGACTTAGTCGCTTTCTTATCCTTCAGCCCCATTCCGATGTCAGAAGCGCTTGCAATGGTCTTAGAATCCGAATCATTGATAAGCTGAGCAAAAATATGCTTGTTGCTCCTAAAAACCGACAGTCGCGGCGCTTCAGCGGTGCCTTTAATCTTTGCCCTTGTTCTCAAGTGCCGTCTTTTTTTCTTTATCAATTTGTAGCTTTGGCTTTCTTTAGACATACAATTCAATTTAGCAATTTAACAATATAACAATTAGACAACTTAGCAATTTAGCAATTAAACAAAATACATAAGATAATAATTGAAAACAGAAACTAACCGATAATCTGTTTAGTTGTTTAATTGTTTAGTTGATTAGTTGATTAGTTGATTTACTTGGTAGGCGTTGCGGCTTCTGCTTTTTTGCCGACTTTTCTTCTTACGTGTTCGCCGACATACCTTATGCCTTTTCCCAAATACGGCTCCGGCGGCTTAACCGCTCTTGTTTTGGCTGCGATCTGGCCTACTTCTTGCTTATCAATTCCTGAAACGGTAATAATGTTTTTTTCAATGGTAAAATTAATTCTCTCTGGCGCGGTTATTTCAACGGGGTGAGTAAATCCGACGTTTAAAATCAGCTTGCTCTTGCCTTGGAGCGCGGCTTTATATCCGATTCCCTGAATCTCAAGTTTTTTTTCAAACCCTTCGGTTACGCCTTTAATCATATTTTGGATAAGCATTCTGGTCGTGCCCCACATAGCCATATTTTTTTTACTCGCGGCTTTTATTGAAAGAGTTATTTTTTTATCTTCAATTTTTATATCAATTTCGGGCTTAATTTCAATATCAAGCTCTCCTTTCGGGCCTTTAACCGAAAGCTTTCGCCCTGTTATTTTCACTTCCGCGTTTTGCGGGATAACAATTGGTTGTTTTCCGATTTTAGACATAAAATTCAATTTAGCAACTTAACAATTTAGCAATATAGCAATTAAGCAATTAAGCAATTAAGCAAAAATTTTTGTTTAGTTGTTAAGTTGTTTAGTTGTTAAATTGTTTAATTGTTTAATTGTTTAATTGATTAATTGATTAATTGATTAATTGATTCTTACCACACTTTGCAAATCAACTCTCCGCCTATGCCTTCGCGCCTTATTTCTTTGTCTGTCATTAATCCTTTGGATGTGGAAATAATCGCAAATCCGTAACCCTGCAAAACATACGGAGCGCTGTCTTTTTTGATATACACCCTCTGTCCGGGCCTGCTTACCCGCACCAATTCGGAAATAGCCGGTTTCTTGTCAACATACTTCAGCTTAATCTCAAAAAACGGCTTGTTCCCCTCGTTCTTAACAGAGACCTTTTCTAGATATTTTTCTCTCTCAAGAATTTTAAGGATATTGAATTTGACGCCGGAAAACGGAGCAACTACTTCTTTCTTGCCCGCTTTTTGCGCGTTGCGAATTCTCGTTAATAAATCGGCTATTGGATCGGTCATAATAATTCACTTTAGCAATTTAACAATATAGCAATTGAGCAATTAAGCAATTAAGCAAAAATTTTTGTTAAATTGTTTAGTTGTTAAATTGTTTGGTTGCTAAATTGTTTAGTTGCTTAATTGTTTGGTTGATTTTTACCACGATGATTTTTTAATTCCGGGTATTTCTCCCATAAGCGCTTTTTCCCTGAAGCAAATTCTGCAAAGTCCAAAATCCCGCATAAAACCGCGCTTCCTGCCGCATCGCCAGCAACGCCGAATTGTTCGGGTCATAAATTTAGGTTTTTTTAACGCTTTTACCACTAATGCTTTTCTTGGCATAGGATTCAACTTAGCAATTTAGCAACTTAACAATTAAACAAAATTATCATTTAAAAATCCGTCCGATATGTTAAATTGTTTAGTTGTTAAATTGTTTAGTTGATTATTTGATTATTTGATTATCGGAAATCCCAAAAGAATCAATAAACGTTTTGCTTCTTCGGGGTTTTTCGCCTTAATAACAATGGTTATCTCCAGACCGAAAATTTCGCTTACTGAATCGGTGTTTATTTCCGGAAAGACAATGTGTTCGCGAACTCCGATGGAATAATTTCCCTGTTTGTCAAAAGATGTCTCCGGCAATCCCCTAAAATCGCGGATTCTGGGAATAGCGACATTAACCAGGCGGTCCACAAATTCGTACATTCTTTCGCCCCTTAAGGTGACCATAAGCCCCACCGGTGTCCCTTCCCTGACTTTAAAAGCCGCGATGGATTTTTTGGCTGATTTTAATACCGGTTTTTGTCCAGTAATTGCCGCGATATCGCTTACCGCCTGGTCAAGAAGTTTCTTATTCTCAATGGCTTTTCCCAAGCCCACATTAACTACCACCTTTCGCATCCGAGGCGCGGCTAAATCGTTTTTGTAACCCAGCTCTTTTTTCAGAGCGGGGACAATTTTCTTGAAATATTTTTCTTTTAATCTGGACATAGAATTCAATTTAACAACTAAGCAATTAAACATCTGTAATTAAATTTTGCTTAATTGTTAAGTTGCTAAATTGCTAAATTGCTAAATTGATTTAAATTTCCTGACTGCATTTTTTACATATCCTGACTTTTTCTCCGCTTTCAATCTTCTTGTATCCTATTCTTGTTACTTTTGAACACTTCGGACAAATAAGAGAAACATTGGCGATATTTATCGGCGCTTCGCGGGAGATAATTTGCCCTTTCTGACCGGCTTTTTTGGGCCGGATGTGCGCTTTCACCATATTAGCCCCCTCAACTATAATTTTCCCCGCGTCGGGAAAAATTTTAACAACCTTTCCCTTTTTATTTCTGTCTTTTCCTTTTATAACTATAATATTGTCGTTCTTTTTGATCTTCATACAATTCATTAAGCAAATTAGCAAATAAACAAATAAACAAGCGTGAATACTTTTGTTAAATTGTTTAGTTGCTAAATTGCTAAGTTGTTTAATTGCTAAATTGCTTATTTGATTACAATACTTCCGGCGCTAGAGAAACAATTTTAGCAAACCCTTTTTCTTTCAATTCTCTGCCAATGGGGCCGAAAATCCTTGTCCCCTTCGGTTCTTTGTTGTCGTCAATAATCACAACCGCGTTATCGTCAAATCTTATGTAAGTGCCGTCCGGCCGCCTCAAGTTTTTCTTCTGCCGTACCAAAACCGCTTTCGCGACCTCGCCCTTTTTCACTATGCCTCTTGGCGCGGCGTCTTTCACTGAAATTACGACAATGTCGCCCAGTTTGGCGTATCTGTGCCTTGTTCCGCCCAAAACGCGGAAACATCTGACCCTTTTCGCGCCTGAATTGTCAGCTACTTTTAAATATGTGCCTACTTGAATCATAAATTCAATTTAACAACTAAACAATTTAGCAATTTAACATCAGTAATTAATTTTGCTTAATTGTTATGTTGCTAAATTGCTTTCTTGTTTAATTGCTTAATTGTTTTTACTTTTCCAACCACTATCCAGCGTTTTTCTTTTGACAAAGGCCTTGTTTCCCTGATTATGACTTTATCGCCTTCTTTATATTCGTTCTTTTCGTCGTGGGCCTTGTATTTTTTGCTTACCAGATATTGCTTGCGGTATTTGGCGTGCGTTTTCATCCTGTCAATTTTAACCACAACGGTCTTTTTCATTTTCGCGCTCATTATTACCCCGCGCAATTCGCGCGTCTTTTTTATTGAATTATTTTCTTGTTTCGGCATAATTTTGTAAATTTATGTTAATTTTATTTTTCAAAGCCGGGGGATTTTTGTTTTGCAGCGCCTTCCTGTAATTCGCGCTCCCGGACAATAGTAAGGATTCTGGCAATCATTTTTCTGCCTTTCTCCACCCGGGAAAAATCTTTCAGCTTGCGGTTGGCAATTTCAAATCTCAGATTTAACAACTCTTCCTGTTTTCCAGCAAGCATTTTCTTCAATTCTTCCGATGTCTTTTGGCGTAAATCTTTTACTTTCAGCCCGTTAGAAATTTTTGCACTCATAGTATATATTTATATATTTTTATCACCCGTTATGGTCGTTTATTTCTAACGGGCTTATATTTTATTTTTTTCAATAAATTTGGTTTTTATCGGCATTTTGTGCGCCGCGAGCCGAAACGCCTCTTGGGCGATTTCCCGGCTTACTCCGTCAATTTCAAATAAAATCCTGCCCGGTTTGACCGGCACGACAAAGTGATCCACCGAGCCCTTTCCTCCGCCCATCGGAACTTCCGAGCCCTTGACCGTAATCGGCTTATCGGGGAAAATCCTGATCCATACTTTGCCTCCCCGCTCAAGGTGCCGGCTTATGGCCCGCCTCGCGGCTTCAATCTGCCGGGCGGTGATCCAGGATGTTTCCAGCGCTTTCAGTCCGAAGCTTCCAAAATTCAATTTCACTCCGCGGCTGGCTTCGCCCGAAAAACGGCGGCGTCCCTTTTGCTGTTTTCTGTGTTTTACTTTTTTAGGAATCAGCATAAATAATTTTAAACCAAATACCAAAAACCAAAAACCAAAACTGAATGCGATACTTTAGATATTTAATTATTTTTGGTTTATGGTTTTGCGATTTGATTTTTGCTTTTTGATTTTTCTTCGAATATTTCTCCCTTGTATATCCAAACCTTTATTCCGACGGCGCCGTAAGTGGTAAAAGCGGTGTCTCTCGCAAAATCTATTATAGCTCTTAGGGTATGGAGAGGTATCTTGCCTTTTGCCAGCCACTCGCGCCTTCCCATTTCCGCTCCGTCAAGCCGCCCGGAAACGGCGATTTTAACGCCTTTGATTCCGCGCTTGAAAATCACGGTTTCAAGCATTCGCTTCAGCGCCCGTTTCCAACCGATTCTTTTTTCTATCTGCTCGGCGATTTCCCTGGCAACAATTGCCGCGCTGGTTTCCGGATCTTTTACCTCGTTCACGTCTATTTTTATTTCCGTGGCGTATTTCAGCATCGGCTTCAGCTGTTTTTTTATATCCTCAATCCCTGTTCCGCTTCTTGAAATAACCATTCCCGGCCGGCCGGAAAAAATGGAAACGGTGACCAAATTAGCCATTCTCTCAATAACAATTTTTTCAACAGCGGCCTTTTTCAGCTTTTCTTGCAAAAATTTTCTTATGTTTTCGTCTTCTTTCAAAATTTCCGCGAAATTCTTGCGGCCGAACCATCGGCTGCGCCAGGTTTCGGTAATTCCCAGCCGGAATGATAATGGATGAACTTTATGTCCCATAGTTATTTGAATAATTTCTAATTTTTAATTTCTAATCAATTTCTAATTATTTAATTTTTAAACTTTTGAAAATTAGGATATTGCCCGCCTTCGGCGGGTCCGCCGAAGGCGGAAAAATTTATTGAAAATTGTAAATTGATAATTGAAAATTAATAAGGTTATACTGTTTTATTCTCTCTTTCCTTGTCCTCATTTTTCGTTTCTTCTATCGCTTCTTTCGCCGGTGATTCTGGTTTTTTGTCCAGCATCAAAGTAATATGGCTGGTGCGCTTCGCTATCGGAAACGACCGCCCCATAGCCCTGGGCATGGCCCTTTTCAAAACCGGACCTTCGTCAACAATTATTTTGGAAATAAACAACCCTTCTTTTTCCATTTTAAAATCATGCTCCGCGCTTGAAACGGCCGACTGCAGCAGTTTCAACAAAGGCACGGACGATCTTTTCGGAATATATTTCAACTGTTCAATGGCTTTATCAACCTGCATTCCCCTGACGATATCCGCGACCAGCCGAACTTTGCGGGGAGATACTCTTAAATTTTTCAAACGCACTGTTGCCGACATAGGATTCAACTTAACAACTAAACAAATTTATGTTAAATTGCTTAATTGTTAAATTGCTTAATTGTTAAATTGTTAAATTGTTAAATTGTTAAATTGTTAAATTGTTAAATTGATTTATCTATTTCTTTTCCGCCGGGACTCCCGATTTCGCGGCAGGCGCGCCTGCCGCAGGCGTTTTTGCCGCCTCTGTCGCTTTGTCCGCGGCTTCCAGCTCTTTCTGCATCCTTCCGCCGTGCCTGATAAACTTGCGAGTCAAAGCAAATTCCCCGAGCTTATGTCCGACCATTTCTTCGGTGATAAAAACCGGAATATGCGTTTTGCCGTTATGCACCGCTATGGTAAAACCTATCATCTGCGGAGTAACGGAAGAATCCCGCGACCATGTTTTAATAATCGTCCTGTCGCCGACCCTCAATTTTCCAATTTTTTTTGCCAGTTTTTCGTCCACAAACGGACCTTTTTTCGTGCTTCTTGACATAGAATTCAACTTAACAATTTAACAATTTAGCATCCAGTTTATCGTTTTGTGTTTTCTTTTTTGTTTATTTGTTAAATTGCTTAATTGTTTAATTAATTATCTCCTGTGCTTAATAATGAATTTTTCCGATAGTTTGCCTTTCTTTCTGGTTTTTTTGCCCATGGCCGGCTTGCCCCATGGCGTTTTCGGGTGCTTTAAACCGATTGGCTGCCTTCCCTCTCCGCCTCCGTGAGGATGGTCCACCGGATTCATCGCCGAACCCCTGACCGCGGGCCGCACGCCAAGCCATCTGGATCTTCCGGCTTTGCCCAATTTCACCATCCGGTATTCGGGGTTGCTTACCTGTCCTATTGTTGCCCAAGCCGCTTCGGGAATCATTCTTATTTCTCCCGAAGGAAGAGCTACTTGCGCGAAACCCGATTCTACAGCTTTTAGGATAGCCGCTGACCCTGCTGTTTTCGCAAGTTGGCCGCCTTTATTCGGAATCATCTCAATATTGTAAATATTTGTTCCGGCGGGGATATTTTTTAAAATCATGCGATTGCCGATTTTAATCGGCGCCTTTACCGCTGTTATAACTTCGTCTCCCGCTTTCATTCCTTCCGGAGAAAGAATATATCTTTTTTCTCCGTCATTGTAGTGCAACAAGGCGATGTGGGCGGACCGATTCGGGTCATATTCTATGGCTGCGACTTTAGCCGGAACATTTATTTTGTCTTGCCCCCAATCAATCAGCCGATAAAGCTGCTTTGCTCCGCCGCCAATATGGCGAACCGAAATTTTTCCGGCCGCGCGTCCCGATTTTTTTCCACGGCCGAAAGTAAGCGCTTTCTCCGGCCTTTTTTTCGCCAGAAATTCGCTTTTTATCACCGATGCCTGTCTCCTGCCCGGCGTTGTTGGTTTATATTCTTTAATCGCCATAATTTAGTTTATAAAGTTATAAAGTTTATCAAGTTCATAAAGTCAGAATTCAAAGTGCTTTATAAACTTTAGGAACTTTACGAACTTTTAACTTCGCTTATGCTCTCTCCTTGTTTTACCGTGACAACCGCTTTTTTAAATCCGGATTTCGCGCCTTTTACCAGGCCCCGTCGTCTGGATTTTGCGGGAACTTTAATGATGTTTACGCTTAAAACATTAACATTGTAAATTCCCTCTATCGCTTTTTTTATCTCGTTTTTGGTGGCGTTTTTCGCAATCGCGAAAACATATTTATTTTCCGCGCCCAAAAAAGAAGATTTTTCCGTTATCAGAGGCCTCTTGATGATAGAGCTCGCTTTGTCTTTGGATAGTTTGGCGCGCTTTAATTCTTTTTTTTCGCTTTGTTCATTGTCTCTCATAATATTTTACCTTTTAAAGGTCGTTTCAATGACTTCAATCGCTTTTTGGGGCATCAATAAATATTTATAACTAAGTAAATCTACTACATTTAAAGAATTAGTCAAGATTGTTTTCGCCTTGGGAATATTGCGGCTCGCCAAATATACATTTTTATCCTTTTCCGGCAAGCTGATTAAGGTCTTTTTATTTAAGCCGAGTTTCCCCAGAATTTCAATCATTAGTTTTGTCCTAGGTTCGGGAATTTTCAGTTCTTCAACGATAAAAAGTTCTTTGTCGCGCAGTTTTGAAGAAAGCGCCATAAACAAAGCCAAACGCCTTTTTTTTACGGTTATTTTTTTTGTGTAATTTTTTTCCGGATTGGGTCCAAAAACCACGCCTCCTTTTCGCCAAAGCGGCGACCTTATGGAGCCGTGTCTCGCCTGGCCGGTGTGTTTTTGCGCCCACGGCTTTCTTCCGCCACCGCGAACTTCTCCCCGCATTTTAACATGAGCGTATTTCACTCTGGACGCCGACTGCTGGCTGACAACCGCTTCGTTCAGCAAATCGTTGTCTGGTTTAAGCCCGAATATCTTTTCCGGAAGCGTTATTTTCCCGACTTTTTCTCCTTTTATGTTGTATAAATCCGTTTTGAGCATATCTTAAAGTATTTAAATTACTTTGCGCTTATTTCAACTAAAGAATCTCTTCTTCCCGGTATCGCCCCTTTTATCGCCAACAAATTATTTTCTTTCGCGACTTCCATAACAGCAAGGCCTCTCGCGCTTATCCGCGCTCCGCCCATTCTTCCTGGCATTTTTACTCCTTTTACCACATGTTCGGGAAATCTCGGTCCGACTGATCCCCTTTCGCGGCTGCTGTGCTTTTGCCCGTGCGAAGCGGGACCGCCCCTGAATCCGTGCCGCTTCATTCCGCCGGCATAACCTTTCGCCTTGCTGATGCCGCTTACTTTGACAATGTCTCCCTGGCTGAAAGCCGATACATCAATAATTTGTCCGATTTTATAAGCGTTCGGGTCCGCAACTATAAACTCTTTCATGTATTTGAACCGGCCGAGTTTTTTGATTTGTCCGGCAAGCGGCTTGGAAATTCTTTTGGCTTTGCCGAAGCCGATTTGTATCGCGTTATAGCCCTCTTTTTCTTTGCTGATGATTTTAGTCACCACGCACGGACCCGCTTCAACTAAAGTAACCGGAATCATTTTTCCGTTTTTGTCATAGACTCTTGTCATTGCTATTTTTTTTCCTAAAATGAATTTCGTCATAATTATCTGCGAGAGGAGCGAGTAGTCATAATTATGACGCCCCGCACCGATTCTCTGGTTAAATTCTATATTTTCAATATAGCAAGCCGCAGGCGATTCCGCGCGTTAAACTGTTACAAAACAATAACCTCATTCGGAATCGGCGCGGGGTGCCATTCCAAAAAATTTTAAAACACAAAACCGAGCTTTAGTCAGATTCAAGCCATTAGCTCGGTATAATCTTGACTAATTTAGTATCCCGAGTACTCGGGACTTGAATTAGTTTATAACTACATTTTTATTTCAATGTCCACTCCTGCCGGCAGTGACAGATTCGCCAACGCGTCAATAATTCTTGAATTAGGATTGATAATATCTATAAGCCGCTTGTGAATCCTCATCTCAAACTGGTCTCGCGCGTCCTTATGCACAAAAGTAGATTTATTCACGGTGTATTTCCTTTTTTCAGTGGGAAGAGGAATAGGGCCCTTGATTTCCGAGCCGCCGCGCAAGGCAGTTTCAGCGATTAACTTCGCGGATTCGTCAATAATATTGTTATCGTACGATTTGATTTTAATCCTAATTCTTGGTTTAACTTCTTCTTCCTTGGAAGAATCAATTTCGCCAGCGGCTTTCTTAGCGGTCATTTTCTTATAAATTTATTATTTTATTATTTTATTGCAGTTCTTGTCCCTGGCTATATGAACTCTCATCTGTGCTATTAATTTGATATACGGAATCTGCGTCAAAACCCAATCTTTGAAAAGCAGTCATATCTTTAACATGATTTCTTGCGCCCGTATCTCCGCTTGGACTTAATTTATATACTTTTCCGTTTTCCGCCCGGACCAAATTTGAAGTCGTAAAACTATCCAAAGCGCTTTTATCAACCTTAATAATATTTTCCCATTTCAGATGGCCATAACTTCTAAATACTGATGGACTCAAAATAAGCCTTTTGTAAGCCTTATTTCCGGCATACTTCACGACATACACATCAGGATCGCCGACAACTTGAATTGTGGCGCCACCTGGAATGTTGGCTACTGAAATAGAAGTATCCGGAAGAGAACTAATCGTGCCTGACGAATATTCATTGACATCTGACCATTTATACCCTGACTGTGTAAATTCTTTCGGCGTTTGAATCCAATACTTCTTGCAATCTCTAATAACGTAAATTTTTGGGTCGCCCGGAAGTTTGACTAAGGTTCCGTCAGGAAGAAGGCAGGGAGGAATAACGGAGACGATACTAAAGGGCGCGTCGCTGTCGTCAGCAACCTTTACACCTAATCTTTCACTCAATCCTGGCGCCCTTACTGATAATACATAAGAACCAACAAAAATATCGGCAGGAATGGTCCATCTTGCAATATCCATATCGTTTGACACGTTATTAAAAAGAATCTTTTCAGTTTTGGTATCGGACCGAATTATAGAAACTACCATATCTTGTCCTTTTGGGAGATTTTGAGATACCCATTTGATATCGTAAGTATTCCCAACCACCCACTGTTCCCCTCCATTGGGAGAAATGACGGTGAGAGAGGGAGTTGTTGCCCATACTTCAATAACTTCAATAGTGATTGAGGTTTTTGCTGTTTGTTGGCGGTCATCAGTGACAGTAAAATTAATCGTATAATTTCCAGTTTTGCTGTAAGCGTGGGTGAAAGTAGTTGTTTGGCCTGCTCCAGATGAAAATGCTCTCTGTTCAGAGGTTAATGATGAAACTTCGTCACCCCATCTAACTGAATAAGTTAATGGTCCATTTTCCGGGTCGCGGGCATTTATCGTCCAAGTGCCTTGCTCATTAACTTTCAACTGCGTTGGCGCAGTCACGCCATCAATCACTGGCGCCAGATTCGTCCCTGCCGTAACAATGCTAAACGGCGCGTCGCTGGTGTCGGAATAAACTTTTGAAACACTGCTATTTCGACCATAACGGGCATCAACAACCTCTATTTTATGATTACGATGTTCGGGTAGAGTTATACAAGGCAATGATAAACATTCCGTCTTCTCAGGCACAGCCCAAGAATAATTTCCAATTGAAGCGCTTAGATTGGAAATTAATCTGGCCACCCTATAGGATCCTTCATTAACGGGATCTGCGCTTAAAAGATTAATATTTATTTGCTCTAACCCGCTTGATTTCCATGTGACACTATATGTCTTCCCAACTTGCCACTGCTCCCCGCCATTAGGCGAGAGGACGGTGATGGAAGGGACTGACTTACAAACACCGTTTTGACAACCATATGGACAATAGGTTCTATCTACATTAACCAATGACGAACAATCAGTTCCTGTTGAAGTATTACACTTTCTTTTATTCGCATATCCTGTTCCGTCAGAGAGATTTTCGCAATAGTCTTCGTAGAAATAACCACCACAAGTAACGCCTGCTTTAGTTGTTTCTCGCACACAAGTTACTGGCGTAATTGCCTCAACAATGCTGAAGTAGTTATCGCTGTAATCGGACATTTCTCTCACAGCACTATTAAGACCCACTCGGATTTTATAATTATCTCCGGCTTTGACGGGCTCATTTACTAGCCAAATAAGTTGTCCGTCAGAAAGAGACAGATTTTGCGCAAGTGCCACCAAATATTGGTTATTTTTGTATAAATCAATATTGACGCTATCGCTTGGAAGCCCTCCGTTTGACATCCAAGTAACTTTGTATTTTGTCACTAACTCTATTTTTTCCCCGCCATTGGGCGAGAGGACGGTAATGGAGGGAGTCCCTGTCGCCGCAATACTGAACGCCGCGTCGCTTTCATCAAAAACTGAAGAATTGCCATACAATTCAACGCGTGCTTTGTATGTACCAAATCCAAGCATATTGCTAGCTAGATTAAAAGTGTAACTTCTAGCTGATGAAAAAAGTGTATTGGTAAGAATTATTGGCGCAGAAGGTGCATCGGTATTTATCAGTTTTACAATAAAAGTCCAATCAGCGCCGCTATCAACAATATTTGGGGAAATATTGGTTGCCGTCCATGTAATAGTGCGCATGGTATCTAATGTCCACTGTTCCCCGCCGTTGGGAGATGTAACTTGAATGGCGCTTGTTTCACTTGCTTTTGCGCTAAAAGTTCCGCCAAAGATTATCAAAATCGCAACAAGCGCTCCTAAAACGCAAACAAACGGTTTTTTAAAACTTTTTACCATTTTTTTGTTAGTTATATTAATTTTATTATTTAATTATTTTTGTCACAACTCCTGCGCCGACAGTATGTCCGCCTTCTCTTATCGCGAATCTCATTTCCTGCTCAAGCGCTACCGGAGAAATCAGCTTTACCGCCAGATTTACCGTATCCCCCGGCATAACCATTTCCGTGCCTTTCGGCAGAGTCGCCTCGCCGGTCACATCAGTCGTCCTGATATAGAATTGCGGCCTGTAACCGTTGAAAAACGGGGTGTGTCTTCCGCCTTCTTCTTTGGTCAAAACATAAACTTCGGCTTCAAATTCGGTATGCGGCGTAATGCTTCCGGGTTTTGCCAAGACCTGTCCGCGCTCCACATCTTCTTTTTTGGTGCCCCGAAGCAGCACTCCCGCGTTGTCTCCGGCCTGACCTTTATCAAGCGACTTGTTGAACATTTCAATTCCTGTCACGACCGTTTTAGCAGTCGGCTTAAGCCCAACAATTTCCACCTCATTGCTTAAACTAATCACGCCTCTTTCAATTTTTCCAGTTACTACTGTTCCGCGGCCTTCAATGGAAAACACATCTTCTATAGGCATCATAAACGGCTTGTCAACTTCGCGAACCGGCTCGGGAATCGTTTCGTCCAGCGTCTTGACAAGCTGCATAATCGGGCCGCATTTCGGGCAGGAGTCCTGTCCGCAGTGATGCTCCAGCGCCTGCAAGGCGGAACCCTTGATTACTGGAATCTTGTCGCCTGGGAACTTATATTTGGTCAAAAGCTCGCGGACTTCCTCCTCCACTAAAGAAATCAGTTCGGGATCGCTCACTTGGTCAACTTTATTCAAAAAAACCACAATTTGCGGCACGCCGACCTGGCGGGCAAGCAAAATGTGCTCTCGCGTCTGAGGCATAGGACCGTCAACCGCGCTTACCACTAAAATCGCGCCGTCCATCTGGGCCGCGCCGGTAATCATGTTTTTGATATAGTCCGCGTGTCCCGGACAATCCACATGAGCGTAGTGGCGTTTGTCGGTCTCGTATTCGCAGTGCGCGGTGGCGATTGTAATTCCGCGCGCCTTTGATTCGGGCGCCTTATCCAGATCTTCCACGCCCTTGTCCTGCGCTTTTTTGCCCGCCGCTTTCAGGCATTTTAAAATTGCCGCGGTCAAAGTTGTTTTGCCATGGTCAACATGGCCGATAGTGCCGACATTGATATGCGTTTTTGTTCTTTCAAATTTTTCTGTCATAGTATTTTTGTTTATTTTATATTTAAAATAATTTAAGCCGTAATTTATTTTCACCGCAAAAGCGGGAAATTTATACTATTTAATCATATTATAACAGTATCAAAAAATAGTCAAGCCCCCAAATAGCAAAATGTGGATATTGCTTGTTTGAGAAGAATAATCAAAAAAACCGGACATTGATTTTATCAGCGCAGCCCCTTTGCGGCAAACTAATCCACATCAAAATATCAAGCATCTCTATAACAACTTTTTAATTTTACACCAAGATGAAAATTTTGGCAAGAGAGAGTATAGTTAAAAGCCGATTTTTTGCTGTTTCTGCGCTTATTCCCTCCTCCGGCAGTCAGACGCATAAAACCCTTATTCCACCATTCGCGCGAATTAGGGCATAAGGGAAAATTAATATTTGCGGAAAATTTGATTGAAAATTATTTCCGCGATTTTGCCTTTAATAAGATCTTTTGAAAATTTTGGGGTTATATTTTCAATATGAATTAATTTTTAAAATTAGTATTCGCCCA
>Ga0180732_1000410_pt1 | contig 38152 bp, 32 predicted proteins | sample KR11_01MetaG_FD_148674 | JGI IMG/M metagenome (GOLD analysis project Ga0180732, IMG submission 148674) | Groundwater microbial communities from the Olkiluoto Island deep subsurface site, Finland - KR11_0.1 MetaG | ecosystem: Environmental > Aquatic > Deep subsurface > Groundwater | place...
CTCCATGTCAAAAGCTTCTATGACGGCAATGCCGACGGCATCGGCGATTTTAAGGGGTTGACGGAAAAACTTGATTACCTTCAGGATTTGGGTGTAACCGCCATCTGGCTCCTGCCTTTTTATCCCTCGCCCTTAAAGGACGACGGGTATGATATATCCAACTATGAGCTCATTCATCCGGCCTACGGATCACAAAGCGATTTCAAGGCTTTTTTGAAAAAAGCCCATGGCCGAGGCATCCGTGTGATTACGGAACTCGTAATCAACCATACTTCCGATCAACATCCCTGGTTTCAACGGGCCCAGCAGGCTCCACCCAACAGCAATTATAGAGACTGGTATGTCTGGAGTGATACGCCGGAACTCTATACGGAAGCACGCATCATCTTTCAGGATTTTGAATCCTCCAACTGGACATGGGATCCGGTGGCCAAAGCCTATTATTGGCACCGCTTCTATTCCCACCAACCGGATCTGAACTTTGACAATCTCCAGGTCCAGAAGGCCATCTTCAACGTGCTGGATTTCTGGTTGAACCAGGGGGTGGACGGATTTCGCATGGATGCGGTCCCTTATCTGTTTGAACGGGAAGGCACAAATTGTGAAAATCTTCCTGAAACCCATGAATTCATAAGAAAAATCAGAGCCCACGTGGATCAAAAATATCCTGGCCGCATGCTGCTTGCCGAAGCCAATCAGTGGCCGGAAGATGCCGCCGCCTATTTCGGGGCAGGCGATGAATTTCATATGGCGTTTCATTTTCCACTCATGCCGCGATTATTCATGGCTCTTCAGATGGAAGACCGTTTTCCCATTTGGGACATCCTGGAGCAGACGCCGTCCATTCCGGAAACGGCCCAATGGGCGATTTTTTTACGGAACCATGATGAACTGACCCTGGAGATGGTCACTGATGAGGAGCGGGATTATATGGTTCGGGTTTATGCCCAGGACCCGAAAATGCGGCTGAACCTGGGCATTCGCAGAAGACTTGCGCCCCTGCTGGGCAATCACCGCCGCCGCATGGAACTGATGAATGCCCTGCTCTTCTCCCTGCCCGGAACCCCCATCATTTACTACGGGGATGAAATCGCCATGGGAGACAATATCCATCTCGGCGACCGGGACGGGGTCCGCACGCCCATGCAGTGGTCCAGTGACCGGAACGCAGGCTTTTCAAAAGTAAACCCCCAGGCCCTCTATCTTCCGGTCAACATTTCTCCGGAATATCATTTTGAAGTCATCAATGTGGAAGTGCAGCAGCAGAACCTGCACTCCATGCTATGGTGGGTGAAGCGAATCATCAAATTGCGCAAACGGTTCAAGGCCTTCAGCCGGGGAAGTCTTGAATTTCTAAGTCCGGAAAATCATCATATTCTGGCGTTTATCCGCAGCTATCAGGAAGAGAACCTGCTGGTGGTGGTGAACCTGTCACGATTCGCCCAATACGGCGAACTGGATCTATCCGGCTATGCAGGGGCAACACCCATCGAGCTGTTTGGCCAGACGGCTTTTCCCACAATTTCAGCACAACCCTACTTTCTTTCCCTGGGTCCCCACAGTTTTTTCTGGTTTTATCTGTCCCTCCCGGATGCAGGCTCGGAACCCCCCAACGCGGCCGGCGGGTTCAAACTGCCAGAAATGACCCTATCCGGAAATGAAAACAGCCTCTTTTCCAGCCGCAACAAAGCAGGCCTTGAAACCATGCTGTCCACCTATATTCTGAATGCCAGGTGGTTTGGCGGAAAAGCCCGTATTTTCAAGCAGGCCACATTGACAGAGGTTATTTCCATAGCCAAATCGGAAATTCCCACTGTGATCGCTTTTGTTCAGATGGATTATGCCAAAGACGATTCTGAAACCTATGTGCTTCCGGTCACCTTAACGGAAACGTCGGAAGCCAAAGACATCCTGGAAAATACCCCCTGGGCCGCCATAGGCCGGATCACGTTTAAGGGCAAAAACAGGACCTATCTTTTCCATGACGGGCTGGCCAGCAGCCGTTTCTGCCACTTGCTGTTGAAAATGATTGAGCGACACCTTCGGATCAAGGTGGGAAAAGGCTCCGTGTCCGGCAGCGCCCTTCCCGTTTTCTCAACATTAAACAAACAACTGCCGGAAACCATGAGCACAAAAGTCATCAATTCCGAACAGAGCAATTCGTCGGTGATTTTCAGCGACCGGTTTATCTTAAAGATAATCCGTCGAGTGAGCCCGGGCATCAACCCGGATTTTGAAATCAGCGAATTCTTAACGGAAAACAAATTCCCCCATACGCCTCATCTGGCCGGTTCCATAACCTTTCATCCGGAAAAAAGCGAGCCCTCAACCCTTGGGATTCTTCATGCCCATGTGGCCAATCAGGGGGACGCATGGCAATACACCCTGCGTCATCTGAACAGTTTTTTTGAAAACGCCATGGCCGGAAAAGAACGGTTTCTTCACTGTGCCTCCATGGAAGCCAAGCCCCTGGAGTGCTTATCCGATGAAGTGCCTCCGGAAGTCATTGAAATGATCGGCCCCTTTTTTGAATCCGTACGTCTGATGGGTATGCGCACGGCCCAATTGCATGGCGCCCTGGCATCCGCCCCCAAGGGATCGCCTTTTGTTCCGGAACCTTTTTCCAAGCTCTACCAGAGATCCCTGTTCCAGTCTGTTCGAACCCTGGGCATCAAAACCTTTGATCTTTTACACCGGAACCTGGACAAGCTACCCGGCCAATTCCATGAAGATGCCCGAATCCTGTTGCAAAATGAGCACAACCTCTATGACCGTCTCATGCCTTTGCTGGACAGAAAAATAGCCGCCCAACGGATTCGCATCCATGGCGATTATCATCTGGGCCAGCTGATGTTCACGGGAAAGGACTTTCAAATTATTGATTTTGAAGGTGAACCGGCCAGGCCGGTTTCAGAACGCCGTATCAAGCGCTCCGCGCTTCAGGACGTTGCAGGAATGCTTCGTTCCTTTCATTACGCGTCTGAATGGGCCCTTTACTCCATAAGAAACACCGGAATGGGGGATGGCGGAAGCGACACGCTTCTTCAAGCCTGCGCCCTTCGATGGGTGGACTGGATACGCATGATATTTCTCAAGGCCTATCTGACGGAAGCCCGGGAGGGTCATTTCCTTCCCCAAGATCAAGGAGATTTTATTCTTCTGCTGGATATTTATTTACTGGATAAGGCCCTGTATGAACTGGCTTATGAGCTCAACAACCGTCCTGAATGGGTGGGCATTCCCATGAAAGGCCTCCTGGCGCTCATGATCACGCCAGGATGAAAACCCGGGGCAGAGCAAAGTTCTCCATCCCTTTTCGGGATGTGCATTATCCGGGCCGGATGTGCATTACCCGAAATGGATCAACTTCCTGTAAAACGCCAGAGTGTTTTCCGCCACCCTTGCCCAGGTAAAATGGTCCAACACACGCTGTCTGGCCGCAATACCCATACGGGCTTTGACTTCAGGGGAGGTCACCAGGGCGTTGATACGGGTGGCGAGGTCCCGGGCAAACTTTTCCGGATGCATTGGCTCGGGATTGCCTCCGCCCATGGCCTCAAACGGGACAAGCCAGCCGGTTTTTCCATCGGCGATCACATCCGGAATGCCGCCTACCGCCGATGCCACCACCGGAACCCCGCAAGCCATGGCTTCCAGAAGGATAATCCCGAAGGGTTCATACACCGAGGGGCAGACAAACACCGATGCATGGCTGTACAGTACCACCAGGTCGTTGGCGGGAACCGTTTCTTTGACCCAAATGACCGGGTTACCCGATTGCTGTTTTAACCGGGACACGGATTCCGTGACCTCGTCCATGATTGCCGGGGTATCCGGAGCGCTGGCGCACAATACCACCTGGATACCGGGGCTAAGGTACCGGGCGGCCTCAAGATAATGGAGAATTCCTTTCTGGCGGGTAATACGCGATACGAGCAGAATGTAAGGTTTTTCAGGATTAATCCCGTAGGCCCGAACCCGGTCCGGATCCCGCGTAATCTTATATTGAGCCTCATCTATCCCGTTGGGAATCTCCGCGATCTTGTGTTCAGGAACCCCGTAAAGGGATTGAACATCTTTTTTCATGGACGCGGAAACAGCAATCACCCCGTCGGCATTCTCATAGGCTGTTTTTTCCAGCCAGGTGCTGGCATTGTATCCGGCTCCGAGCTGTTCCTGCTTCCAGGGCCGATGAGGCTCCAGGGAATGGGTGGTCAAAACCAGGGGGACCTTTAAAAGCTGTTTTAACAAACAGCCGGCCAAATGGGTATACCAGGTATGGCAATGGATAAGATCGGCCCCTTTCACGGCATCGGCCATGGCCACATTGTGCATCAGGGTATCCGCAAGGACCGGATGGGAAAATTCCTTAGGGTTCGCTAAAACCGGGGAACCTATCCCTTTGGCACGCAGATTGTCCCGGGTTTCGTCTTGGGTCCCGAAGCACCATACGGCAATATCATGGGACTTCTCTTCCATTTGGCTCAGCTCACGGGATAGAAATGTCACATGAACCCCGGCCCCTCCATAAACATAAGGTGGATATTCCTTGGTTAGTAGTGCAATTTTCATCCCTTCCTCCTTAAATGCTTGTGTTGTCGTTTTGTTTTGCATATTCTGGGTGAACCCCCTGTTTACAGGATATTTTTAAGGATGAAAATGGGGGAATACATGTATTTCAAAGCTCATAAACTTGCTTTAAAGTGACCGGAAAGTACACCCCCTTACAAAAGGAATTTTTATTCATGCATATTTTACTGGTGGCTGCGGAGAACAGCGCATTAAAAGGGGCAAAAGCAGGCGGCTTGGCAGACGTTATCGGCGAGGTCGGGCCGGAACTGGTCAAACAGGGTTGCTCCATCACCACGGTCCTCCCGTCCTATGGATTTTTACACGTCCTGAACCCATCGACTTACCGATTTTCCGTGACTTGTTTTTTCCGCGGATTTCCACATCAAGTCGATTTTTATGAGGCCACCGCCAGCAACCCCCGGGACCCGGTCCAACACCTGATTGCGGATCACCCTCTGTTTGGAGAAACCCACCAACAGGACGGCATCCGTCAAATATATGCCCATGACCCGCCGGACCGGCCTTTTGCCACGGATGCCACCCGATTCGCCCTGTTTTGCGTGGCTATTGCCACCGCAATCATTGAAAAACGGATCGGAAAGCCGGACGTCCTCCACCTCCACGACTGGCATGCCGCCTTTTTACTGATCCTTCGAAAATATCATCCGGAATTTGAGTCTCTGAAGTCCATACACACGGTTTTTACCATTCACAACCTGGCCCTCCAGGGGATTCGACCCTTCTGGGGAAGCGATTCTTCCCTGGACGCGTGGTTCCACGGCCTCTCCTATTCTCCTTCCGATCTGGCTGATCCCCGATGGCCCAACTGCGTCAACCCCATGGCTGCCGGTATTAGGCTTGCCGATGTTGTGCATACGGTTTCTCCAACCTACGCAAAGGAAATTTTACATCCGGAACACAAACCGGATGTTTATTCCGGCGGAGAGGGCCTTGAAAAGGACCTTCAACAGGCTGAAAAAGAACACCGGCTTTTCGGCATTCTAAATGGATGCGCCTATGCTGAAAATCGAGACCTGCAAAAAACCGGCTTTCAAGCACTCGTCCGGATTTTTAAATCCTCCATTCCTGCCTGGCTTGAAGGAAAACAAACCCTGCCCATGGCCCATTTTCTTGCCTGTCTCCGTCTTGCAGACCTTGAATCCTTTCCACAAAACCCTTCAATACTGCTTTGCAGCGTCACCCGGCTCACGGACCAGAAAGTACTTCTGATGAAAGCCTCGGGCTCCAATGGGAAGTCGGGTTTTGAGGAAATCCTGGGGTTTTTGGAACAGGAAAAAGGCCTTTATGTGATTCTGGGATCCGGGGAACCGGCCTATGAACGCTTTTTCACGGACATGAGCGCCCGGTTTGAACGGTTTATTTTTCTAAACGGCTTTTCAAATCCCTGTGCCGACCACTTATACACCAACGGAGACCTGTTTTTAATGCCCAGTTCCTTTGAGCCCTGCGGCATCAGCCAGATGCTGGCCATGCGGGACGGTCAACCCTGCGTAGCTCACAATGTGGGCGGGCTCAAGGATACCATACGCCACCAGGAAAATGGATTTACCTTTTCCGGAGCCACCCTGACCCAGCAAGTGGATCATTTTGTTTCCACGGTCAAAGCTGCGATTCTCATGCGAAAAAACACCCCGGATGAATGGGAACATGTTTGCCGTCAGGCGGCCGCAGAACGCTTTTCTTGGCAAAAAAGCGCCAGCCTGTATATCGAACAACTCTATGGCGGATTTGCAGGCTGAACTCCGGATTAATCTTATAACAGGAAGAAGCACTCCATGAGCTTGGAAAAGAACTCTGCCGGGTCAGCACCGCTCTCTCTATCAGGTGACCTTTCCTCAGCCCTATCCGCCAAGGAAGACATCCGCAATAGGATCGAAGACCGGAAGCTTGCGGTTTTCCTGGATTACGACGGCACCTTGACGCCGATTGTCGAACGTCCTGAACTGGCTGTTCTGTCCGATGAAATGCGAAAAACCCTTAAAGACCTGTCTTCCCTCTGCTTGGTGGGAATTTTAAGCGGTCGAGGGCTGGAGGATGTTAAAAACTTGGTGAACCTGGACAACCTCCTCTATTCCGGAAGCCATGGATTTGAAATTGCACCTTATGGGCACAGAGAATTCAGTCAAACCAAGGGAGAACCCTTTCTGCCAGCTCTGGATCTGGCGGAAGAAACCTTGAACAAGGCCCTGAAGCCCATTCAAGGCACTTTCCTGGAACGAAAAAAATATTCAATTGCCGTGCATTTCAGACAAGTTGCCGACAGGGAGATCCACAAGGTCGAAGAGCATGTGGATGCGGTGATGGCCCAACAGAACCTGCTCCACAAGTCCGTCGGCAAGAAGGTTTTTGATCTTAAACCGGCTGTGGACTGGAATAAAGGCACAGCCCTTGGGTGGATTCTGGAAAAGTTGGAAATGGACCGGCCCAACGTACTGGCGATTTACATTGGAGACGACACCACGGATGAAGACGCATTTCGTGAAATGGCCCGCATGGGAGGGATCGGCATTCTCGTGCGTGATCCCCTATCCCGACCTACCCACGCCAGGTTTGCGCTGGACAGCACGGATGATGTTCGGTTTTTCCTGGAATTCCTGATTGCCGCAACCCGTAAAAAGTTGGCTGGATAAAGCCTCCCGGTGGATCACTCTTTCCCGGATATTCTTTTGTGATTTTTAATCATTTTAAGCACCTCAAACCAGGCGATGCTGATGATACCTGCGGAAAAACAAATGGCCAGATCCACGGGGTGCAGAATATTAAAGCGAAACATGCTTCGAAGGGGCGGGACATAGAGCACGGCCATGAGAAATACCCCGGCCCCCCCGAGGACATACCACAATGCAGGATTGGGCGATTTTATATTGCCGAGAATGGTTCTGGACCAGGAACGGTTGGTGAGGATCAGACAGAGGTTGGCGATGATCAGGGTGGTAAAGGTCAAGGCCCGGGCTTCGAGCTCTCCCCGTTCAAGAACCATGGTGACCGCAAAGACCCCCAGGACGATGATCAACACGCTGATCCCCTGCAAAATGCTCATGATAAGAGTTGTCCCACCGAATAGCGACTCTTTTGGATTACGCGGGGGTCGATTCATCACATCGGCTTCTTCCTTTTCCGCTTCAAAAACCACGGAACAGGCCGGATCAATGATCAACTCCAGAAAAACCACGTGAACCGGAAGGAGTACCAGGGGCCACTTCATCAGGGCCGGAATTAGCGACAGGCCGGCGATGGGGATATGAATGGCAAAAATATAGGCGATGGCCTTCTTGATATTGTCATAGATTCGCCGGCCCATTTTTACGGCCTGGACAATGGAGGAAAAATCATCATCCAGAAGAACCAGGGCCGAAGCCTCCCGGGCCACATCCGTTCCACGGCCCCCCATGGCGATACCGATATGGGCCGATTTTAAGGCAGGCGCGTCGTTGACTCCGTCCCCGGTCATGGCCACAATCTCGCCATTGGCTTTGAAGGCATTGACCAGACGAAGCTTTTGCTCCGGGACCACCCGGGCAAAAATATTTACGGTATTGATGCGCTGCCGCAGGTCTTCATCGCTCATTTTATCCAGATCAGGACCCGTGATCATTTGATCCGGAGATTCCAGGCCTATGTCCAGGGCAATATGCCGGGCGGTTCCGGGATAATCCCCCGTGATCATGACGACCCTGATGCCCATGCCATAACATTCCCGGACGGCATTGGGAACCGCCTCTCTCACCGGATCAGCCAGCCCCACCAGCCCCATGAATTCAAATTCAAAATCATGCTGGGAATCCGGAAGCCCGGTCTCATCGAACCTTGCTTTTGCAACCCCCAGAACCCGCAGTCCCTCATCCGCCATGGCGCTCACATGGGTCGATATTTCCAACGCACGGGTTTCATCAAAATGGCACAGATCAATAATGGCCTCGGGAGCGCCTTTGGCGGAAATCACATAATTTGGTCCATCCGGGGATTTCCACACCCTGGACAGGCTGAGCAAGGCCTTGGAAAGGGGGTATTCATGAATCAACGACCAGTTTTCATGAATATGTTCGGTCCGGGCCAGGTATTTTTCACCCACCTGCCGGATGGCTTTTTCCATGGGATCAAAGGGATCGGTCTGGCCAGCCAGAATACAGTATTCCATGAGCCCGTGAAAGTGTTCGGACATGGACGAAGCAGAAGGATCGGCATTCCAATACTGGTTTTCGGAATAGAGCTGTTTCACCTCCATGCGGTTCATGGTCAAGGTCCCGGTTTTATCCACGCACAGAACCGTTGTGGAACCCAGGGTCTCCACAGCCGGAACACGGCGGGTCAGCACGCGATGCTGGGAGATTCGCCAGGCCCCCAGGGCGAGAAAGATGGTGAGAACCACGGGAAACTCCTCGGGAAGCGTGGCCATGGCCAGGGTTAAACCGGCCAGAAGACTCTCAATCCAGCTTCCGCAGGTGAATTTCAAAATAATCACCAGCATAACACAAAGCCCCATACCAATTATGGCCAGCTTCCTTACGATTCTCCCGGTTTCCTTCTGGAGCATGGTTTTTTCCGGCTCCACGGACTGCAGGACCTTTCCGATCTTCCCCATCTCGGTTCCCGAGCCCGTGGCCGTCACCCGGGCGATCCCCTTGCCCTGGACCACCAGGGAACCGGAATACACAAAGGGCAGATCATCCCCACCGGGCCGTCCCATCTCCTCTTCGCAATCCGAGGCTGCTTTTCTCACGGGAACGGATTCTCCGGTGAGCAGGGATTCGTTGACCAGGAGATTGAGGCAGGTGAGCATGATGGAGTCGGCAGGTACACGGTCCCCTTCATTGAGGATCAGGATATCCCCGCAAACCACTTCACGGCCGGCGATGCGCCTTTCCTTTCCATCACGAATCACCCGTGCCCTGGGGCTGGAAAGATCCCTCAGGGCTTCCAGGGCCCGCTCGGTCTTCCGTTCCTGGTAAAACGTGATGCCGATGACCACAAAAACAAAACCCAGGAGCATGATGGCTTCTCTGATGTCCCCCAAAAACAGGTAAAGGGTTCCGCAGGCCACCAGGAGCAAAAACATGGGCTCTTTGATGATATCCAGAAAGATGGTGAAAAAATGACGTTTTTTTGTGGAAGGCAGTTCATTAAACCCTTCAGCATCAAGTTTTCGTGCAGCTTCCTCTTCGGTCAGGCCGTTTAATGTGTTGGCTTCCAAGTCTTTTCGTAAGTTCATATTATCCTTCGAATGAATACGTTTTGAGCTGACGGTTTTTAATCCGGAATTTTAACGTGATCATCATCCGCAAAAAACCATGTTTAAAATAACCCCCAAGGTCAAGACCAACACCGTCCAACAAACCACGCGCCTGACCCATATTGCTTTCAAAAGCGCCTCCTCATCTTTATGATCTACTTATAGGAAAACCTGTTGAAATCCAAGACTGAATCTTCTGGTTCACCTTGAATAGGGTAAAGGATATCCCTTGGCAGGCATCGGCCGCTAACAAAGCCAGGATGTTTTTTTGTCCTAAAATATACAATCTGAGGATGAAGGGGCAGAAATTAATTTTGAACTATTCAATCTCTGCTTAAGTTGACTTTAAAAAGAACCGATACTAAAGTGTCTACGGATCTTGAGGCCTTGAACCAAAAATGGAGAATTGTATGGGCATTTCAATTTATGAGCTTGCTGTCTTGTTGGTGTTGTTCGGGTTTATTATCGGTATTTGCGCGCTTGTTTCTGTTCTTCGAAGCGAATTCACCGGATACAATAAACTGATCTGGCTTCTGGTTGTCCTGTTGGTTCCTGTCATAGGATCCCTTCTTTATTTTTTCATGGGAAGAAAACAAAGAATTCAAAAAGGATAATTCCATGTCCCAAAAAGTTTTCATAAAGCCGCCCCAACCCACGGGAACCATGTTGGTGGCCCAGATGGTTATTTCCGGTCTGTTTCTGCCTTTTGGAATCATGATTACCGCCCTTGCCGATGGAGAGGCCAGGCTTTTTGCAGGGTTTTTCGCTCTGATCTGGGTGGTTGGTTGTTCCTCGATATTTATCTACTCCCTGAAATTGTACCTGCTGTTAAAAAAAGGAAAGATCGAAGTTGCAGAGATTGACCAGGAGGATGTCCCGGAAACCAGCGGCTTTGCCTCACGGCTGCGTGACCTCGAAGCCCTAAAAGCAGACAAACTGATCAACGAGGGTGAATACCTGAAGAAAAGGGCAGAGCTCCTCCGGGAAAAGTGGTAATCCCCCTTGAAATAATGGAGAAACAGATATGAAACGATCTTTGACCGTCATGGTTTGGTCAGTCCTTCTGGCCCTGGTTTTTTCCTGGAACACAGCTTTAGCCGATTCACCGGAACCCGATTCGGCCTCGACAGCCAATAATGCCTTTGCCTTTGATCTTTTTAATAAAGTATCTGCAGGCGACAACGGCAAAAACGTTTTCCTGTCCCCGTACAGCCTGTCCGCAGCCCTCAGCATGACCTACGCCGGAGCCAGGGAGAAAACCGCCCATGAGATGGCCACGGTTCTCCATTACGGGGCGGTTGGGGAAAAGGTTCACCAGGATTTCAGCATCATGACCCAAGGGGTATTAAAGTCCGAAAAACAAGGCATCCGGATTCATATTGCTAACGCGCTCTGGGGGCAGGACAGCCAAGGGTTCCAAAAGGATTTCCTCGACCTGGTGGGTAAATATTACCAAGGGGGCTTCAACCAGGTGGACTTTGCCGGAAAAACCGAAGAAGCCCGGCAAACCATCAATGGCTGGGTCCTGAAAAACACGGCGGATAAAATTAGGGAACTCCTTATACCGGGGAACATCGGGCCCGACACCCAGCTGGTGCTCACCAACGCCATCTATTTCAAAGGAGACTGGGCTTCCAAGTTTGAAAAAGACCTGACGAAAAAAATGCCCTTTCACACGGGCTCAGGAAAATCCGTGGATGTGGAGATGATGTTCCATGACGGGTCATTTTTGCATGGAGAAACTTCCGATGGGGTCCAGGTTCTGGAGCTGTTCTATCAGGGAGAAGACCTTTCCATGGTGATCCTCCTGCCCCAAAACGGGATTCAAGATCTGGGAAAAACCATCCAACTCGACTCTTTTGAGGTCTTGCTTTCAGGGCTTGAGAAAAAAGAGGTGAAGGTCTTTCTTCCAAAATTCAAATTTCAGTCCAGGTACAGCCTGAAAAATACGTTGCAATCCCTGGGTATGAACGAAGCTTTTCAAAGCAATGCCGTTTTTTCCGGAATGACCGGAGGGAAAGGTGGCTTGGCCATCAGCGAAGTCATTCACCAGGCCAACATTGAAGTCAATGAACAAGGCACGGAAGCAGCGGCAGCCACCGCCGTCATCATGGGAAAGAGCCTGTCCATACCCGAAATTTTCAAAGCCGATCATCCCTTTATCTTTGTGATCCGTCACCGGCCCACCAACGCCATCTTGTTCATGGGAAGTGTGGTTGAGCTTGATGAAGCGAAATAAAATAAATACGACGAGAAGAAAACAATCAAACCCGAAAAAGGAGTAAATCAACATGAAGAAAAAATTGTTTGCCACGGTTCTGCTTGGTGCTTTGCTGGTGATGCCCGGCATGATGGTCTCAACAACCTTTGCAGAAGATGATTCCGCTTTGGATCAGCTGAAAGATGCTGCCGAAAATTCCGGGAATGCCGCCGACAACCCCTCCCTTGAGGGAGCAAGGGATGAAGCCGGGATCACCTTCGATACCCCGGATGGAACCCCACCCCCTGTGGATTTAAGCGGAGCAGGCGACCACCCGACACCTCAGTTGCTGAGGAACGAAGACGGCAGCAACCCCTATGAGCCGGAAGAAGACTCAGAAGAAGAATAACAGAATTATATATTGCCTGCAGGAGGAAGAATGAAGAAATTTATACTGGTCACATTCTCTTTTGTGTTTTTAGCCCTCACCTTGCCGGCATGGGGAGAAGACGCCCAGGTCACCAAGGTGGACCCGGAGAAATTTTAGAAGCTGACCCCGGAGCAGCAGCAAAAATTCACCGAAGGGATGAAAAGCGCCCAGCGGGCCGCCGAATCCTCCACGGAAACATACAACGAGGTGGAGAAAGAAGCCACCGAAGCCAAGAATGTGGCGGAAGCGGTTCGAGATACGGCCATAGAGATCCACAAGGCAGCCGGTGTGATAGAATAATATCTCACTCATGACAAGTAATCAGGAGTCGGAAGTCAGCATCAAGCAAAAGAGCTTTAGCCCTTTATCCTGATTCCTGCCTCCTTGACTCCTGATTTCTGAATTCTATCCTCATTTCCCACGATGGTCCTGATCTTCAAAAAGTCGTTAAAGTTGTAACCTGAATCTTGCGTGAAAATGCAAGATTCAGGTTATAGCCGCCAGAAGGTGCTTTCACATCCGCGTTTGAATGTTCTTCAAAATGTGCTAAAAAGACATTGCGTTAAGAGATTGCAACCCTGGGACATGTGACCTTTCCACTCTTTGTACGGAATGCATATCCCCCGACTTTTGTTTTGGAAAAGGGTGAAAAATGAAGGATTTGATTTCCGATATCCTTGAGCATCTGAATAGAAATGAAGCAGTGGGGATAGCCACCATCGTAGCCCATGAGGGGTCTTCCCCCAGATCCACCGGGGCTAGAATGGTGATTCATGAGGATGGAACGACTTTGGGCTCCATTGGAGGAGGGAGCATGGAAGCCCGTGTCCAGGAAGAAGCCCGAGGCCTGTTTCAAAACCAACGGGAACCCGGCCTTCTTTTCTATGACCTCACCCCGGCAGATCTCGACTCCATGGGCATGACCTGCGGCGGAAGGGTGGAGATACTTCTGGATCTGGTTTTGCCAACGCCGGAAAACATCGAAGCCTTTTCCCAATGGCAAGCGGTTTTAAAAAAATCACAAGACGGTTTTTTCCTCACCAGGATACCCAACCAACCCACGGCTTTGGAGAAAACCCTCCGTTGCCTCCTGGCCCCGGACGGAACCATCCCGAATATATTTTCCCTTTCGCAGGCAGCCGCAAACTTGATCAGGGAAACAACTGCAACCCTTAAGACACCAGGGGTGATTGATGTTGAAGATGCTCTTATTATGCTCGAACCGCCTATCATGCCAACAACCCTACATATTTTCGGAGCCGGTCATGTGGCGGTCCCCACCGCCGAATTCGCGGCCAGGGTAGGATTTGAGGTGCTGGTTCTGGATGACCGGGAGGAATTCGCCACCCCGGACAGGTTCCCGAGCCCCATGGAAACCCGGGTGATTCAGAATTTTGATGAGGCATTTTCAGGGATCGCCATGGGACCGAATGATTTCATCGTCATTGTCACCCGGGGACATCTCCACGATAAAACCGTTTTGGCCCGGGCACTGAACACCCAAGCCGGCTACATCGGCATGATCGGCAGCAGAAAGAAAAGAGACGGCATCTATGAAGAACTTCTGACAGAAGGTTTCACCCGACAGGATCTGGACAGGGTCCACTGCCCCATCGGCATGGCCATTGGTGCGGAAACCCCCGAAGAAATCGCCGTGAGCATTGTGGCCGAACTGATCCGGATTAGGGCGGATCTGGCCTCATGACTTCTCCTCGATTTTCCGCCATCCTTCTGGCCGCCGGATACTCCTCCCGAATGGGGAGTTTTAAACCATTACTTTTTCTGGGAAAAGGCACCATTATCGAAGGGCTCATCGCCCTGTTCCGAGCCAGTGGCATCGACGATATTCGAGTGGTGGTGGGTCATAACAAGGAAGCATTGCTTCCGGTGTTAAAGCATCAGGCCGTTTCCCCGGTTGAAAATCCTGATTTCCATCAGGGCATGTTTTCTTCCGTCCAAGCCGGGGTGTCCGGCCTGGCACCGGACACGGATGCCTTTTTCATCATGCCCGGAGACATGCCCCTGGTGAGGCCCCAAACCATTCAATGCCTCATGTCCCATTATTCGCAAACCCCCAATCGCATCATAAGGCCCTCATATCATGGCAAAAAAGGCCACCCACCCCTGATTCCTTTCTCTCTTTCCGAAACCATACTAAATTACCGGGGTGACGGGGGGCTCAGGGAGATTCTAACACAGCGCCAGTCCATGGTTTCAGACATTGAAGTTCCCGACCCGAATATCCTTGTGGACATGGACCGACCAGAGGATTTCAATCTTATGGTGAACTCGTTCCGGAATCAGCATGCCAAGTAAAGGGGATCTGTAAAAGGTTCCCGAAACAAGAGAGCCTGGCCGATTCAACAAGTTATTTGCCAAAAAAGAAGAAAAATGAGATTGGATGTAAAATCTCAAACACCATTGAATATTAATCTCGGCAAATGGAGGTTGGCAAGATGGCAGCTCGAAAGATCAGCACAGCTCTAATCATGATTGGCCTTTGTCTTATTGCATACTATTTTATTGTTCGGTTAGCATTCATCCAGGATATTAATGCGGCCCTGGCCAAAGCTCAAGTATTCAGTTTAAGCAGTGCTTTTAAGGCGATGGTTCCAGCATTCTATGCATACATTCTTTTTGGATATTCCTTCAAGTTAGGCATGTTGCTCATCCTCATTGGCGGTGCTTTGAAAGCAGGTATGGAATCAAATGGGATAAGGTTCTTAATCTCCGGTGGAATTCTATACATGGCAGTTTGTTACGTCCCTATTGGTTATTTCCCTCTTTTCTTTGGAATTCAGGGAACTACCATTGTATTTCTGTTTTTTTTCATCCTCTGGAATTGGGTAAAAAAGCGTCCTCACCTTGATCAAACCCATAGGATTGCCCATGACTTTCGCATGATTGGTTACTATTTCTTTATCGTTGCCACCTGGACTCTTTGCGGTATTTTTGGCATTTCCGCTTACGCTCTGAAGCCGGAATTAATGATAAAACACGGTTTGCAATCCAATGCCGTCACGCTGACTTCACACGTTATGATAGAATTGTTGTTGGGCTGGATATTCATTGCCTTGAGTATTTACAAGGAAAAATCTTCAAACAGCGTGTGATACTTTGTAATGAATCCCTGCATCTTTTATGAAAAATGACCCCCAGGTGCTGAAATTCCGTTTGACATCATTCATCGTGGCTGATATCTCTTTACTATCTTTTAGATAGTATCTTATGGAAAGGTTGCTGATGGAGCGTATATATGGTTACTATTGCCCGGTGGCCCATGCGTTGGGGGTTGTAGGAGACAAGTGGTCTTTGCTTATCGTCAGAGATCTTCTCAAGGAACCCAAACGGTTCAGCGATTTAATGACTCATCTCGGCAATATCACACCCAAATGGTTGACACTTCGACTTCGTCAACTGGAAAAAGCAGGGGTGGTTGAGCGAATAAAAGGCCAGGACCGACGTGAGGCTTGGTACAAACTTACACCCGCAGGACAAGAGCTAAATCCGGTAATAGAGTCACTATGGTCATGGGGTCTTCGGTTCGCCATGCGGTCCCCGCTTCCCGGAGAGGTGGTCCATCCGGAAATGGCGATAAAAACACTGACGACCTCTCTCAACCATCGAAAGAAGAAATTGCCCCAACCAAGGAACTGGCTGCTCAAATTCACCAACGGGGCCCCCTTTTCATTGTCTTATGACGGGGATGCCTGGATCGCCACAGAAGGAGAATCGGAAAATCCCGATGTGACAGTGGAAATATCCCCTGAAGCATGGACAACTTTTCTTGCCGTCAAGAAAGAGGAACGAAAGAAGCTATCACATTCACTTCACATCTCCGGGGCCTCGGAACGGATTGCGGAATTTATGCAAACTTTCGGGGTGCGAGACCAAAAAATACAAACCCGATGAATCATGTATTACCACTTGTCCAATGCGAGAAATTCATCGGATGGGTTGAGACACACCAAACAAAATAAGGGGGCGAAGAAACGGAAATGAGTATCGCCAATGCAGAAATTACCATTTGTGATCGTGGCTATGATGAATTTATCAATATGGTGAAAGCATTCCACGGTCATGTAGCTCCGGGGATGATTCTTGGCGGTTTTATGGTGGATCTGGCTTACCGACATCTTCCCGAGGGTGAGTTTTTCGATGCCATCTGCGAGACAAGGGCCTGTTTGCCGGATGCGATACAGATCCTGACACCCTGCACCGTGGGGAACGGATGGCTGAAGATTATCGACATTGGACGCTACGCATTGACCTTTTATGAAAAATTTGAAGGGCCTGGTATTCGTGTTTATGTTGATCCTGAAAAACTGGAACCCTTTTCAGAGATAAAAAGCTGGTTTTTCAAACTCAAACCTAAGATGGAACAGGACCGTGATCGATTGATGGCGGAGATCCAAAAAGCAGGTTCCTCCATATGCAGTTTTGAAGAAGTAAAACTTGATATGGCGTCTGTCCCTGCAGGCGGACGAAAAGGATTTACCATTTGTCCCTTATGTCATGAGGCCTATCCATCAGAGAATGGACTGCTCTGTGGTGGATGTCAGGGCCTGCTCCCTTACAGGCAAAGATCTAAAATAGGAATGGATTCGGTTTCGAAACGTGCTCCATTAAAGGCGGTGCCTGTGGAAGAAGCTGTTGGACACCACGCCCTCCACGATATGACGCAGATTATTCCGGGGAAGGAAAAAGGACCGGCATTCAAACGAAACCAACTCATTTCCACCGGGGATATCTGCCGGCTGCAGAAAATGGGCCGGCAGTCCCTTTATGTATCTGAAGCAAATCCTGAAGATTCGGATTGGATTCATGAAGATGAGGCGGCCATGGCCCTCGCCAATGCCATGGCCGGAGACGGGGTAACGTTCTCGGACAACCCAAGAGAAGGTAAAGTGGCATTATTCGCGGCCCGAGACGGTCTGTTTCAGGTGGATGAAAAGCAACTGGAAGTCATCAATATGCTGCCCGATATGAAGTGCGCCAGCCGTCATGGATTTACGGTCGTCTCAAAAGGCGACAATCTGGCCGGTACCAGAGCTCTTCCGCTCTATTTGCACCGCGAGATATTTGATAGCGCCATGTCCATTTTGAGTAAGGAACCCCTGTTTCGAGTGCTTCCCATGCATCCGGCCAGGGTGGGGATTCTGGTGACCGGAACCGAAGTATTTCTGGGACTGGTGGAAGACCGATTCATCCCCATCATCAAAGAGAAGGTGGAAGCATATGGGTGTACGGTCATCAAGGCCGTCATCACGAATGACGATCCTGCGGCCATCTGCGACAAGGTCAAGGAGATCCTAGCCTGCAATGTAGACTTGCTGATTACCACGGCCGGGCTGTCCGTAGATCCCGATGATGTCACTCGCCAGGGGCTACTGGATGCCGGGGCTGTTGATCTGCGGTACGGCACCCCGATCCTGCCCGGTAATATGACATTGTTAGCCCGTATTAATCAGGTTCAGGTACTAGGTGTGCCTGCGTGCGCGCTTTTCCATAAGACGACAAGTTTTGACCTCTTGCTGCCGAGACTGTTAGCCCGGACGGAGATCACGACCCGGGATCTGGCAAAGATGGGACACGGCGGTATGTGCCTGGAGTGTAAGTCCTGTGTATTCCCGGATTGCCCTTTTGGCAAATAGTGTCCGGCCGGAAATGGCTAATTCGTCCAATTTCGGCGTTGGAGAAAAAATTTAATCCTCGAAATACTTCAAGTATTCCTGTGGCTAAATTTTTTCCCGCCTTGAACTTGAACAAATTTTCTCATTTCCGGACGAACACTAAATAGAAAAGCAGCTTGATATTTAAAAATCGAGAACAATATGCCGGCATTGCCGCCGGAGAAAACGGGGGGTAATGAATGATGTCATGGAAAAAAACAGCGTGTGTATTGTGTGCTAATCACTGCGGTCTGCAAGTACAGGTGGAAAACAATCGAATCGTCAAAGTCCGCGGAGATAAAGAAAGCCCGTTAAGTGAAGGATACGTTTGCCGAAAAGGGTTGAACGTGGCTTACCATCAACAAAATAAGGACAGGGTGCTGTATCCATTAAAGAAGGCGGGAAACGGATTTGAGCGGATCTCCTGGGACCAGGCCATCAGCGAGATTTCCGGAAAACTTACGGGTATCCTCGATCAGCATGGCCCCCGTGCGTTGGCTTCACTGACCGGAGGAGGAGAATTTGCGTTCTTAAGCGCATCGTTCCCGATTCGCCTGGTTCGGCAACTCGGTTCAATGTGGAACTATTCCGCTGCGAACCAGGAGTTTTCAGGCAGATACTGGGCGCACGGCCTGACATTGGGAAATCAATCCATCCAGCTGGCGGATGATTTTGAAAACTGTGACATGCTGATGCTGATTGGAAAGAATCCCATGATGAGCCATCATTTCCCCCAGGCCCGGCGGAAATTGACGAAGATGTCCAAAGATCCGGATCGACTTCTGGTGGTCGTGGATCCCCGGGTTTCCGAAACCGCCAAACTCGCTGATATTCATCTGGCCATCCGCCCGGGTACGGATGCCCTCCTGATCAAGTCCATGATTGCAATCATTCTCAGCGAAGGGATTCATCATAAGGAATATATCGATAAATATACGAATGGATTCAACGAGATCCAGTCCTGGTTCTCCGGTTTTGACGCAAAAGCCGCGCTGAAGTTCTGTGAACTGGATGTTGATCAGGTGGTCAAGGTCTGTCGGGATTTAACAACGCGCCGGTCATGCATTGTTGATGATCTTGGCATACTCATGAACAGACACAGCGCACTCGTATCCTATTTGCTGGTCGTTTTGCGGGCCATTTGTGGACGGATCGGTATGCCGGGAGGGAGTTATCTGCCCAAAGCGGGATACCGGGATCCGAGGGACCCCAGGGCATGGCGAACCTTGTTGACGGATATTCCCGCCATCAATGGCGCTTTCCCGCCGAATGTGCTGCAGGAAGAGATCCTGCATGACCATCCGGAACGCATAAGAGCCGTCCTCTCCTATGCTGCGAATCCATTGCGCTCATACGCCGACACCACGGTCTATGAGGATGCGTTTAAAAAGCTCGATCTGCTGGTGGTGGCCGACATTGCCATGAGCGAAACAGCTGCCCTGGCCCATTATGTGCTGCCCTGTAAAACCGCTTTTGAATCCTGGGAGGGGAATCCCGGTATGGGAATATCGAATGTCTACGCCCGGATGAGGTCCCCTGTGGTTGCGGCGGAAGGAGAGCAAAAAGAAAATGCCGAGATCTTCACACTGCTGGCCGATGCCATGGGGCTGATCCCCCGGATACCGGAATCGCTTTTTGAAGCCGCCAAAAGCAATGACTTAAAAGCATATGGCCAGAAATTATGGGAATTTATGGCAGCTTCCCCGGAAAGCGGTAAAGCGATGCAATTTATAATTGCAAAAACACTGGGCAGTGCAATGGGCTCGGTGCATCTGGCCAGTATCTTCCCCTTGTTTATGCAGTTATCCAAAGATCGCCAGGAGGAGGGGGCAAAAGCCGGTTTTCCTGTGGGGCCGGACCAGGGCCTTTCCATGTATCAAGCCATCATGGACCATCCGGAAGGGGTCCTGGTGGGTATCCGGGATCCAAAGAAGAATTTGGAGGGCATCCCGACAAAGAGCAAGAAAATTGAACTTTATAACCCGGAAGCGGATGATTGGATCAAGAAAATAAATCCTGTGGATGAAGCAGAACTGCTCAGGCTTGATGAGAATTTCCCCCTCATTATGATGGCGGGCAGGCACATGGACTACAATGCCAATTCAATGATGCGAAACCCGGAATGGAATGAAGGCAAAAGAGCTTGCACCCTGGCCATCCATCCCCTGGATGCAGAAAACCTTGGCATCGTCGACAAACAGATGGTGAAGGTGGTTACGGAAGCAGGCGAGGAAATCATCGAGGCCGAAGTCACCACAGATACCCGGAAGGGCCAGGTCCTCTTCCCGCATGGCTTTGGCATGGTCTATGATGGGGTTACCTATGGTGCCAACGTTAACCGGTTGACCAAAAACACAAACCGGGACTTTGTGGGAACCCCCATGCACAGATACGTGCCCTGTCGTGTGGAAGTACTTTGAAGACAATATTGGATTTGTACTGAAGGAATCCCAAGAATCTTACAGGCCTGTTTTTGACCCTGAAAAGAAACCGCTTAGCCCAAATAATGCCTATTTTTTGAACGTTTCAATATAATAAACAGTCTTTTAGGTTGGCCAGACAAGGATAGACCATAGTTTAGAATAAATGAACGCGGAGCCCCAGCGTGGATAGATGGCTTGAAAATTTCTTGTCAAAGGTAACAATTGTTGCGCTTTTATGCATGATACCTACAGATGCGATTATCGCATCTCCAAAATCTTGGATTGGATCAGGCCAATATTTAAATACATTGCCAAAATCAATTTCATGGATAACGTCAATGCCCGGCGTTGCAACTAAGTCGGAAACCATTTTTACAATTTCCACTTTGGAAACATGATATACCCGATCCAGCACAAAGATAAATTCGGTCAAAACGTGCTGATGGCAGAAAACTCCGGCTTTTAGCTGCCCCACAGATTCAAATAAAGGGAAAATTTTTTCTTGTTGTTCTGGATTTCGATCCGTAACAAACGAGATTAAGGCATTGGTGTCAAAAATGTAGTGTTTCAACGGTATTTTTCCATCTGGAGAGCTCTGGCTTTTTCAATATCCGCTTTTATATCTCCCCTGCCGGTTTTAATTGCATTTTTATATTTTAAAAAAAGATCTTTCGCAGGGCATACCGTGATTTTCCCGTTTTCTAGTTTCCATTCCAGGGCATCGTTTATGGAAAGGCCCAAATGCTTGCGAATCGCCTTGGGAATAGTGGTTTGAAACTTTGAAGTAATGGATGATTGCATGTTATTTGTCCTTTTTATTTTCCTTACCAAAAAATAATATCGTAAGGAAAATAGGCCGTCAACAAATAATTTCAACAAACCATATGTTGTGGTTGACAAGAATGTCCGAAATGTTTGGATACCAATATCCGAAACAATGGCATTCGAAACTTCATCTTAGAGGGATTCCAGTCCGTTGAAAGCAGGCCGGACCGTGACCTTTGATTGGGGGCGCAGAGCCCCCCAATCAAACAGATACCGGTTTTCCATCCGGATACTATCCTAAATATTTTTGAAGCCCCCAGAGGATGGCCACAATGATTCCGCCAACGGCGATCATCTTTGCCCCGGAAACGATTTGTTCGAGCAGCGTATAGGTCTTGGGGGAATAGTCAATTTCCGGCCCGGTTTTGGGGCTGCTTTCTATGGTGCCAGGTGATTTCAAAAGATTTTCTTGCATAAAGCCTCCTTGCGTAAATCCATGAAGGGCTCGCCGCCGGCATCACGCTGACCTCGCGGCGGGCCACAACTCAAAAGGGATTGTAGAGCAACGGTTAAAAGCCTGGAAATATTACACGACGCATCCCATTGTTTTTGATCAGACCATGTGATTCAAATGGGATTGCAAGTACAATGAAATCCACGCACTTTTTACGAGTTGTTCACGACTTACGTTTGGGGGCAAGGAGGTGCCCTGGACTTTTCCGAGCGGTTTGCGGGATGGGTGAACCTGGGATTGGATTCTTCTTTAAAAAGGGAGGATTCCCGGGTAAAATCTTGCGGGATTTGCCCGGGAAGGATTGCATCTTTAAACAGCCTGTCCAAGGCATTATGTTGGGTTCGCCTTTCGAAAGAGCAAACCAATCCCTCCCAATCCCCAAAGGAGCGAACAAAGAGCACAGCCCTTTGGCTGTCCCCGGAGTCTTTCAGGCCAACGGACAATTCCGTTTTCGTGACTGCCAGGGACAGACAGAGCAAGAGCAATAAAGCAATGCCTGTTCGACCCCTATGTTTAACCGCAGCCGTCATTTGGTTCTCCCACAAAAAACCCACAATTGATGATCAAAGGGGGTTCCAATCTTCATTGCAACACAGTAAGCATGCTTTGGAAAAATACCACAAAAATTTATACAAAACAATCATCGAAAAGGGTTATTCCAGGGTAACCGCATTTGATTCTCAAAGGGATGGATTGAGCGGCTTGCTTGCACGCAAACCCCCAAAATCCCAGGATTGCCAATCATTTTCTAAATGCGGTTACCCTGAGGGCAATTCAATTCAAGCCGAATCCGATGTGCGATCCTTCACCAGCCCATGGCCGTGACCAAATTCCCAGCGTTTATCGAGATAGTAAAGGATGGGCACGGTCATTCGGGAGAAAAGCAGGGAGGCCACTTCTCCGGCCATAAGGGAGATGGCGAGCCCCTGGAAAATGGGGTCGAAAAGAATCACGGAGGCCCCCACCACCACCGCGGCGGCTGTTAGCATCATGGGCCGGAAACGAACAGCTCCGGCATCCACCACAGCCTGGTCCAGGGGCATGCCTTCCTTGATCCGCAGCTCGATGAAATCCACCAGAATGATGGAATTTCGCACCACAATGCCGGCCCCGGCAATGAAACCGATCATGGAGGTGGCCGTGAAAAACGCTCCCATGAGCCAATGGGCGGGGAGAATCCCGATGAGAGAAAAGGGAATGGCCACCATAATCACCAAGGGGGTGGAAAAGGACTGGAACCAGCCCACCACCAGAACGAAGATCAGGACCAGAACCACCGCAAAGGCCAAGCCCAGGTCCCGGAAGACTTCATAGGTGATATGCCATTCACCGTCCCACTTCATGGCGAATTTCCGGTCATTATCAGGAATTCCAGCGGTTAACTGTTCAATCTCATACCCCTCTGGAATCTCCAGAGCAGCAATCTTCTTCTGCATCTCCAGAATGGCGTAAACCGGACTTTCCTTGGCTCCGGCCACATCCCCGATCACATAGATCACCGGCATGAGATTTTTGTGGTAGATACTTTGGTCCACTTCGGTTTTTTCAACCTTCACCAGGGAAGTCATGGGTACCAGGCCGCCGGATGCCGAGCGCAGCTTGATGCTCTGGAGCTTTTCCATGTCGGCGCGCTCGGACAGGGGAAGCTTCAGGACCACCGGCACATCTTCCCGCTCGAAGGGCTGGTGCAGCAGTCCCACCTGTTTTCCCTCCAAAGCAAGATTCAGGGTATCCACAATCTGCAGGACGGCAATTCCATGCAAGGCTGCCTGCTCTCGATCTATGATCAGGGTATAGTTGGGGTAGTCGGACTCCACATACCAGTCCACATCCACCACCCCTTCGGTGTCTTCAAAAATCTTCATAATACTGCCTGCGATCTCCCTCTGGCGATCGTAATCCGGCCCGTAAACTTCCGCCACCAGGGTGGAAAGCACCGGCGGACCCGGTGGCACTTCCGCCAGTTTGATCCGTGCGCCGTGACGTTTGGCGATTTCCAAAAGCGGGGGACGAAGTCGTTTGGCAATCTCATGACTCTGCAGGGCCCGTTCCCCCTTGCCCGCAAGATTCACTTGAATGTCCCCCTGAAAAGCCTCCCCCCGAAGATAGTAATGGCGAACCAGACCATTGAAATTAAAGGGACCGGAGGTGCCCACATGGATCTGGTAGTCCGTCACTTCGTTCACCGTGGAAAGGTATTGTCCCATCTCCATGGCTGCGGCTGCGGTTTCTTCCAGGGTTGCGCTTTGGGGCATGTCGATGATCACCTGGAATTCACTTTTATTATCGAACGGAAGCATTTTCACCTTCACCAGCCCCACGGCCACCAGCACGCAGGAAAGAAGAAGCATCCCCAACACAACGGCCAGGAAAATCCAGCGCATCTTGGCATTGTGGATCAGGGGGTCCATCATGCGACGGTAAAGCCGGATGCTCCAATCCTCCTTGCCATGGTTCGAGCCCGCTCCCTCCGGAGCATGCTTTCCAAGCAATCGAACCGAGGCCCATGGGGTTACGATAAAAGCGACAATCAGGGAAAAGATCATGGCGGCGGATGCGCCCACCGGAATGGGCCGCATATAGGGTCCCATGAGGCCCCCCACAAACGCCATGGGCAGGATAGCACCGATCACCGCAAGGGTTGCCAGGATGGTAGGGTTGCCCACCTCATCCACAGCCTCAATGGCCACGGAAAAACGGTTTCGCCCCTGGTTCTGGGGCAGGTGATAGTGGCGAACCATGTTTTCCACCACCACAATGGCATCATCCACCAGAATTCCGATGGAAAAGATCAGGGCAAAAAGGGTGATGCGGTTCAAGGTATAACCATAGAGGAAGAACACCGCCATGGTGAGGGCCAGGGTGACCGGAATGGCCAGGGCCACCACGCCGGCCTCTCGCCTGCCTAATACCAGCCAGATCAGCAGGGTGACCGATAGGACGGCAATGGCCATGTGGTACAGGAGTTCATTGGATTTTTCCTTGGCGGTCTCCCCGTAATTGCGGGTAATGGTCATGTGGATGTTGTCGGGCAGTTTAGTGCCCTTCATTTTTTCAAGGCGGTTAAGCACTCGGTGGGCCACATCAATGGCATTGGTGCCTTTTCGCTTGGCCAGGGTGAGGGTGACGGCGGGAAACACGCCCTTGCCGCTGATCTGTTTTTCCTCCGAAGCCGGCCCTTCCCCGAAAAAAACATATTGATCCGGTTCCGCAGGACCATCCAGAACTTCAGCCACATCCTCCACATATACGGGCCGTCCCTTGGAATTGCATAACACCACCCGTTCCACGTCCTCTTTGGTGTTGAGAAAACCGTCCACACGAACCGTCACCTCCCCCTGCCGGGAAGGATAGGTTCCGGCCCGGGCCGCCTGGTTGGCCCCCAGCAAAATGTTGGCCGCTTGATTCAGGTCGATTCCGGCTGCAGCCAGTCGCACGGGATCCAAAAGAACTCGAACTTTCCGAGGAGTTCCTCCGATGAGGGTGGTGATGGACACATCCGGTTCCTGCTTGACCACGGTTTCCATCTCGGCAGCCACCCGGCGAAGGAGATAGTGGTCCATGCCCTGGACTTCGCTCCAGAAGGTCAGGGCCATGATGGGAACATCATCGATGTAGCGGGGTTTGATGAGCGGAGGCGACGCGGCCCAGGGAATGCGATCATAATTGGCCATAAGCTTGGACTGAAGCCTAACGATGGCCTGTTCTTCATTCTCCCCCACATAAAACCGCACCACCGCCATGCAGGCCCCCGGAGCCGAGGTGGTGTACACATACTCCACTCCGGGAATTTCCCAGAGCAGTCTTTCCATGGGACCGGTGATGCGTTGCTCCACCTCCTTGGCGTCCGCTCCTGGCATCCGGACAAAGATATCAATCATGGGAACGATAATCTGGGGCTCTTCTTCCCGCGGCAGGGCCACAATGGCTGCGAGCCCCAGCAGAACCGACGTGATAATGATCAGGGGCGTCAATTTGGAATCGATAAAAAACCGGGCGATTTTCCCCGCAGCACCGATACTTGAACTCATGGCATTTCCTCCACTTTCATGCCGTCTTGCAGGGTGACTGGCGCCTGGATGACATAGCGCTGCCCTTGTTTCAGCCCGGAGATGACTTCCACCTGGTCCACAAGGTTTTTTCCTGTGCGAATCAACCGGAAACGGGCCACATGGTTGTCATCCACAATGAAAACGCCTGTAAGCTGACCTTGGTCCACCACAGCGGTCCGGGGAACGCTTAGAATTCCCGTTCCTCCCAGGGGAATGAACACCCGGGCGAACATGCCGGATTTGAGTTCCGAATTTTCAGGCATGGTCACCTTGACTTCAAAGCTGCGGCTCTGGGCATCCGCGGCTGGAACAATCCGTCCGATTTCTCCGGAAACGTCAATCTTTCCAAGGGAAGGCACACGAACCTTCACCGGCATCCCCACATGAACTGCTTGGATATGCCGCTCGGGCAGCACCAGGTCTGCGGTAAATCCGCCTTCCTGTTCAAGGGTCAGCAACGGGGTTCCGGGAGAAGCAAGATTCCCGACATTGACTATTTTCGCCACCACCCGGCCCTTGTAAGGGGCCAGAACCCTGGCGTCCCGACTGGCCAGCGTAGCCTGTTCCACCGAAGCCCCGGCTTGCTGGACCCTGGACCGGGCCGCTTCCTTCATGGCCTGGGCCTGGGCCAGGACGGCTTTGGCCTGTTGGAAACGGGATTCCACCTCATCAAATTCCTGCCGGGAAACCGAATTCTCCTGGAGCAGTTGACGATAGCGCTGATAGGTGGTGGAAGCCAGTTTTGCGGCAGCAGCGGCAGCATCGCCGGAAGAGGCCGCCGATGCTTCGGCCCGCTTGGCTTCTCTTAATGCTGCCTCGGCCTGATCCAGTTGGGAGGTTACCGTTCGGGGGTCCAGCGTGACCAGAAGATCTCCGGCCTCCACCCGGTCTCCTTCCTCCACATGAACCGCCTGTACGGTTCCCATGATTTTGGCCGAAAGCGTACCCACGGTATGGGCATTGATGGTGGCCACGGCCTCATAGTAAAACGGTTCCTGGTTGATCCGAACTTCGGCAGTCGCAGTCTTAATGCTTTCACCGCCTTCCGGAAGCGTGTTTCCCGGTTCAATTTTATTTCCGCAAGCAGAAAGGGCCAGGACCATCCATAGGGGAATGAAGAATCTTCTTTTACGTTTCATAGGGCACTCCATTTTTATTGAAAATCCGGGCCAATGACTCCCCCCGCCAAGGCGAGGGAAATTCGGGCAACCTTGTAATCATGCATGGCTTTAAAATGCTGGGTCTGGGCCTGCTGAAGGGCGGTTTGGGCATCCAGCAGGCTCACCATGGCCAGCAATCCATTGGTGTATCGGTTAAAAACAATGCGCAGGCCCTCTTCCGCCTGATTCACAGAAGCCCGTGCCACCTCAATGCTTTGCCAGGAACTCCGGGCGTCATAAAAGGCCCTTTGGGTATCCATGCGTATGGCCAGTTCCAAGCCTTCCCGCATGGCTCCCATCCTGGAAAGCACCGCTGCGGCTTCCGCGGTCCGGCCGGATATCCGGTGCCCGGTATACAGGGGAAGCTGCACCGCCGCCCCCACGGTGTAATTGTCCTCGTTGTCGTTAAAATTTTCAGAATTCATCTCATAATTGCCCTGCAAGGCCAGGCTGGGATAACGGGCCGCCCGTTCGCGATTGACCTGCTGTCGGGCCACCCCCTCCTGCACCCTGAGTTGCTGGAGATCCGGCCGATGTTCCAGGGCTTTGGCAACCCACTCTTCCAGGCTGCCCTCGGTGGGAATGCATTTCTGAAAAGAATCCTCCAGTGTCACGGTTTCGGACAAGACCCCCGTTTGTCCCATGACGGCGTTCAGGGCGGCCAGGGAAATTTTGACCTGGCTTTCCCCATGGAGCTTTTGTTGAACCAAATCGGAAATGCGAACCCTGGCCCGAAGCACATCGCTTTTCACCGCAAGGCCGCCCCGTTCCCGGTCCTCCACCACCTTGAGATGGGCCCGGGCCGTTTCCAGGGATTGCTCCACCACCAAAAGGTTTTGTTCCGCCATCAAACATCCCACATAGGTTGCCGCCACCTGGCCGACCACTTCCTGCTCCGTACGTTGAAGGGCCAGGGTTCCGGCCTTCACGTTTTCCATGGCCTGACGAAATCCGATCCAGGTCTGGCCCCCGTCAAAAATATTCCAGGACAAAGAAAGGGCGGTCTTGAAATTATCAATGGGATCCGGGCGGTTCAACAGGGCGGGGTTAAAGTCCCCGGCGGTGATGGCGGACTGGTTGAGTTTTGTGCCAAAGGCCCACAAGGGGCTGTTGGTTCGGCTGTAGGTTTCGGATACGCCCAGTTGGGGAAGAAACCCCGACCGGGCCTGGGTCACTTGGGCTGAAGCCCCCTCCACCTCATACCGTGCTGCTTTCACCCGGGGATTCTGTTTAAGGGCCGTGACAATGGCGTCGGACATGGCCAGGGTGGAAGGGGTGTTTTGGGCCATGGAATCGGTCCGTCCCATGAGAAGGACCACGAAAACCACTTGAAACAACGCGCGGGCTGCCAAGATCTTCATTTTATTTCTCCATCTTTTCAATGGATTATGCATAGCAGAAAAACGGGCTTCCTGTCAATATTTGCCGAAGATGGCTCTTGGGTTTCCTTGTTTGAAGGCGTTTTGCACCAGGCCCCATGTTCCGATGGAATTCATTCAAATCATTGTCAATGGGTCCAACCCTGTGTTATAAACCAGTCATACTTTTAAATGAAAATGTAAAGGAGCGCCATGAAAAAACAGTTTCTTCTTCTGATGTTTATATTTTTCAGCATGGCCGGTGCCGCCAGCGGAGGGCTTTTGGACGATCTTTTAAATGTCTCCAAAGGAAACACATCCTCTGAAAAAGGATTGAATAACAGCACCATTGTTTCAGGGCTCAAGGAAGCCCTCACCATTTCCACGGAAAAAGCCGTGGGCTCGGTTTCAAAGGAAGACGGTTTTTACAAAAACCCCGGGATCAAAATCACCGTCCCCAAAAAACTTCAAACCGTTACGGATATCATGAAGAAATTCGGGTATGAAGAAACCATCAATAATTTTGAACTGAGCATGAACCGGGCGGTTGAAAAAGCAGCCCCCAAAGCCACTGCAATCTTTATGAGTGCCATCAAGCAAATGTCCTTTGAAGATGCCGGGAAAATCCTCAAGGGGGGGGATACTGCCGCAACTCAGTACTTTTCAGAAAAGACCACGGAAGACCTTTATGCCTTGTTCAAACCGGTGGTCACAGAAAGCATGGACAAGGTGGGGGTTGCCAAATCCTACAAGGACATGAAATCAAAGTATACTTCCCTGGCGCCGTTTACAAAAACGGATTCCCTGGACCTGGATGACTACGTGACCCGGAAAGGCCTTGACGGGGTTTTCTTTATGATGGCCGAGGAAGAAAAAAAGATCCGGAATAATCCTGTTGCAAGGACCACTGAATTACTGAAAACGGTTTTCGGCAAATAAACCGTGTCCGGTCCTCCCTTCAAAAATATATGTCTCGTCCGGCTTTCCGCCCTGGGGGACATGGTTCATGCCCTGGCCCTTGCAAACGGCCTGAAGAAGGCCTGGCCTGAATCCCGGCTGACCTGGGTCCTTCACCCCCTTTCTTATGAAATGGTAAAATGCCAGAAAAATATTGACAACTTCCTGATTTTCGGGAAAAAAAACGACCTGAAATCCTGGAGGGATCTGCATCAACAGTTAAAAAATCAGCATTTTGACCTGGCCATCATTCCCCAGGTTAGTGTGAGGGCCAGCCTGATCACCGCCCTGGTCAAGGCGGATATCAAACTGGGATTTGATTTCAAGCGATCCCGGGAATTGAACTGGCTGTTTGTAAACCAACAAATCCCCAACCGCAAGCCCGGGCATGTCCAGGATCAATTCTTCGAATTTCTGGACTACCTCCGGATTGGGCACCAACCTCCGGAATGGAATATTCTTTTTACCCAAGAAGAGCTGGCCTGGCGGGAGGCCTTTTTCAAAAATATCCAAAACCCTGTTATTTCTTTTGTCATCGCCACTTCGGACCCCAGAAAGGACTGGTCTCCGGAAGGATATGCCGCAGCGGCAGACCATGTGGCCCATCACACGGGTTTTCAGCCCATGCTCATCGGCGGCCCGTCCCAAGGGGAAGCCCGGATGGCGGAACGGATTCTCTCTTTGTGCCGATGCTCTCCGAAGGTGGCCCTGGAAAAACCCGTTCGCCATACTCTTTTGCAGCTTTCGGGTTCATCCTTGGTGGTCTCACCGGATACAGGCCCTCTTCACATGGCCGTGGCCATGAATGTGCCCACGATCTCCCTTTACGGAGCATCCGACCCCAGAAGATGCGGCCCCTATCAAAAATTCCATGATCTTTTAATCAACAAATATGCAGACCCCGGTGAAACCGGCAGCCCCATCACCCGAAAATTGCGGCTTGACCGCATGGCGCAAATTGCCCCCGAAGAGGTGATGGCTAAAATCAATTATGCCATCCGAACCTATTTAACCCAAGATGCCGGATCCATCTGAAATCCCATGAACCTACTCCTTGTCCAAACCAGTTTTTTAGGAGATACCATCCTCTCCACCCCGGTGATCACAGGCCTTCGCGAAAGATTTCCCGAAGCGGATCTCTGGATGATGACCACGCCGGAATCCGCCCACCTGGTCAAGCGGGACCCTTTTCTTGCCGGGGTCATTCCCTATGATAAGCGAAAGGCCCAATCCGGTTTTGCAGGATTGCGTCAAATGGCCAATCGATTGAGGGAAATGGAATTTGACCGGGTGTATGCCCTTCATCGGTCTCCCAGAACGGCGGTGCTTTTAAAGCTTTCCGGGATTCCGGTTCGTGTGGGGTTTCATGATTCCAAACTCGGTTTTTTGTACACCCAAAGGCAAACCCGTTCCCTGGAAATTCATGACGTCTTGAGAAACCTCTCCATTTTGTCCGGAGAACGCCCCCTGTCCAGACTGAACACCGACATGAGGCTTTTTGCGCCTGAAAAAGAGGAGATGAATCCGGATTTTCTTTCCCTGCTGCCGCCTTCGGGCAAATACGTCCTCCTGGTTCCCGGAAGTGTCTGGAACACCAAAAGATGGTCCTTGCAGGGGTATCGTGATGTGATCAAGTATCTGAACAACACCGCCTATAAAGTGGTGCTCAACGGGTCCCCGGGGGAAAGGCCCCTTCTGGAAGAAATCGCATCCGGTCTGGACGTTATGAATATCGCAGGGAAAATAGGCATTTCCGAAACCCTGTATGTGACGAAAAATGCCCGGCTGGTGGTCTGCAACGACAGCATGGCCCTTCACATGGCCTCGGCCTTTAAAATTCCCAATGTGGCCATATTCTGCGCCACATCCCCGCGTTTCGGGTTCTCCCCCTGGAAAAACCGAGCCGTGGTGGTGGAACGAGCCGATCTTCCCTGCAAACCCTGCCGAAGGCACGGAAGCCAAAAATGCCCCAACGGCACATGGGAGTGCATCAACGGTCTTGCGTCGGGCAAAGTGATTCAGGCCATGGAAAAACTCTTAGGATGAATTTTCTCATGACAAAACCATTCCCTGATAAAATTGACGGATACCATGCGAGCTTTGTCCCCCCATTGACGGAAGCGCACGTTCACCTTCTATTGCCTTGCTTGAAAAAATCACCGGAAAAAAGTGCGGATGTTCTCGGGGGAAGACGGAAAGTATTTTCCATGAACATCCAGGGCCTGGGAGAAGTTGTAATTAAATCCTATGCAAGGGGGGGAATTCCGGGTGTTTTTGTCAAAGAAACCTATCTTCGCGGGGGCAAAATTCGAAGTCTCAGCGAATTCCAGTGGCTGGCCAGGGCAAAGGGCATCGGCCTGCCCGTCCCCAATCCTCTGGCTTGTGTATGGAAAGGCAATCTGTTTTACAAATGCTGGTTGATCATGGAAAGCATAGGCCCCCACAAAACCCTCGCCCAAATCAGCCTATCCGATGAAAAGCTTGTAAAACAACTGTTGCCTGTCATTCGGGAAAAAATATTCCTCCTGGTCCGCCATAATATTCTTCATGTGGACCTCCATCCGGGAAATATTTTATTGAACGATCAAAATTTTCCCTTTATTGTTGATTTTGATAAAGCCAGGTATTATTCGGGAAGTAAAGAAAAGCTGATTGAAAAATACACTGGGAGATGGGAGCGTTCAGTGAAAAAGCATCATTTGCCTCATGTTTTAAATGGCGTCTTTGAATAACCCCGTCCAAAGCCAATCCTTCATTATCAGGTTCTTCAATCGATATTTTTTGAAAGCGAATCATGATGCGTGATGACGGTAAAACAATCCCCAAGGGATGGTATTATATTTACCCCCTTTTATTCGGTATGGCATTTGCCCAAAAAGCAATTTTTACGGAAAACCAGAACACCAAATTTATCACCGGGCTTTCCCTGGCAAAATACGGGGATATTGCCTCGGATTGGATGGCCGGGATAACCGACCCCTTCCCCGTTTTTTCTCATTTGCTCAAATGGCAATATGAATCTCTCGGGTTATATGCCGGTGTACACCTGTCCTTTTTATTGCTGGCCGGCCTTTACAGCCTTTTCAGCATCTGGCTGGCCAAAACCCTGGTTCCAAAGGGTCAAGGCCAGCCCAAAACCTTGCTGGTATTTTCTTTCCTTTGGTTGTTAATTCACACAGAAGGACTCAGGCAATTATGGGGACATTTCTTTCCGGATGGCCTGGCCTATCAATATCTGCTGGGTGAGTACTACCAGCCCTGCTGTTTTGGCGTGTTTTTGATTGGTGGAATTGCCGCGTTCCAGTCAAGGCAATTCATCCTTTCATGGATTTGCTTGATTATGGCCCCCCTTTTCCATCCAGCCTACCTGTTTGTTTCCTCGGTGTTGGCCCTTTCAATGGTCTTGATATCATTCCACGCCCAGCCGGACGTAAGCTGGAAAAAACGTGCGGGGTTCCTCCTTCTTGTCTTCATGGTTCTCATTCCCTTGGCCCAATGGAATGTGAGCACATTATCATCAGGGACTCCGGTTATTCAGGACAATGCCTATCAAATTCTCAAGGAGATATGCATTCCCCACCATTCACTTCCTTCCCACTGGAGCCTTCGTTTGACCCTTCAATTTTTCATTGTAGGCTTTGCGGCGGCCTGGATGGAAAAGAAACATCTTGTGGGACAGGTTCTCTTTGTCTTGCTCTCCATTGCCGCACTGTCATCGGTCTTCAACATGATGATCCAAAATCCCGCCCTTGTTGCCCTGGCACCTTGGCGGGTTTCCGTTTTGGCTGCCCCGGTGAGTTGGATGATACTCGTCACAAAAACAGCAAAATGGATTTCCGGAAAAATTCAAAAAAGAAGGGATTTCTTATTCCAGCGGCTTAAGGTCAGGGCCATGATACTTATTTTCATAGCCTGTCTGGTGGGATCCATGGAAACCTATTTCAACTATCAAGATAAAACCAAACGCCCGGACTATCTTATTTCCGGCTTTCTGGCAAAACATCATGAACCGAAAAATCTCTATTTAATCCCCCCGGAACTGAAAAACCTTCGTTTGGAAGCCGGTGTTCCGGTATTTGTCACTGCCAAATCCAACCCCACAAAAGATCAGGAATTTCTTGCCTGGTATGAAAGACTAAAAACAGCGGAGGAACTGTACCGATATCCTGCAACCCGAAAGCCGTCAGAAACAGCCCGATTATTAAGAGACAATACTTTAACGCATATTTTGTGGCCGGAAAGCCAGGGTTTGTTTCCTTATGAGGCCATCGGTCATAATGTTTACACGGATAAACATTTCAGCCTGTGGGATGTCAGGCCAGTCTTTGAGTAAAACAACCGATCCTTTTCATGGGCGTTACCTTGAGAGCTGGCTCATCAAAAAAAGCTCGAAATCCTTTTCTTCCGATCCCATGGATATCTTGACGCCAACCACCACCAGAGCCACGGGCCAAGCCATATCATCGGGAAGTTTTACAAAGTCTTTTTCAGTGGTCACCAGGTATTCCACCCTGCTTCGGGAGGCGGTCCCGATGAGGGTTTGCAGATCCTCTTTTGAATACACATGATGATCTTTGAAATCATAAAAGCCGACAACATCAAGCCCATGCTCCAATAGCGTATTTTTAAAATGATGGTTTTCAGCAAGCCCGGAAAAAGCGATCACGCTCTTCCCTTCCAATGATTCCAAAGCAAGGGCAGTTTGCACTTCCGGTAATCCTGCTTTCATTTCTCCGGCCTGAATCATTGCGTGAATGTGGGGCAGGTGCATGGAATGAAATATGGGCTGCTTTTTCAGAATATTTCGAATTGGAATGGATGGGTCATCCCCTTTTCCAGAATCATTCGGTTCGGATCGGGTAAAAACCACCGCATGGCTTCTGGATAATGCTTCCACGGGCTCTCTTAATCTTCCCATGGGCAAGGGTTTCCCGATACCCAAGGGAGCCTTTCCGTCCAGAAGCACGATATCCACATCCCTGAAAAGCTTTCGGTGCTGGAAGGCATCGTCAAGCACAATCACTTCCGCCCCGAATTGATGGATGGCTGTCATGCCGGACTGGAAACGATTCCTTCCCACCAGGACAGGGATATTCGTTAACGTCCGGGCCATCATGAACGGTTCATCCCCGGCGATATCGGGGGACATGAAAATGGCTTGTCCATCGCCGGCAATACCGCCTTTTCTTTCCGCCTTTCCTCTATATCCCCTTGTAATTACGCATACTTTAAACCCCTGTTTTCGAAGCAGCTCCGAAATATAAATGGTCATGGGTGTTTTTCCAGTCCCGCCGACACAAAGGTTGCCGATGGAAATGACCTTACAGGGCAGCTTTCTTATGGCCAACAGGTTCGTTTCGTAAAGAAAATTTCGGAATCGAACGGTATAAAGATACAACCGGGACAAGAGCCTGAGAAAAAAAAGAAGGGCCAAGGAACGTGGTTCTTCTTTACCCTCCATTATGCGCACTTGATTTTGCTCGGGGTTAACCATAGTTGTTGGGCTTTCATCAATTATTCAACCCCAGATACACACCCCAGGAAAGAAAAACCAGGTTCGGAAGCCACGCCGCCGGCAGGGGCGGAATAACCCCTCCATAGCCAAGGGACATGCAAAAACTGAAAAAAATCCAGTATAGGAAGGTGATGCCGATGCCATAGGCCACGCCCACCGGCAGGCCCTCCTTGATATGCTTTTTCACGCCGATTCCAGCGCCCACAAGAGCCATGATGATGCAGACAAAGGGGAGCGCGGTTTTTTTCCCGTATAAATCCACTTTATAAATAGTGGCGTCGTATCCCTCATCTTCAACTTTTCCTATGTAGGATAGGAGTTCCCGATAGGTCATTTCTTCGGATTTTTTAATCACCCGGGTGAGATCCTCCGGCAGTAGATCCAGGTCCCTTGTCTGCCGGTCAAAGAGATCGGTTTTGTACTTTCCATCCACTTCATTGAGGGTCTGATCCATGGTATTATGCAAAGTCCACCGGCCATTAACGAACTCACCCATCTCAGCATCGGTTCTTTTCGCCAGCGCAAAGGCGTGGTTGAAGGAATAAAGGCTGATGTTATATATTTTTTTTTCAAACGGGTTGTAGTAGGTGATGTGGGTGATTGAATGGTTGCCTTTGATCCAGATGTCTTTTTCCTCGGTGGTCACCATGTTCTTTTTTTTGATATCTTCTATCCAGATTCTGTTGGATACGGGAACCGTGAGAGGAACAAGAATTTCAGACAGCAGGAATAAAATAACCGTACCCGATATCCCTACCATGAGAACGGGTTTGACGATAAAGGAAAAACCAATGCCGCAACTCTTCAAGGCGATGATCTCATTATATTTATTCATCAACCCAAGGGTGATCACAACCGATAGAAGCAGGCAAACGGGAATGATCTGAACAATAATGGTGGGCAGGTTGCAAAGAAAGTAGAGGAGGATTTTATACCCTCCGATATTTTCCGAAATAAAATTATCGATCCGTTGAAAAAAATCCACCGTTAAATAGATCCCCAGTACCGTCACCATGACAATCAAGAAATACCGGATCACTTCTTTTTGGATATATTGGGTCAGAAGGGTCATTGATTATGATTTCTTAAAGAAAGGGGTCCCATCGTTTACCGTGACCACAAAAAAGACAAGGGCCATGGTTCCCATGACGATGTTTGGAATCCAAATGCCAATTTCAGGGGGGAAACTGCCTGTTTTCCCAAAAACCCACCCGAAGGATAATAATAAATAGTACAACAAAAAAGAAAACAACCCCAACCCCAACCCGTAGGATTGCCGTCTTGCCTTGGACTGCACCCCAAGGGGAACCGCCAGAATCCCCAGCGTGAAGCAGGCAATCGGGATGGAAAACTTATTCTGGAGTTCAATCCGATACTTGTAATATTGCGCATCTTTAATTTTTGCCATGGAAATGGCTTTCCTCAATTCACCCGGAGTCATGCTTTTTTGATCCTTGGATTTTTCTTGATTGATAATATTCCGATCGGTTTTAATATTGAGGGTCAGCATGTAGGTTTCAAAAGTGACGGAATTAACTGCCTTGTTCTTTAAATCCACATGATTGATCATGCCGTCTTGCAATTGAAGATAGACAGCCATATTTTTGGAATCACTGTACAGGGAGCCTTTTGGAGCGAAAATTGAACTGACTGCTTTGGCATCCCGCTTGTCTTCAATAAAAATGTCTCTCAGGATATTCCTTTTCGGATCTATTTGACTCACGTACAGGGTGACATCGTCAAATCGGTTGTTAAAGGTTCTCTCTTTCAGCCCGATATTGAGATTGGCTGAGGCCAGGTCATATCCCATTTTTCGAATGGATATGTAGCCCCAGGGAGTGCCGTAAATGGTCACCATCGCGGTTAAAGCGCATCCCATCGTACAGAAAAGGATCACCGGGGGCAAAAGTTGATAGAGGCTGACGCCCGAGGACCGCAAGGCAATGATTTCATTGTCGCTGGACATTCGAAGGAAAGTCAGCAATACCGCCATCATCACCGACATGGGGATCACAAAGGTCAGAAAATAGGGCATATAGTACATCAAGAGCAGTAGAATCTTGGACAAGCTCATGCGGTAGTTCACGATATAATTGGTAATTTCCAGAATCTTGGTCATCAGGAAGATAAAGGTGAAAAAGGCGAGATTGATTGTAAAGGGAGGAATCAATTCAAAAAACAGATAACGATGTATCAATGAAAACATAGTCATAGTGTCAAGATTATAGAATTCATTTATCCGATATTCAGGAATACGGGAAGGATGCCTGCTTCATGGCCTGCCTTGATGAGATCAATTCCAATATAGCCTAAAAAAAACCAGACGCCATCCAAAAAGGACCTTGAAAAAGTCGCCACATTCACCGGATAGGTTTCCGGCTGTCGGTAATTTGAGGGTTTTGGAATAAACCGAGGGGTTGTTTCCGCATACGAAGTGAATGCCTCCCCGAGAAATTCCTTCAATCGTCTTTCCTCATTTACGATGACCATGGGATAATAAAATAAAAACAAGGTGATGATCAATCCGGTGAATAATAGATTTCCTGAGGAAACCGCGATCCCCATAACCCCCAGAAAACTGAAGATATAAAGGGGGTTTCTCACCATCGAGTAAGGCCCTTGATCAATAACCTGCCTGTTTTTATACCCGCATATATAAAAGGATGCCCATATTCTTCCCAGAACGGCCAAAACAATGAGCAACAGGCCAAGATTTTCCATGAGTTTTCCCGCCCAGACGGAGCCCTGGAGCCGGGTTTGGGTAAACAATAACAGGATCAAGGAACAAACCCCGATGAGCCGTGAGATGAATATCCTTCGGGTGGCGAAAAAATCGTAAATCCGATGCTTGATCATTTTGTTTTCCATACCTTGGTTTTAGAAAACCGGCCCCTGAAAGGATTAGTCGCTATCCCCACCGGCGGAAAGAGGGTTGTTCTTGAATTGCATATTGTAGAGTTTGAAATAGTCCCCCTGTTTTTTCAATAATTCATCATGGCGACCTTCTTCAATCACTCGGCCCCCGGAAATCAGGACAATGCGGTCCGCATGGATGATGGTGGACAACCGATGTGCAATCACAAATGTGGATCTCCCGTGCATAAGGTTTTCCAGAGCTTTTTGAACCAGGGATTCAGCCTTTGAATCCAGGGAGGAAGTGGCTTCATCCAGAATGAGAATGGGGGCGTTTTTCAGTAGCGCCCGCGCAATGCATATGCGTTGTTTTTCTCCCCCGGAAAGGCGGGAACCCAGCTCCCCGATCGGGGTGTCGAATTTCTTTGGA
>Ga0180732_1000411_pt1 | contig 38132 bp, 56 predicted proteins | sample KR11_01MetaG_FD_148674 | JGI IMG/M metagenome (GOLD analysis project Ga0180732, IMG submission 148674) | Groundwater microbial communities from the Olkiluoto Island deep subsurface site, Finland - KR11_0.1 MetaG | ecosystem: Environmental > Aquatic > Deep subsurface > Groundwater | place...
TTGTAATAGAAATAAAAAATACAATTTAACCGTAATTGGATATCCCTTAAATTATTATAAAAAGAACAATAAATACTTTTTTACTGGAGCAGGTTATTTTTTGGGTGAAGAAGAAAACAAAAAAGAATTTTTAAAAGATTTAAAAAAAGATAAAAGAATAATAAAATTAGAAAGAAAAGGGAACTTTTTCACTTCATTATACAAACAAAAAGGAAGATTAAGCCCGTTTTATGATCCAGAATTAATATTTGTAAAACCAGTAATAATTGACAATGAAGGTCATGAAACATGGGAAATTGGCTCTTGGAACAAGAAAAAACTAGCTAGTTTAGCAAAACATGCTGAAAAAGCATACAAAGGAAATAACATTAAATTATTAAAACTAAAAGAAGAAAAAATTGATAATATATTTATACATCATGTCTTACCTGATTTAACCAAAAAACAAGAAAAAGCAATTGAATTAGCAATTAAAAACGGTTATTATGAATGTCCAAGAGAAATTGAATTAGAAAAACTAGCAAAACTAATGAAAATTTCTTATTCTACATATCAAGTACATCTAAGAAAAGCTGAGAAGAAATTATTGCCTTTTTTCTTCGAAAATAAGTAAACACGACATATATCGCTATAAATTTAATATATACTGCAGTATCTACTTCTATGTGATAAAAATGACAAACCAAATAAAACGAATGATTGAATATCTAAAAAGAAGGCGCGATGAAGCTTATGAAAGAGTTATTGGGGGACACACCCCTGAAGAACAAGCACTAATAAGGGAAGGAATGAAATCTATCTGGACCTCCTGCAGCAAAGAAAGATTAGAAAAAAGAGGAATCTTGATTGAAAAAGTTCGATATGATCATTTTTTTATGTCATGTCCAAAATTTCCTGTAATAAGGGACATCATTGATACTTATTTAAAATTAGGTAGGGTCGAAGCAGATATTTTATATGATATGCATGATCCTGGAAAAGATTTCTCTCTTTTTAATATTGGCTTACCAGGAAGAATAATTGGTGGAAATGGTTTAACAGATTATGCCTTACTTATATGTGGGAATAGACGTATAGAATCAAGGGGGGAGCTTCATAAAAAAATCCCCAAAAGTTTAATCACCACTAATTTAGAAACTGAATTAGAAAAAGTTCTAGCAGAAAGAGGAATTAATTTTTAAACAGGTGAATTTAAATGAACGGCATAATCAAAGACATACTAGCTCTCCCCCCAAAAGCGAAAGCCCTAATTGCAATAACAAACGCTGTTTTAATTGGAATGGTAGCCTGGGTTATTAAGGATTCTGGGGGATTTATCAGTCCAATGGAAATCTACAGAGATAAAGTAGAAACCGTATTAGCATATGAACAAGCAAGAGAAAGTTCAAATGAATTAGAAAGGGGGCTTTGGGTTGCAGATAATTACGCTGAAGGTGACAGCTTGAGCATAGTTACGCTAGATCCTTCTGGAATTTCGCAGATTAATCCCGAATACTATGGGGGGATATGGACTGAAAGTATAATGCCCGAGACTGCAATAGGTTTTGATAATAATGAAATAATTCATGTTAGTTTAGAAACTTTCTTTTACCCTCTGGGGGATGGAAATTATAGCTCATTTGAGAAACGTCAATTTCCAAGATACATTGCTAACTTAAGTCTTTTAGTTAGTGAAGCAAAAGACGAAGGAGGAAGCATATCAATAATCAAGAGGACTGCAGAAGTGGATGAACCCCAAATTTTGGGAATCGCCTATCAAGGAAGAACTTTCTTACATCCTTCATTGGGCTACAGAGTAAATTCATTTGAAGAAAACGTGGGTAAATATACAAAAGAAGATTTAGAAGGTCCAAAATGGTACAGAACATTATCTAAATTTTGGAATTTTGATTAATAAAAACAAAAAAACTTAAAAACAACCTAACATTATCAATTCCATGGACCCCATAGCTTTTCAATTAGGAGCAGTAAAAGTGCACTGGTATGGAATAATTATGGCTCTAGCTTACTTCATTGGAGCATACTTAGCAATTTACCTAGCAAAATTCAAAAACATAAGCAAAGACAATATTTTAGATTTCATGCTTTACTTAATACCAAGCGCAATAATAGGAGCAAGACTTGGTCATGTAATAGCAAATTGGCCATATTACTCGATTAATCCAATAAACATTTTAAAACTTTGGAATGGAGGTTTAGCTTTCCACACCGGATTCTTCTTAGTAATTATAGTAATGATATTCTATTGTAAAAAAAGAAACATAAAATTCTTTGACTTAGCAGATATTCTAGTTATCCCATTAGCATTAGGTTTAGCAATTGGAAGAATTGGAAATCTAATAAATAAAGAAATCCTTGGAAAAGTAACTTCCTTACCATGGGCAATAACAATAAACAATATAAAAAGACATCCATCCCAAATATATGAACTAATCTCAAACTTAGCAATAGGTTCTTATTTGTTTTATTTATTCAAAAACAAAAAACTTCCATCTGGATTTATATTTTGGACATTTGTAGCAATCTATTCAATAATTAGATTTTTCTTAGACTTCTTAAAAGATTGGCCACCAGTAATTTACCACTTATCATGGGCGCAACTATTTAGCATTCCACTATTCATAATTGCTGTAATTATGCTTTACAAATTAAAAACAAAAGAAGATTTTAAAGAGTTAAACAAAACATAAACTTTATAAATCACTTCTTCTGACAAATAATACGATGAATAAAAGAGTAGTTTCTTACATAATAATCGCAGTAGTAATAATAATAGCTCTAATTTTCTTTGTTGGGGGATGTTCTGGACAAGTAACTCCAATCCCGAACAATGATGAATTAGCACAATGTTTAACAGAAAGTGGCGCCACAATGTATGGAACAGAATGGTGTAGCCATTGTAAAGACCAAAAAGACTTATTTGGAAACTCATTCCAATATGTAAATTATGTAGACTGCGACCAAGACAAAACTTCATGTTCAAATGCTGGCATAACAGGCTATCCAACCTGGGTAATAAATAATGAAAAATATCCAGGAGTTCAGCAATTGTCAAAACTTAAAGAACTAACTAATTGTTAGGGGGTAAAAAAATGGAAGAACACATAGTAACAAAAAGAAGAAAAAAAGACAAATATAAAGTTACCACTTTTGTCCTAGGGATTTTACTAATAATCTCTTTAATTGTCCAGTTCGGAGGAGACGGATTTTTAGGAACTTCAGCAAGCTCTGCAGAAGAAAAAGTAGAAACATATTTAACCAGTTCAGGAGTAACTGGAGCAGACGCATCAGGTTTTGAAAAAGAAAGCGGATTATACGTTGGAATAGTTAACATCCAAGGTCAAGACATACCAGTTTATGTCTCAATTGATGGAAAATACTTATTCCCAAACGCTATACCTTTAGAAGCAGTTGACCAATTACCACCAACTACGCCAACACAAACAACGCCAACAGAAGTTCCGAAAGCGGACGAACCAAAAGTTGAGTTATTTATATGGAGTTATTGCCCATATGGTGTTCAAGCTCAAGGACCTTTAGCTGAAGTAGTTTCTTTGCTTGGAGAAAATGCAAACTTTGAAGTTGTACTTTACCATGCTGGTCATGGAGAATATGAAGCTCAACAAAACAAAATACAAGCATGTATACAAGAAGTTGCTAAAGACAAATACTGGGACTACGCTACAAGTTTTGTAGAAGATATCTATCCAAAATGCGGACCTTCAAGAGATATAGAATGTGATAAAACTGAATCGCTTGCATTAATGCAATCTTTAGGAATTGATGATTCAGCAGTCATGTCTTGTGTTGAAGAAAGAGGAGCAGATTTAATTGCAGAACATTCTGCTCGTGCTAAAGCATACGGAGTTACTGGTTCACCAAGTTTGGTTGTTAACGGAGTAAAAGTTGACACAAGTAGAAATGCTGAAGCATTTAAAACAGCTATTTGTACTGCTTTCAATGTAGCTCCAGAAGCATGCGGAGAAACTTTAGAAGGTAGTGCTGCAGCTCCTGCAGCAGGAAATTGCTAAAAATTTTAACTTTTTTCTTTTTTTATTTTAATTCTTGAATAGAATCATGTATAGCAGTAGTTAATCTATCTATAGAATCATACTTACTAGTATCAATGGTTTCATTAAAACTCAACTTCAATTGTTTTCTACGGGGAATAATGCCTGCAGGATATAAACCATAAGTTCCCTGCAATAAACAAGGAGAAATTTTAACAGGAATACCTTCTTCTATTGCCATTAAAGCCATACGAGCTGTCCCGGTCCTTACCCTTCCCAATTCTCCAGTCTTAGTTCTGACCTCTTCAACAAACATGGCCACATCTTGATCTTTTCTTAATTTATCTAAACCAGCTTCAATAGCCTCTAAAGAACAACCACGCCCCCTTTTAACAGAAAAAGCATTATACCCTTTTACAAGACTACTCAAAATAGGAACATCAAACAATTCTCCCTTAGCCATAAAATGTAATTCTCTTGGGTGCTGCAATCCCAGATGAATAGCATCCCCATTACATGCATGCCCAGCAACAGCAACAATTAAACGACCTTCTTCAGGAATGTTTTCTAACCCATCTAATTCAAATTTATACCAAATTCTATCAATAGAACCAAATATTTTTTTAGAGATCCTATAAAGTTTTGTCATGAAATTTTAGAATTTAGAAAGGATTATAAATCTTGCCTTTTAACATAAAATCATGCTATGCAAACTCTGCAAAACAAAACCTTTATATACTATACCAAACTATAGCTCACTATGGTAACCACAATCCAAATAACTAAAGATTTACAATCTGAATTAGGAAAAAGAAAAATGTTTGATAATGAAACCTATGAAGAAGTAATCTGGGGTTTAATAGAAGATACAATGGAACTATCAGAAGAAACTAAAAGAGATATAAAACAAGCTGAAAAAGAATTCAAAGAAGGAAAATTCCATACTCTTGAAGAAGTAAAGAAAGAGCTGAAATTATAATGTATTCTGTAAAATTATCTAATTTAGCTAAGAAACAACTTAAAAAATTAGATAAAAAACTACAAAGCAGAATAGTTACTTCTCTTGAACGCTGTAGATTTAGACCTTATGTTTATGTAAAAAAATTAGTAAATAATCCTTATTTCAGTCTAAGAGTTGGTGATTATAGGGTAATAATGGATATTAAAGATGATCAACTTAGAATACTTGTAATAAAAATAGATCATAGAAAGAAAATTTACAAAAAATAATACCCACTTATACACACGTTTTAAAACAAAACCAGTAATCCAGCTAAAAAGAGTAAACCTTAAATATTAGTTATTATATAAGTTTATATAAGATGCAAATACTCCATAGCCCAACATTAGGATCTGTACTTATGGTAGAAGAAACTATACAAAAATATAGTCAAGAATACGGAAAATACCAATTATGGAAAAAACTACCAAAGAAAATGATGTATCAAACTTTTTGTGTTATTTTAGATTATTTAGAAAAATCTGGAAAGATAATGATTGACAAAGATGGTTGTGTAATCTGGACATGGAATCCAGAAAGAATAAAAAAATTAATAAAAGAGGGACTAATATTAAGATGAAATCTATTTATGTTGGTTTTATAGACAAAAAACTTAAAAAAGAGTTTGAAGACTTAAAAAGCAAGAAGTTTCAAGATCAAGAATTATACAAATTCATAGACGGGGCAATGGATGACATGAAGAAAAATCCTTCTTGCGGTATAAAGATCCCAAAAAAATTATGGCCAAGGGTTTACATCCAAAAATATAAAATAACTAACTTATGGAAATATGATTTACCTAATGGCTGGAGATTAATTTACACAATAAATACAGATGAGATTAAAATATTAAGCATTATTCTAGAATGGTTAAACCATAAAGAATACGAAAGAAAATTTAAATACTAACTATTTTTATTTAATTCTATGCTATGCAAACTCTGCAAAACAAAACCAGTAATTCAACTAGAATTCTGAGCTTCAAGAGCTCTTCTTGCTTGCTCTTCATCGATATGATAATATAAAGCAAAAACAGATACCATATCCTTGCCGAACTTCTGATGAACAGGTCCTCCTATTTGTAAAAAAGCATTGGCCCCTCTCGGCTTATAAGCTTCAAAATATTCTTCCCAATCTCCAGAAAAAGGCAAGGATCTTAAAACTTGTGCTCCATTTGTAACAATGTGTGGGTCAATTGCAAGTTCATTCAAATAGAATACATTTAACGCCATGAAATCAGATCCATCCGATTCTTCTTTAATTAATTTAACTAAATTTTTCACCATAAATTCAGGAATACAAAAAACCTTATAAATATTACGATTTAATCAATCTTATGGCATGCAAACACTACAAAAACCAGTAATTCAACTAGTTAATAATCAAAAGAATTATTGTCTTTCATACATTAAATCTTTACTTGGAATATCTCCTTTTCTATCATCGTTCACAACATAGGCATTAGTTTGTTTTAATTCATAACTAGTTTTATGATCTTCCAAAATTACAATTTGTGCTCCACTTGCAAATAATCTTTCTTCTAATCTACTAAAAACCCCCCGTGAATCCAAACCTATAAAGGCTTCAGGAAAGACAGGGCAATCTCCTTCTTCTGGCCATAATAGAAAATTTACAGTTACTTTTTCAGGATATTTTTTAGCCATAATTAATTAAACATATAACAAGATATATAAACATTACGTTCTAGTTAAAAATTATGGTATGTAAAACCTGCAAGAAAGCTCTTGCTATACAATTAAAAACTCCTTTCAACTTTTTTAGAATAAAGCATTTTTGCAAAATCTTCCAAACCCATAATACTATTTAATTTCTTCCTTGTTTTTCTAGAATAATATTCATATTCTGTTTTATCAAGTGGTTTTTCTTCCAATATTTTTTGTATAATCTCTTTTTCTTTTTTTGTAAAAAGTTTAGAAAGCCACATCTGTAAATTTCTTTCTTCATAAATTTTCTGTTTGTCAATCAACAATTCAGGTTTGTTTCTTAACTGTAATTCAAATTCATCTTTAAATTCATTAAAAGATAATTTCTCTTTAGTTTCTGTATGCAATCTGGGAATATCTATTTTAATATCAAATTCTAAAAAAAGCTTTCTTGTAATTTCAAGAATAGAACTTAACAATTCTTTATTTTTAGTTTTTTCAATTATTTCTTTTAAATCAGGTTTATGCTTGTAAATTAAAAAAGGAATAGCTTTTAAGTATCTTGTATTTTTAGTCTGTAAAGTAGTTAAAATCAATTCTTCTATACTTTCATTAATCCCCAGCATTTGATAACCTGCTTCAGATAATCTTTTTTCTATTATTCCCATTTTTTAACCTCGTTTATTAAATCCTTATCAATCTTAAATTTCCATTCTTTAAATTTTATTTCTATTAAATCCAATAATTTCTGTTTATAATTAGAACCAATAGAATTTTCCATAGTTTCCTTATATCTTTGAATTAATTCTTTTAAATTTACTTTTTTTATTATTCTCTTAATATCACCAAAATCCCTATTATCTCCCCTTGCTAGCTTACTTATTATAATATCTTCTAAGGATAATGTATATAATTCGATATTCCCAAAGGACTTAATGAACTTAGATTTCTTTAAAGCATCGTTTAACAAATCAGTTCCTAGGATATTAGAACCATGAAATAAATCAAAAGCTAAACCTTCTTGGGTTATCCAGCGTATTGTGCTTTTTTCCTCAAATCCAATTTGTTCAAAAATCTTACAAATATACTCATATTCCCCTTTCGAATGGATATTTACATCAATATCTATTGTTGAGGGTTTTATTTTCAATATTGTTAAAGCAGTTCCTCCTAAAGCATATAATTTTACTTTTCTTTCTATAAATTTTTCTATAGATTCTAGTAATTCATACAATCTTTTTATGTTTATTTCTTGTTTATTCATAGGTTTTGTTTAAATTCAATAGTTTATAAATCTTCCTATTTTTGTATGTATATATACAATTATTGTACAAATTAATATATTTAAAGAATTTTGTATACACACTTATACACACGTTTTAAAACAAAACCAGTAATACAACTATTCCTCTGCTGAAAGAGCTTTTTCTGCCTGTTCTTCATCAATATGCCAGTAAAAAATTACCTTCTCATGTTCATACAAATAGGGATTCAAAGTAGCAGCCCAATAAGCATTTGCTCCTTCTGGTTTGTTTTCTTCTGCAAAAGAATAAATATCACCTTTACTTCTATCTTTTACTCTAGCACCCATAAATTCTGGATTTTTTACAGAAACTACGGCCTGTTTAAGTATTACTCGGCCTAGAGAAAAGGCAAATGAACCACCGGATTAGGAATTCCCAATTCAAGAACATTATCATTTTCTCCGCAAAGAACTAATTCAACTAAATTTTTCATTGTAAAAAAAGGAAACAACATTAAACTTATAAATCTTACCAATATCCCATTAATGATAAAAATGTCAGATTTAAATATTGTAGACAGAGTTTTTATGGGTATTTTTGGTACATTAACTGGCGCTACTGAAATTGGTCTCACAGTCGCTACTAAAGAAGTGTATGAACATGCTATGTGTCTTATAAATTCAGCAGATGGGGGATTAACTGATAAAATTAGTATTTGTATATGCAAGCGTGGAGCTAGCTATTCTTAGTGGTTTAACTCTTGCTGGCTATCTAACTTATGAAAAATTTTTAAAACCTGCAATAACGGGCAACGTGGGGGAAAATTATTAAATTCTAAAGTTTTATAAAACCTTTTTCTTCCTTATTTTTCATGGTATGTAAAAACTGTAAGAAGGCATGTTTCTGCTCGTTTAGGTCCAATTTCTGGGTTGGTTAAGTCAAAACATTTTGTTCCTAGGATAAAGCCACTTTATTTTATTAATGAAGATGAGATTAGAAAGTATATTAGTTTGAAAAAATTTAAGATTTTTAATGGAAGGTGTCCTTATGCTTCTCTTTCTTATAGAGATGAAGTTAGAGCTTTGCTTGATAAGTTTGAAGAAAGTAATAAAGGTACTAAGAATTCAATAGTTAATAGTTTTTTAGAGATTTTACCTTTGTTGAAAAAACATTATAAGAATTCTAAAGAAATTAATGTTTGTTCTATTTGTAATGAACCTTGTATTGGTGAAGTTTGTAAAGGTTGTGAAGTTGTTAAGAAAGTAGGTTGAGAGCTGCGCTCGGCGTGGAATGTGCTCTCGCACAAAGAAGTCTCCATTGTGACAAGCACGATCGAAAGCTTTAAATATGACCAATCATACCATTCATATTACAATGGAAATAGACACAACCACACTCGGAGAAAGAGGACAAATTGTTATTCCTCAAGATATAAGACAAGACCTTCAATTAAGAAAAGGGGAGAAATTTATAATAGTCAGAACTGAAGGAAAAATTATATTAGAACCAATGAAAAATCTAAAAGCAAATGTCCTAGAAGAGCTAAGAGAAGATCTTATTGACCTAAAAATAGCTGAAAGATTCTGGGAAGAAGTAAAAACTGGAAAAGCTAAAAAACAAAGTAAGGCTGAATTCTTAAAAGACTTTGAAAAATGGTAGAGATTATCCCTGGATCCTCTTTTGAAAAAGGCATAAAGAGAATTAAAGATAAAAAAATAAAAGAAAGAGTTAAAAAACAAATTTTGAAATTAATTGAAAATCCTGAATCTGGAAAGTTTTTAATTGGTGAAAGAAAAGGAGAAAGGAAAATCTACATTGGACCCTTTAGATTGCTTTATGCTTACAAGGATGATAAAATTTATCTGATTGATTTTGATAAAAGAGACAGAATTTACAAGAAAAAATAAAAGATAATTTAAAAGAAATAAAAAAGAAATTAAAGTCATATAAAAAAGAAGATATTAAATTTCATCCAGATTTTAAAAAAGGTATGAGATTGGCTGTTTGCTTGAATTGTGGCTATCCTTATATGTTTATGGGCTCTGCAGAGATGTTAAATGATTGTTGCAAGAAACCTAAAGTAAAGGTTTATGAATTAAAGAAGCTTGATGATTTCATTTTAAAACTACAAGAAATACACTATAAAAATACAACAAAACATTTATAAAATCAAAAGAAAATACAGTTATAATTTAACTCCCCAGTATGACTCAAACTTGAGGAATGCTGGGCTTCCTTTTATCTATTTTACTACAATTAACCTTATAAATTTCTTTTAAGTTCAATTTCTATGAAAATAAAAGAGTTGCCAACCTTTAATCGTCCAAGTTCTAAATTATTAAAAAATGGTGCTTCTTCCTTAGATACAGCAGAATTATTAGCAATTATTTTTGGTGTTGGTTCTAAAGATGAAAGTGCTCTTGAAATAAGTAATAGGTTATTAAAGAAGTATAATTTACATAAATTTGAAGAGCTTGGTTTTAAAGAGCTATTAAAAGAATGTGGAAATGATATTGGTAAGGCTTGTGAATATGTTGGGAATTTAGGTTGAGAGCTGCGCTCGGCTTGGAATGTGCTTCGCACTAGATGATTTTTCTACTGTGACAACCACGCCAATAAACTTTATAAACACAAACATAAACACAATTAAGAATGAAAACAAAGCATAAAATCTTAAAGGGGGATTGTTTAAAAGTACTAAAAAAACTTCCAGATAGCTCTATAGATTTAGTATTTGCTGATCCACCATATAATATGTCCAAAAAGAAAGGACTAGGCTGGAAGTACAGCAATCATGTAACTATGCAAGAAGAATGGGATATATTTTCCAAAGATGATTTCTTAAAGTTCAATAGAGAATGGATAAAAGAATGCTTAAGAGTTCTAAAACATGGTGGAAGCCTGTGGATTTCAGGAAGTTTTCATAATATCTACCAAGTTGGTTTTATTCTCCAAGAATTTCATCCAGACATAAAAATAAACAATAGTATAGTTTGGTTCAAACCTAATGCTCAACCAAACATTTCATGTAGATTTTTTACAGAAAGCACAGAACATTTAATTTGGGCTTCTAAAAATGGTAAAAAAACAAAATGGAAATTTAACTACGCTTGGACAAAAAGTGATATAGAAGATTCAATAAATCCTAAAAACAAACAAACAAGAAATCTTTGGAGTATTCCTTTAACTCCAAAAAAAGAAAAATGGGCTGGAGCACACCCAACCCAAAAGCCAGAAGAATTACTAAGAAGAATCATTTTGTCTTGTACTCAAGAAGGAGATACTGTTCTAGACCCTTTCACTGGCTCAGGAACAACAAATGCGGTTGCTAAAACGCATGGTAGAAATTCAATTGGAATAGAAAAAGATCCAAAATATGTGAAAATAGCTAATAAGAGACTATCTCAAACTATCTTACCTAAGAATTAACCTATTTGTGTTGCTTTGCTTACAACAACAAAAATTTCTTTTTCATCAATCATAGCATCCATCAATTCACGAAATACTCTTGCTGGTTTTTCTGGAGAAGTATTTTTTCCATTTTTATCATTAACTCTATTAAATGACCAATGAAATCAATTTTGTATTCCCCATAATTATTTAATTCTTTAAATCTCTCTAATTTCTCATCAGTTGTTTCTTTTAGTTCACACCTAGTTCTATCTTCTTTACTAGTAAATGCTCCAACTTTATCGTACATATCCCTAAGATATTTCATAAATTCTAACGTAAGTTCTTTATTGTGTTCTTTTTTAATAAGTAGATCAATAACCCAATGAATATGTTTTGGAGTTCTTATCCGTTTTCCCCTTTCTTGGTATTTTATTAAAATATCGTGATCTTTGATGTATCCTCTATTTCCTTCAAACACCCCAATAACAGTACCATCACCAAGTCTTATTTCTTTTACAGCATACTTTCTAGGTAAACTGACTATTTCGCCTTTTTTCCTTCTTGGTTGATAATTCATAGCCATAAAATATTCTACAAGCTAAAATTATATAAGGTTTTCTAATTGGCCGCAGGCCTGCTGGCTGCAAGCCTCAATATCCTCTCTTACTCAAACTCAACCTAAAACTCTTCTCTTTACTAGTAAGTTCAATTATTTCCTTATCAACCTCTTTTTTTAAGATTTTAGAATTTAACCTAGGATAACATAACATACAAAACTCTTCATAAACACCTTTTTCTTTTAATAATTCAATTAATTCTTCTTTATTCTCTGGATAAACAACCTTATCAAATTCTTTTACAGAGCATTTCTTATCAGTACCAAAAACAAATTCTATCCCTTTCTGCTTAGCAAACCCAATAAGATCTTCCCTCAAAATACCCATCTTATCTTCAGCTTCTTTCTTAACATCTTTAAACTTAGCAAATTCATCAACTAATTTAACACCATCATCATCAGAAAATACTTTAGCTTCAGCTTCATATTTATGCTTCCAAGCAGGACAAAGTGACTGAAACGTACACCAACCACATAAACCAGTAACTTCTACAGGAAAGTCTTCACAAGCTTCTATTTCTTTAATCAAAGCAATTGTCTCATTTTTCAACTCTTCAAGCTGCTCATCACTCCTCTCAGAAACCATTTCCTTATCAAAAGCTAAAAAATACCAAACTAATTTAACATCATTACAATCTGGATGATGCTTTTTAACCCAAAGAGAATACATTGCTAATTGCTTATCTTCATCAAGCTCACCTTGTGCTTTTAACCTATTATTTGTTTTATAATCACAAACATAGTAATTTCCTTCTTTATCACAGCCTAACCTATCTATTCTTATATGATAGCCATAACCATCTCCTAAATCTAAAAAATCTTGAGTTTCTAAACCAATTGTTTTTGTTTGGTCAAATGGCTTATAATGATCATAATAATCTCCTATGAACTTTTTGCCCATATCTTTGTAATTATTAACTGAATACTGTTTTTTTACAATAAGTATATTATCTGTCCATTTTTCTTCCCAAAGTTTTTCAAAAAATTCAATTAATTCCTCTTTTGTGTTTACTTTTTGAAATTGTAAGTCTTTGTATAATTTATCTAAGGCTTCATGAACTAAACCACCAAGAAAAGTTTCAACTGTATCAGGAATATCAACTTTTATCTTATCTATGTATTGTAATTTGTATTTGTATTTACATTGTTGGAAGGTTCCAAGTTTTGAGTGTGAGTAGTTTGTCATTTTAATTTACTCCTTATATCTTCAATTTCTTTCTCAGTTAAATCATTTAACACATTTTTGCATCTTGCTAAGAACAAAGAAGCTTTATTTATCATTCTTTCATATAGCTCATCAGATATATTCCTATCTGAATAATATTGTGTATCAATCCTTGCTTTCTGAGATTTTTCAACTAGCTCAATTTCTTCAGGTGTAAAGTATTTATTCAGAAATCTTTTCATAAAACTAATGGTGCAGGAATGAATTTCGCATTTAACACCTATTTTCATAAGTATTGCATAAAGTGAAAAATACATAGTATAATATGATGATGAGATCTCCCAGTCCTTATTATCTTTTAATTTTGCGACTGCTCTTAGTGAATCTTCTGCTTTTTTTACATACGCTTTTGTTAGCTCTTCATTAGGTTCAACTAATTCAAGACCGTTCTTTTGTTTCAAACACCATTTAATTTCATCCATTTAGAATTTCCCCTATGAATAGCTCTGCATTTTTTATAATTATGTGATTTTTAATAACTTCTTTTGTTAAGATGTCTTGCTCTAAGTTAGGGTATATTTTAAGATTTATTTCCTTTTTGTATATTTTTGAAATATTGTCTATTTCTTTTTCTTTTGCTTTGCCTATTATCAATATGTCTAAATCAGAATCTTTTTTTTGAGTATTTTTTACATAACTTCCAAATATTATTGCTATTCCTTTAATGTGATTTTGTAATTTTTCTGCTATTTCTTTTATTAATATATTCTTTTTGTAGAAATTTATTGTTCTTATATGCTCTACTGATATTATGAAATTTTTAACAATCTCCATATTATCTAAATTTAAGAAATATAATTTATTTTTGCCTTGTGTTTTGCTTCTTAGGATGTTTTCTTTTTCAAGACTGTTTAAATAGTTTGAAACTGTTTTTTGATTTAATTTATTTTTCTTTGCAATAAAACTTCCAGTTAATTTTGCATTAAAATCTCTTAAAAACTCTTCAAATATCTGTATTTGGTTATCTAGTAACATTTTACTTATATGAGTAATTCTTTATTTATAAGCTTTTCTATTTTTTGTTATACTTACATTGCTGAAATGTTCCAAGTCTTGAGTGTGAGTAATTTGTCATTTTATGTGTTATCAAGAAAACTTACTCATTTATAAATAAATCGTCTGGACTTGTCACAATGTGAATTAACCGCTATAAATCCTATTAATTGCTCTGTAGACTTCTTGTAGCTCTAAATTCATCTTTCTTTTGTTTTCTATATATTGCTTGATAGAACCATCTTGTCTCATAACTAAAGAAAATATTTTTTTTATTTCGTCTATTTTAATCACCTCTAAAGAAATCTTAGTATACTTGTATAAATAATTTATTGTTCTCTAAACTAAATAAAAAAGAAAAATTATGCTTCTACAATGATTTCATGCTCTTCACATCTATTGTTTTCACAAGTGCAAGTTATGCCTTCTCTTCCTTGTGCTTCTGATGGGCACGGTCCTGTTCCGTCTTCACACCTATCATGAACTCCATCCATATATTCCGGTGTATGGCAACTATCTGCATATCCAAAATACCTGCAATCAGAATCTACAGTGCACATGTCATCTCCCTTACCAATATCTTTAGGCAAGATTCCTTCACAATTAGTCCAATTAAACTCTAAAACATCTTCAAAATTAACAAGACCTTTATTTTCATAATAACTAACATCATTTCCTGGACAACCACTAGAAATACAATCATCATAATAACAACACTCTAAATCAGGATTACACATTCTCCTGCAATCAGCAAGACATGATTGCAAATTACCACATCCAACTATTAAAAAACTAACACTTAAAATCAATAAAATAATCAATAAAACCTTTTTTTCCATAATATTTTCTTATAAAAAGAAGTATAAAAATCTAACTATTGGCCGCCAGACCGCCTTGCCCTGCGCGGGCTTGAGCGCTCTACCATCAAATACAATAACACTTATAATACAACAAAACAAATAAAATAACAATGAAAACAACATTCTATGTTTACATTCTTCTATGTAAAGATAATAGTTATTACACTGGTTACACAAACAATCTAAAAAACAGAATAAAAAAACATAAAGAAGGTATTGCCTCAAAATACATTAGAAGTAAAGGTTTCAAAGAATTAGTTTACTTTGAAACACATCCAACAAAAGTAAGTGCTATGAAAAGAGAATATGCAATAAAAAGCCAAAATAAAGCTTACAAAAATGAATTGATAGCTGAATTTCAAAAGAATTTGGTGGTTTTAAGCTGAACGCAGCTCTAAAAGTAAATTAGTTTTTTAGTAAACTTTATAAGATAAATAAAAAAATAAATATTTTATCTATACATTGCTTTGATAGATCCCCAACTTTTCTCCTCTACTGGAACATACCCTACCCCAAATTCAGTTTCAATATCTGTGGTGTAGAAATCTACTTGTCCTGGGACGTTACAATCAACAACCCATCTTGGATAATCTGGATGATCTGTTATTCTAATTTTTCCACTTCCACCTAAAGAAAAACAATGAAGTACAGCAACCGATAAAGGATTGTCAGGTTTACATTCTGTAGAAGCTAAAGTAATTCCTGTGTCGTAGTCTCCAATAACCAATCCCCCTGGAAGTAAACTTTCAAAAGAAGGTGGAGCTGTAATGCCCCCATCAATATCTACTGCAAAAGAAACAACTGTCATACCTAAGTCAATATTATCCAACATAATATATGCATCAAATGCTGTATATTCTGGCGGATCAATATTATGTACATAATTTGGTGGGTCAAAGTCAATGTAAGCTCTAACATTTGGATTTCCTCCTGCTAAGGCTGGTGTTGCTGCTCCCATTATTCCTAACGTTGCAATGATTGTGGTTAATTTTTTAAGTTTAGATTTCATTTTATTTTGAATAGTGAAACTTACTTAAATAGTTTTCTTTTTTTGCTGAGCGCAGCTCTAAACAGAAACATTTATATAATATAGCTGTACTACAATTGTATGACAATGGCTGTAACACAGGTAAGATTACCAGAAGGGTTAATCAAAGAAATAGATAAATTAGTAGATAGTGGAATTTATACTAATAAATCAGATGTTGTTAGAGATGCTTTAAGAAGATTGATTCTTGAGCAACAAGTTGGCACTATTAAAAATACTGGAGATTCTGTAAAAGAAATAAGAAAAATCAGAAACAAATTATCAAAAGGAAAAATTAGCCTAAAAGAAATAAATAGTTTAATTAATTAAATGTTCTGGTTTCTTTACTTTGATGTATTTATTTGCAAATTTTATTAAATCTTCATCTCTTGTTACAAGAACTAAATTTAATCTTTTACAGATTGCAATATGCAAACAATCAAAGAAACTTATTTCATATTTAAGATCTGATTCTAATTTTCTAGCAAAAGAGTAATCTTCTTCTGTTGCTTTAACAAACTTAAATCTTTCTTCATTTTTAAAGAATAATAGTTTTTCCTTAAATTCTTTTTCATTTAATTTAAATTTTAACTCTTTAAGAACAAAACCACTGTAAATAATTTCATCTTCTTTTGAGAAAATAATTTTTTCAATAAAATCCTTTGCTATTTTCCAATAAGGGATCCCTTTGTCTGCATCACCTTCTTTTTTGAAAAAATTTAACCAGATACATGAATCTAAATAAAATAATGTTTTTGCCACTTTTAATTTTTATTATCTTTAAATTATATAAACATTTCGTAACTGCGCATCAGCGCCTTGCCCTGAGCGGGCTTGAGCTCTAAAAAGATTATATCAATAATATATTTTTTCTATCATTCTCCGACCACTTCCCAATATCCGCCTTTATCTGGACCAACTCTCCTTAATTTCCTTTTTTTCTTAAGCTTATCAATATTCCATTCAACTCCTCTCCTTGATAAACCTGTTTTTTCAGCAAGCTCTTCTTGAGTTATTTTGGGATACTTTTTGATCAAAGCTAAGATTTTCTCCACAGTTTTCTCCACAGTTTTCTCCCTAGTTTTCTGCAAAGCAGGCCTTAAAAATATTACTCTAAACCAATTAGAGCTAAACTCAAAATCCACATTTTTAACTAAAGTCTTTATTCTTTTAATACCAGAGCCTATTCTTTCAACATATCCTAATCTATGGGCAATATCTGATAAAATAGGATTCCGTGCAATACTAACTTTTCCAAAATCCTTTTCATCAAACAATAAGTTGCCAGGATTAGAAATTTCTATTTTATCTGAAAAAACATCTATTTGTATCCTGCCATTAGAAAAATAATCTCTATGTACCATCGCATTAATTATAGCTTCTCTTAATGCTTCTTCTGAAACCTCTAATTTTTCAACTCTTTTTCTGCCAACTATCTCAATATTTGTGTTTATGTTTTTTAATACAAAATTAAGTGCATTATCAAAATTAGAAACAAAATCTGCATCAAACTCTTTCTTATCAAGTATGTTAGCTCTTGAATTGCTTTGATATAAAACACAAGCAATAACAGAATTCATAAAAAACTTGCTTATTCTATGACAAAAGAACAGTACTCCTGCATTATTAATTTTATCATTAGTCAATAAATTAAGGTTTTGTAATATGTGCGTTTTAGGCAAATCTGAAGATAAATTTAATTTTTTAACAAAACTGTCAAACTTATGCTCATCAAAATCCTTTTTAAGATCAAAATCAGGATTAGCTTTCTTATCAAATTGTATCTTATTTTCACGTTGAAAAAAATCTCTAATTTCATCTCTTTTAAGTTGTTGAGAACTTGCACTTTGTCTTAAATAAAAATGCCCGTTTATAGAATATGGTTTATCCTTCCCTTCAGGAACATAAATCAAAGACAAATCATTTACAACATCAATAAAAACACTAAAAGAAGGATCCATATTTCTTACAATATTTTGAATTTTTGAACGGTCAGTGTTGCTTAATTTATAACCTTTAACAACTTTCTTATCAGTAACTCCCAAAATAATCTTGCCTCCTGAAGCATTTGCAAAAGCGCAGATATCCTTGCCAATAGAGCTATTTAGACCTTCTTTAAACTCCAAGGTATACCCTTCACCAATCTTTACTAATTCTAGAAGTTCTTTTTTATCCATTTTCACAACTTAGCAATTTTCCCCATATCTCTTTAAAAAGAATTAAATCATTTATAAAGACTTTGCCTGCACTTGTCACAATGTAAATTAACAACCATAAATCCTATTAATTGCCCTATAAACTGCCTGTAATTCTAAATTTACCATTCTTTTGTGTTCCATATACTGCTTAATAGAACCATCTTGTTTCATAACCATAGAAAATATTTTCTTCATTTCATCTATTTTGATCACCTCTAAAGAAATATTGGTATCCTTGTATAAATAATTTACTGTTTTCTAGGCCTATGGCCAAAGAAAAAAAGAAAAAAGTTATCTTGGTGGTTCTATTGGAAACAAAGTTATGTATTTTTTGTTTTTTTTAATTGCTCAATCCTTTTTACCTTTGATTTTTTCATCTTAAACTACTACAGCATTTTTCACATCTAGATACTGCATAATCTCGTGGTATTCACCTAACTCACCGGTAAATGTAAGTCGTGAATTTACAGAATAAGAAGATAATTTATCTTTTTCAGAACTCTTGAAAGTTACATATATCTCAGAAATGAATGTATATTCATTCTCAGGGGTAAATCCACCTGATACAACATAATTGCTAAACATACCCTTATCTACATTATGAACATAAATTGTGGCTCTAACCGGTTTCCCCCTATAAGTGTCCCATAAGTCCTCTTTCTGTAAATCTGTCAAGGAAGACCTAGAATCAGTGAATTGGAATACTAAATCCTTTAATTCTGATTCTGTAATATACTCAATTTCAGGTTCTTGTGGTTCTTCTATCACTTCAGGTTCTTCCACAACCTCCGGTTCAACAATTGGTTCTGTATCACCTGTTTGAATATTTTCATTTGTAGTTGTATCATTTTCAGATGGAGGAAGCATTGAAACACTAACAAAAAATAAAATAACTATTATAACAATTCTTAACCACATTTTTAATTTAAGTTTATTTCTTACAGTATCATCAAGAGGGGGCAATATCAAAAAAGCCATAACTAATGCAAGAATCCCACTAACAACATTAGAAAAAAAGAATCCAATTGCCATAAGAATAAATATTATACCAAAAACCCAACAAATAATTTTACTTGCACTTGTTTTTGATTTACTTTCCTTTTTCTTTCTAGCCATCTGACTTCCTTTAATCTTTTTATTTTTTATAAGCAAGGTTTTTCATTGCTCTTTGTTTAGTTAAGGTGCTTCCTATCCCACCAACTATAATTATAGAAAAAACAATGCTAACTATGATTCTTATTAAAATAGGATATCCAACAGAGAGTGCATTTGCAAGGGATTTTAATATCTTATCTAGGACTAACCACCAAAGCAATTGACCTGTTATAAAACCAATTATGATAGCAGTGCTTGAATCTTTTTCTTTAGGGTCTTGTTTTATTTCTTTATTCTTTTGTCCTTTTACTACTGTTTCCCCACTGTCTTCCATAAAAAAATCTTTTATACCCATAGAATTATTTTACTATCAAAGATATATAAACATTTCTAATTGGCCGCAGGCCTGCCGACCGCAGGTCTCTACCTAAACAATCATTAACAATCACAACAACACTTATAATACAACAAAACAAATAAAATAACAATGAAAACAACATTCTATGTTTACATTCTTCTATGTAAAGATAATAGTTATTACACTGGTTACACAAACGATCTAAAAAACAGAATAAAAAAACATAAAAAAGGTATTGCTGCTAAATACACTAGAAGTAAAGGTTTTAAAGAATTAGTTTACTTTGAAACACACCCAACAAAAGAAAGTGCTATGAAAAGAGAATATGCAATAAAAAACACAAATAAAGCTTACAAAAGTAGATTAGTTAATGAATTTGAAAAGAATTTGGTGGTTTTGGATAACTAACAAGGGTTTAGGCTTGGCAGCCAGCTGTGTTATATTTTTAAAAAAGAAAAGAAAAAAATTACCTTTCAACACTCTTCTGCGTTTTTCTTATACCCGTATCTTCCAAAAACTTACTTACTGATGGCTCCTCCTGTTCTAATCTACGAATTTCTGATTGTACATGTGTTTTTTCTTCTAATAAATAAGTTTGAGAGCTTTCAACTAGATCAGATATTGTTGTTCTCAATTCTCTTACCTGTCCTTCTGGCAAAAGTTCAAACCCATAATCAACAACGTAACGAATTACATCTCCCTCACTGAAATCCTCTCCATTGAGATCTTCCCCATGTTTCCTCCATTCTAAACCATCTAGGAAAGACCCGATGTTTCTATCTTTATCTATTAACTCAGAGTAAATTTTAAATTGTGGATTGCTATCAATTTCACTATTCCATGCTTTCTCCAATCTCTTTATTTGGCAACCCCAACAGGCTATATAAATAAAAGTGGCTGTTAAAGCAATAGCTGCCCCATTAAGTACTATCCTATCTAATTTAGATAACTCTCCTTTTGCCATTTTTAAACAAAAAACCGGCTTATATTTTAACTTTGTTCACCTACCAAGGGGGTGAAATTAAAAACATTTAAAAACAGAGAAATTCTACTTATTTTCATGGAAACAAGAATATTAGAAGAAATTGGGTTAACTAAAACTGAAATTAAAATTTACTTAACTTTATTAAAATTAGGGCAAACCACAACAACCAACATTGTAAGAGAAGCAGGAATTCACGCTTCAAAAGTCTATGAATTTTTAGATAAATTAATTCAAAAAGGGTTAGTATCTTATGTTATCAAATCAAATAAAAAGTTTTTTACTGCTTCAGATCCAAATTATTTAAAAGAATTTCTAAGAGAAAAAAAAGAAATAATAAAAGAGCAAGAGCAAGAAATCAATAAACTCATTCCTAACTTAAATTCTATCAAAAAATCAAGAAAAGATATTATTCAATCAGAGATTTATGAAGGATTAAGAGGTGTAAAATCAGTTTATGAAAAAATATTATCAACTCTAAAAGAAGGAGAAACACAATTTATTATTGGAGCACCAAGAATTGGAAATGAATTAATTGAAGGTTTTTTATTAGACTGGCATAAAAGAAGAATAAAAAATAAAATTAAATGTAAGTATATTTATGATAGCGACGTAAGAGATTATGGAAAAGTTAGAGCAGAAATGCCTTTAACCATGGTAAAATATCTTCCAAAAAACATTACTTCTCCTATGTGGATTGAAATATTCAAAGACAATGTTGTAATTGGTCATATCAAAGGAAGGAATGCTATTTTGTTTTTAATCCAAGATAGAGAAATTGCTAAAGGATATCTAGATTATTTTAAATTAATTTGGAAGATTTCCAAAACGTAACTGTGCATCAGCGCCTCGCCCTGCGCGGGCTTGAGCGCTAAACAAACACTTATAATACAATAATACAATAAAAAAACATAAAGAAGGTATTGCTGCTAAATACACTAGAAGTAAAGGTTTTAAAGAATTAATTTACTTTGAAACACACCCAACAAAAGAAAGTGCCATGAAAAGAGAATATACAATAAAAAAAGCAGGAAAAGCATACAAAAACCAATTGATAGCTGAATTTAAGAATTCTAAACAAATATCAAACTAATTGCAATTTCTCTAATGCTGCTCTACCTTCAACAAACTCCCCATCAGTTGAAAGTTCTTTAAACATACGTCTTGATTTCTTCTCACGAGAATCGCAATGAAGTCTTTCTAAGCTTCCCACCACAAATCCCGAAAATATCGATCCAAAAGCAGCTGAACTATAATCTTCAGCACCCAATATTTTTGCCAAAACCAGTGGTGTAGCAATCGCTAAAGCTTCTATAAGGCCATAAGCCCATCTTCTTCCATTAAGAGGTCCAGTATAAGTTCCTTTATTTCTCTCAAATAAAAGACCCGCAAACTTCCTAATCTGGTCTTCTCCAGTTAAATGAGCATGATATATCTCTCCGTCAGAAGCCATAAAAACATCAGTTCCAGGACCTTCAACCTCGCGAGTATAAACACTAATGGATTTATCCCAACCCCAATAATGAAAAGAACATTCATAACCACTAGCTTCTGCTAAAACTTCTGCCTTTCCACGTATTTTGGGAGTAGGATCATTACCGCAAACAAGCATATCAGATAATTCTGAATGTAACTTTTCTCTGTCTATTGTTGGTACTTGTTCTTGCTTTGGTGCATCTGTTGTCATTCTATTAAACAGAAAGCTAGAAAATTTTATAAAGCTTTCGGCCGGCTGCAAGCCTAAACATATCTAACAAAATAAAACTTACAAAAGCAAATTAATTATAGAATTTCAGAAAAATTCTCCACCGTGACAACCACAACCAAAAGCTTTAAATATAACTAGTTATATAAGTGTATATAACATGGCAACACAAGCACGACAAGGAATATTGCACTACCCCCAACTAGATACAGTTCTAATGGTAGAAGAATTCATTAAAAAATATGATGGTGAATTTAAAAAGAGAGCTTTATGGGAGCACCTCCCAAAAAAAATGATGTATCAAACATTTTGCTTAATAATTGATTATCTATTGTATTCCAGAAAAATATCTATTGACGCAGAAGGAAAAATAGGTTGGATATTCTACCCAGAAAAAGTAAAAGAACACCTTAAACACAAAGAATTATTTTGGAGTAAAATATGAAACTTCCATCAAAAGTAAAATTTGTAAATAATAAAACCTTAGAAGCATTTGAAAAGACAAAAACTAAAGAAAAAAGGTTATATGAATGGCTTTTAAGGGCTTTTAAAGATATAGAAGAAAATGCTTTTTGTGGTATACAAATTCCAAAAAGATTAATACCAAAAGAATACATCAAGAAATATGAAATAACCAATTTATGGAAATATAATTTGCCAGATGCGTGGAGGCTTTTGTATTCTATTGAAAACCAAGAAATCATTGTTGTTTCAATAATTCTAGAGTGGATGGATCACAAAGATTATGAAAGAAAATTTAATTATTAGATTTTTTATTATAGAACTTTTCTACATGTTTGATTAATTCATCTGTTGGTTCTGATAGTGCTAAAAATGGACACCTTTTTGGCAGTAAACAGTCCCAGCCCAATTTTTTCTTGCAATTCTTGTTCTTTTTAGATAAAGGAATATAATCTTTATTTTTAGTAATGGTTTTAGTTACCTTCCCTTTAGGTTTCTCTCTGCCCAAATCTCTTAAATCTTCATATTGAATTCCAACCCATTTCTTCTTACTCATACTTCTCGCCATACAAAACATTTCAGCAATAAAATCAGTCCAATAATCAGGATATCCTTTTCTCTTCTTTGTTTTCATATTTTCAAAAAATTGTTTCCTATTTTTAAAATTTTCTATTAGGCCGCAGGCCTGCCGAGCGCAGCTCTAACCAAACATACCCAAAATAGAAACATTTATATATAACTAATAGTTACATAAATGTATCAAAATGGAACAATTAATAAAAAAAGTAATGCATTCACCTACTTTAAACACTATTTTAATGGTAGAAGAAACAATAAAAAATGCTGATGAATCTATAATCAGCATAGTTTATATTAAAGAACATCTACCAAGAAAAGTAAATCATAATACTTTAATGCAAATCTTAGAATATCTTGAAGAAAGTAACAAAATAGCAGTAAGTTTAAAAGGAATAACCTGGATACACAATAATAACCCAAATTTAAGAAAGGCGATCATCGAAGGACTTGAAATTTGAAAAAAACAATAAGAATCAAATTATCTCCTGAAGCAGAAGAAGTATATAATTATTTGAATAAAGAAGTAGCTGAAGTAGAAAAAAGTGGGAAGAAAAGAACAGCTGAAGTTCAGATTTTTGAAGCTTTTCAAAAAAAGAAAGAGTTGATTAAAGTGAATATGCATTATGGTGAGCCAATTTCTAAATCTAAAATTCCAGAAAAGTTTAAGATAAAATATGGAATCACAAACTTATTCTGGGTAGAGCTTCCACATTTTTGGAGGTTTCTCTATTCTTTGACTGAGGGGGATTCTGAAATAGAGATTATTGCTTTCGTACTTGACATAACTGATCACAAGAAATATGATAAATTATTCGGTTATAAGAAGAAATAAATTTTCTAGTTAAACTTTCTTGCCCTGCGCGGGCTTGAGCGCTCTACATACACCTACAATACAATAAAAAAGGTATTGCTGCTAAATACATTAGAAGTAAAGGTTTCAAAGAATTAGTTTACTTTGAAACACATCCAACAAAAGAAACTGCTATGAAAAGAGAATATGCAATAAAAAACCAAAATAAAGCTTACAAACATAAATTGGTCACTGAATTTCAAAACAAACATTTATAAGTTTTTCTAACATTCCCCATAACAATGAGCAAAGAAATTCATTTAAACTTAGAAGAAGAAACTCTTTTTGGTTGGGAACCAGAACTAAGTGTAGAGGTTGCTGAAGCAATAGTCAAAGGCATTGAAGCAGAAGATGATTTTCCTGTAGTACCTGTTATTAAATTAGGTGATGGAAATTATGAATTAAATGCTTGTTGGTCTCCATTAGGGCCTCTTCTTGATGGAGGTCATGCACGTGCAGTCGGGCATTATGTGGCTGGAAAACCACTGAAGTGTATTATAGTAAATGAAAGCAAAAAATTACCTGCTTCCTATGAAAGAGTTAATATTAAGGACATTATTTTAATAGATGATCCAAAAGAATACTTACAAAAAAGAAGAGCTTATCCAAAGTATAGAAACATTTATGATTAATTATTTCTAATTAGCCGCAGACCAGCCGAGCGCAACTCTAAAACAAAAACAACTCATCAACAGAACTTTTCAAAACCTTAGCAATAGAAAAAGCTAATTTTAAAGAAGGGTTATACTTTCCCCCTTCCAAAAAAACAATAGTTTCTCTACGAACACCAACTTTCTTAGCTAATTCTTCTTGTGTCAGATCATACTTAGCTCTAAACTCTTTAATCCTTGTTTTCATTCTTTCTTCCCAAGGCCTAAAAACAAATATACTTGACAAGCTATTGTTGAAATAATAAAAACACTAAATATTATCATTAAAACATTAATTGCAGTCATAGTCAAATATAATGAAGCAACTGTCAATAAAACTATAGTTATAACCACTGCAGTAAGGGCAAACCTATTTGATTTGTATGATAATGCATCAATCATTTCATCTGATACTATTGTATCTCCCTTTAGCAAATAATATAATAAAAACAGTACAAAACTTACTCCTAAAAGAACTAATCCTAATGTATTTTTAAATATCAAGGTTAAATAGACACCAATTACTAATAATAACTGCCCTATTCCATTGAACCAAAATATTTTATCTCCTTTCATTTTTTCCTCCTAGTTAACTTTTTCTAATATTTTGTTAGTTTTACTTAACTTTATGTTAGAATTAGATAACATTACTTATATATAAACGTTTCGGTGTAACTCTAAACAAAACACTTTTAAGGTTTTTCATATTCACAGCAACCTATAATTTAACAGAGAACTAGAATGAACCCACCAAAACCTTTTGAAACAAAAATTATTGTATCTCCTGAAGATTTCTCGCCAACCAGAGAAGACTTTGAAGTTATTGGAGCATTCAATCCAGGAGTCACAACAGTAGAAACCCCCAAAGGTTTAGAAACAATTTTATTTGTAAGAGTTGCTGAAACTCCCCTGGAAAGTATGCCTGGCAAAATTTTACTGCCTTATTTCCATATACCAAATGTAGAACAAGCACCTCCTAAAATAGCCTATGATATTGTCGACAGAAAAACCCTTAAAAGAATTCGCAAAAGAGAAGTTACTCCAAAACAAGGACCAATTAGATTAAGACACATTTCATTACCTAGGATGGTTATATTAAATACAGACAGAGAAATATCTAATATACATCAAGAGCCTGCAATATCGCCCTCATGGGAATTTGATAGGTTTGGACTAGAAGATGTAAGGATAACATATTTAGAAAATAGGGGATATATAATAACTTATGCTACACCCCATAGAGAATTCGGAGTTTGGAGTTCTATTCTAATTAACAATGAAATAAAAAACCCCTTAAGTTTAGAAAGAATAACCTTAGAAAATACTCCTCGTCCAGAAATTAGAGGAAAAGATGTTGCCTTATTCCCAACAAAAATTCCAAGCCCCACAAAAACAGAAACTATAGACAAAAGGCAACCAATCTATGCTTCATTTATACGCCCTAATGCATTTTCTGATTTAAGTATTCCCGGTATCTGGATTTCTTACTCCCCCGACCTTGTACATTGGGGACAAGACCATAGATTAATAACAAGTGAAATGGGTGAAGTAACTGGAACAGGAAGTCCCCCTGTAAAAAGACCTAAAGGATGGGTTGCAGCATACCATGAAACAACAAGAAACGAAAAAGGAAAAACCAAATATGTTACCAGATTGATGACTCTTGATTTAGAAGAACCATGGAAAGTATTGCATAAAAGTCCAGTTTTCCTAGACCGAGAAGATTTCAGAAAGCGTTTGCCAAAAGATGGGTATGTTCCAGACACAGTTTTTACTACAGGAATGGTGGTTGATGGAGACAGAACAGACTTCTACCAAGGAATAGATGACCAATGGACAACATGTGCCTCATTTCATACAGATGACATTGATAAATTCGCACGAACAAAATAAACCTATAAACAATATTTCAATAATCTTTGGAAGATTTCTAAAGTCTAATCGGCAGCAGACCTGCCGAGCGCAGCTCTAAACAAAACCTATAAATAAAAAGGAACAGCAACTTTATATTTACTACACTCACCATTAGACATACAATATTTACCTGTAGGACAACTACATTCTTGACAGTTTGAAATTAATTCTTGTTCAAAACACATTTTTGGTCCATCATCAACACAAACTTGGTTTAAAATAATTTCATTGTCAATAAAACACGCACTTAATGCATTATAAGCATTTATCCTTCCAGAATTTATTGGAGTTTCATCCCAATCTAATTCCTCTGAAGTAAGCATTACAAATTCTTTTGCCTTATCTGGAGTTATATCTCCATGACTAGAAATTAATAATCCTATTAAAGCAGATACTTGGGGTGCAGCTATTGAAGTGCCACCACCAAGTCCATATCCCCCGCTTAAAACAGTAGTTAAAATAAGTACATTTGGCGCAGCAACATCTACCCAATTTCCATAATTAGATTGATTTATCTGTCCAGATGCCCCATGTCCTGCAACACTTATTACTTCTGGCCTACAAGCAGGATAAAAAGAACTACTAGAATAATCATTACCTGCTCCTGCCACTAAAGTAACTCCATTTTCATAAGCATATTGGATTGCTATATCATAACCATTGGTTCTTGAGCAATCTGAATCATAACCACCAAAACTCATACTTATTACATCTACATCATTATCTACAGCAAAATAAATTCCTTGAATTACATTACTAGACAAACATGAAGAAGTACAAACTCTAACAGGAACTATTGTACATTCTGGGCATAAGCTGGCAATGCCTATATTATTATTAGTTTGAGCACCAGCCATCCCGGAAATAGAAGTTCCATGGCCATTTTGGTCCATGGGGTCATTATCTTCATCAACAAAATCATATCTAATATCTGATATTTTATTTCTTAAATCAGCGTGGTTATAATTAACTCCTGTATCAAGTACTGCAATTAAAACATCAGGATTCCCTGTTTCAATATCCCATGCTTTACGTGCATCAACATCTACACCACTAATTCCAAATACTCCTGGAAAAATTTGCTGTCCATAATTATATAAATTCCATTGTCCGAAAAATCCTCCACCAGAAAAGAAATATTGATCATTTGGGGTCATTGTTAATTCATCAAAATAATCAAATTCAACACTTTCTACTTTACTATTTTTAGAAAGTTTTTCAGCAATTTTTGTAATATTTGAATTTTCTTTTAATTTTACAATATAAAAAGTATCCATTTCTAAGTTTTTAGCTCTATTATCCAGTGATTTTGAATCTCCAAATAAATAATCTACATTTATAATATTTGGATCTAAATTTTTAATTTCATTTAAATTCATTTTAGAATTAAGCTTGACTATCAAAGAATCTGAAACAAAATTTGTAGTTTCTTGTTTAGATAAAACTGTTGGAAATACTAATAATATAATCAATATTAGTCCAATTAAAAATTTGAATTTCATATACTTATATTAAAATTTACTCTTTATAAATCTTTCTATTTGTAACTACTATTAAGTTAAAACAAATCAAGGAAACTTTTAATGTTTGAAAACAAAGGCATTGCAATAGCCTTTCTTGATTTTTTTGATTCTACACAAAAACCATCATACCTGCATGTAAATTCATTTGCGCAAAGACATTCCTGGCAATTAGGTTCTAAATTACCTTCATTGCAATACCAAGGTTGTGTTTCAGAACAACTCCCATAAGGTGTCCCTTCATAACATTCTTGAACTAGATCACTGCAAGGTAATGCTCCAATTGTTTCTCCATCTGAGCCTTCATTACCTTCCTGACAAAGCCAACTATCTTCTCTTGGTGCGAAATTTGGATTTATTGTGTTTAATGGGTTTACAAGGAGAGTTTCTAAATCTGCATCTGCATAATTTCCATAAACTTGATTAGAGTTCATATCCTGTCCTGTCTCTGATTGCCAGTCATTAAGATATGCATAATACCCTCCTTCACCATCAATAATATTTGTTTGTTCAGGGATACAACCTTGGTACTCATAACTTCCATGTACATTAAAGAAATAATTATTGTCGCTTTCTAAACCTGAACCAACTGAACCTAATCTTAAAGTGTTGCATTGTGCAAAAAGATTATCTTTTAATATTAGGCTCTCTTGTGTTAGACCAAATCCATTGCTAACAAGGATTCCAGAGCCTTTTGCTGCACTGCAATTAGGGTATGGCCTCCATACACCTTGGATTACTGTATTGTGTATATAACTTATGTTTTGAGCGCAAAAAGTTGCCATGTCATAACATCTAAAGCATATGTTATTTTCTATGATAATATTTGATGCAAAAACATACCCATCACAAATGAGTTCCCCACCATAATTTGATCCGACAACATAAGAATGGCCAGAAGGTTCAATGATGATATTGTTCACATAAGTTATATTATTCCCCCGGCCTATACCAATATTCCCTCCCCCTTTAAAATAGGAATTTTTCACAACAGCGTTTTTAACACTTGGTCCGTTAACATAGTTGCCTGCGCACAGACCGATACCTCCTGTATCGATGAAAGTTATATTGTCAATCACAAGATTTGTGACAACAGCAAGATTACCTAGACCCTGCAACTCACCAATTCCCCCATCACAACCTCCCGAACCCGCATAGATATTCTTGATAGTTATATCAGTCATATCAGTCAACCCATATGATGGCAGACTTATGCAGCTATTGCAATTCTGGAACTTGAAGCCATCGAGAGTTAGGTAATCATCTCCGCTTATATACCACCCATTATCTCCTCCACAGTCCAAAACTACCTCCTTGTCGTATGCTTTGTAAGTTATCGGATTTCCTTCAGTTCCGCTGCTAGTTATTCCCTGTCTATATATGGGGTAAGTTCCATCTGCAAAGTTAACAGTATCTCCGGGCTGAAGGACTGCAGAACCGGCTTTAGCAGCTGTGCACCAAGGACTGCTCCATGAAAGACCATCATTCGAATTAGAACAAGTTCCACCATAGACACCGTCTTTGTCGACATAATAAGTAATTCCTCTTGAAGGACTTAATGAAGGTTCTTCAATAGAAGTACAACTAGAAATGAAAATAATTAAAACTAATATCAATAACAACCTCTTTTTCATATAATTATTTACGAATCTTTTGTTTATATATCTTTTGATTGAAAACAGTACTAAAAAAAGAAAAAGAAATTATTTTGAATAAACTTTAATCATTGGTTTAATTGCAAATATCATAAACAATACAAAGAAAACCCAAGGATTTACTGAATGTACCCAATCCATTGCTGCAGACCAAATAGTTATTACAAACAAAACAAAAGCTGCAGTAGCTAACTTAACTAAAGCAATATCCCAAGTTTTTAGATTTTTAATTTTTTTGTCGAAAAACATTTTTTCACCTCCTTTTCTTAAAATAGTATACTTAATTTAATTGTTTTTAAGCTTTTTGCTGAGCGCAGCTCTAAAATCTAACTATCCTTCTCCAATTTAGAAAAGTTTAAATACTAATATAGTGGTTAAATTTTAATTAAAAAATAAGGGAGATAATTTCTAATAGGGCTAAAAACAAGTTGTCTATATTTCTAAATAAACCAATGGAGGTAATCTAAAATGTCTAACAAATGGGATAAAATGGATGATGAAGATGAAGAAGAGTCTGGAGATAAAAAAGACTTTGACGACGAAGAAGATGAAGACTACTAACAGTAAATCACGGTTACTTTCGGTGACCTAAATTTTTTCTTTTTTTAAAAAAGATAAGTTTATAAGCAAGCTAATCAATAAAATTAAAATAATAATCAAGGGGTGGTAAACCAAATGGCAAAAAAGAAAGTAGCAAAGAAAGCAACTAAAAAAAAGAAATAATCTTGCCCGTTTTTTAATTTTCAGTAAAATCTTTATTTTTTCTTATTTTTTAAATCCTAATAATCTTTAAAAACAATTAAGCTAAATGAAATTTTAAACAATCACATTTATAAACAAATATATTTCAACTTTAACCATGAGAGTTTCCATTAAAAAAGGCTTTAGTTTTGGCCTAACGTCAGGAATCATAACCACCCTTGGTTTAATGGTTGGATTACACGCAACTACAAACTCAGCCTTGTTTGTTATAGGGGGTATTTTAGTAATAGCTATTGCAGATGCAATGTCAGATGCATTAGGAATCCATATTTCAGAAGAATTTGAAAACCACCATTCAACAAAACAAATTTGGGAATCAACAATAACAACCTTTTTAACAAAATTTATTTTCTCATTAACTTTTATAATCCCTGTTTTATTACTTCCGTTATCAACAGCGATAATTGTAAGTATAGTTTATGGCCTTACATTAATAACAATCTTTAGTTATTATATGGCGAAAGAACAAAAAGTGAACACTTATAAGATAATTTTTGAACATTTGATAATTGCAATAATTGTAATCATAGTAACCCATTATATTGGCGATTTAATAGCTAGTTTTATTTGAACACAACTACAAATTATATTCTCGAGAACAGAAAACCTTTAATAAGAAAAACGGGGTTTATTTTCAGGGGATTACATGAATATAGCAATAACTGGATGTCAATGGGGCGATGAAGGAAAAGGCAAAATAGTCGATCTTCTAGCTAAAAAAGCAGATTATGTTGTAAGATACAACGGTGGTGGAAACGCAGGTCACACCCTAGTTGTAAACGGAAAAACAACAATATTGCACTACGTCCCATCAGGAGTTCTAAGAGACAAAATCTGTGTAATTGGCAATGGAACAGTTATTTCCCTAGAAAAGCTAAAAGAAGAAATAGACAAACTAAAAGCAGATAACATAAACCCAAAGATATTCATAAGTGAATTAGCAAACATAATTCTCCCAGAAGACATGGAATCTTCTAAAACTGAAAAAGCAGAATCAACCGGAAGGGGGATAAGACCAACTTACATTAGAAAAGCAGCAAGAGAAGGAATAAGAATGATAGATATTCTAAACGTAGATTTCTTACATGAAGATATATCCAGAGATAAAGTAAAAGAAAACATAGATTATCTAAAAGAACAAGGATGGGCAAAACCATTAATCACAAATGTTTCAAAACTATTAAACGATGCAATCAAAGATAATAAAAATATTTTATTTGAAGGGGCGCAAGGAACCTGGCTAGATGTTGATTTTGGATCACACCCATACACAACAAGTTCAAATGCAGTTGTCTCAGGGGCACCAACAGGCTCAGGAATTGGACCGCATTTAATAAACAAATGCTTAGGAGTAGTAAAAGCATATATCACAAGAGTTGACAGAACCGGAATCAGTCCATTACCAACTCAAGATGATGGTGAAGGCGGAAATATTCTAAGAGAAAAGGGTGGAGAATTTGGAGCAACAACAGGAAGGCCAAGAAGATGTGGTTGGCAAGACATCCCAGTATTAAGACATTCTATCCTGGTAAATGGATTTAACTCATTAATATTAACAAAACTAGATGTCCTAGATCATTTAGAAGAATTAAAAATCTGTACAAAATATGAAATCAATGGAAAAGAATATGATATTGCTCCTGCAGATGGATTAATGCTAAGAAAAGCAAAACCAATATACGAAACATTACCTGGTTGGAAAGGACAAACAACAGCAGGAATAAAAAATTATGATGATTTACCTGAAAACGCAAAAAAATACATAAAAAGAATTGAAGAATTAACAGATGCAAAATTCTCAATAATCTGCACAGGAGCAGAAAGAAATGATATTATTGTTCTAGAAGATCCTTGGAGTTAAGATGAATTACGATGTAATTATAGTCGGGGGTGGGCCAGCTGGCTTATTTGCAGCATATGAATTAATTACTCAGAAGCCAGAATTAAAAGTTTGTTTAATAGACAAAGGTAAAAGCTCAAAAACAAGAGAAAGATCAGATGTGATGTGTGGCATTGGCGGCGGAGGACTATTCTCCGACGGTAAATTACATTTCACGCCAGTTTTAAGTCACGAAAAACTACTAGAATTCTACGATGAAGAGGAATATCAAATATTCTTAGATTATGTTGATCAAATTTTCACAAGATTTGGAGTAGACTCAGATTACTATCCAAAAGACATGGAAAAAGTAAATGAGTTAGTTGCCAGAACAAAAAAAGAAGGAATAAACTTAATCGTTAGAAAACTAAGGCATGTCGGCTCAGACAAATTACCTAAAGTAATGCAGAAATTCGAAATGTATTTAGAAGAAAAAGGAGTTAAAATTTACACCGAGTTACAAGTTGATCAAATTATAACAGAAAACAACGAAATTAAAGGAGTAAAAACTGTAAAAGGAGATTTGCTTGCAAAATATGTTCTAGTGGCACCAGGAAGAATTGGTGCACTATGGATGCGGGATGAAGCAAAAAGGTTAGGTTTAGAGTTTTCATTCCAATCAATCTGGGTTGGAATAAGAGTTGAGTTCCCATCACAAATAATGGAAGAATTCTCAAAAACAATGTATGAATCAATTTTCAAATTACAATCAGACCATTTTGATGACACTGTAAGGACTTTCTGCCCATGCCCAAACGGATTTGTAACAAAAGAAGAATATGATGATTTTGTTTTCGTAAACGGGCATAGCAATTCTCACATAAAATCAGATAATAGTAATTTCGCATTAGTCACAAAAGTTAAACTTACAGAACCGGTCTCAAACACAATTAGTTATGGTGAAGCAATTGGAAGAGTAGCAAATCTAATTGGTGGAAACAAACCAATATTACAAAGATTTAGAGATTTGAAAAATGGTAGAAGAAGCACATGGTACAGAATCAAAAAAAGTTATGTAATACCTTCTTTTAAAGATGTAACACCCGGAGATTTAAGCATGATTTTTCCTGCAAGAGTAATGAGAAACCTAATAGAAGGATTAGAAAAACTAGACAAAGTAATGCCAGGAATTGCATCCGATTCAACATTATTATATGGACCGGAAATCAAATTCAGATCTGCAAAAATAGAAACAGATAAACATTTAGAGAGTAAAATAAAAAATCTTTACTTTGCAGGTGATGGTGCAGGACTATCTGGAAACATTGTAGGCGCTGCAGCAAATGGAATCATAGCTGCTAAAGGAATTCTTAATAAAGGTATCAACTAACAACCTTCATCAGACCTAAAAATCTTTCTATGTGCTTCCCTTAAGCCTAAGTACGCCAAACCACCCACAACAATAAATGGCATCAATGGGTAACTTAAAAGTCCGCCAATTGAGCACACAACAGTCTTTAAAGGTCCAGCATTAATTCCTAAACTAGCCTCTTGAAATCTCCTATAATCATCCATGGCCAAAATAGTAGTTGCATCTTCAGGGTTCAATTTCCTATATTCCCTAGCTTCTTCTATTGTTTTTTCAATTGCATCCGTTATTTCTTCTTTTAACATTTTTACCTCCAACATATATACTAAAGAATATACATTATAAAACCTCGTTGTAGCAAACAACCACAACACTTATAAACAATAAAATAATTATTTTTAACATGGAAACAAAAGAATTAATAGATCTTGGATTAACCAAACACCAAGCAGAAGTTTATTTAGAATTAATAAAAAATCCCGAACAAACAGGAGGAAAATTAGCTAAAAAGCTCTCTTTAGACAGATCCTTCACTTATGGAATTCTAAACAATCTAATGGACAAAGGTTTAGTTAGTTATATCACAAAAGAAAGCAAAAGATTCTTCCAATCTGCAGATCCAGATAATCTACTAAAAGAAATAGAAGAAAAAAGAATTAAAACCTTAAAATTAGTAAAAGAATTAAAACTAATCAAAGAAAAGAAAAAAGATGAACTTTCTGTTAATATTTATGAAGGAAAATCTGGTTTCAAAATTTATGCGAGAGATATTTTAGAATCTAATGAATTTTCTACCTTGGGGGGCGGAGGAAAATTAAATTTTCTAGAAATACTAAAATATGATTACCCCCATTATCTTAAAGAATTCAAAAATAAAAAGATTAAAGGAAAAATAATAACTTCTAATGCTAATCTAGGATCAATTAAAAATATGTTTAAAAACGCAAAGGTTGAAGTTAAAACTCTAGATAAATTAAATAGTCAAATTAATTTTACAGCATTCAAAGATAAAATAGCAATCTACTCTGCAGAAGAAAAACCATTTGTTATAATAATAGAAAGTAAGAAAGTTGCAGATTCTCTAAAGAATCATTTCGATAATTATTGGAAAAGCATAAAAACTCAACAAAAACCTTATAAATCTAAACCTCTTCGGAAAAAGGGTGGTGATCAATGACTATTATAACTAAACTTACAGCTAAAGGATTCAAATCATTTGCCAATCACACTGAGCTTATTTTCGGAAATAATTATAACATGATTATAGGTCCAAACGGCAGTGGGAAATCTTGTAGTTATAATACCCAAGTTTTGCTACAAAACGGAGAATTAAAACCAATTGGAGAAATAGTAGAAAATGCTCTTAAAAAATCTAATTTACATATTAAACTTGATGATGGTATCTATACTCCAGAAAATCCAGAAAAAGTTTATACTCTTGGCTTAAAACCAGATTCAATGAAAGTCATCAAAAAAAATATTTCTGCATTTATAAAAAGGAAAGGAGAACCTCATTTATACACCCTAATAACAAAAACAGGAAAAGAAGTAACTACAACTGCTTGTCACCCAATTATGATACTAAAAGATTCAAAAATTCAATCAGAAGTTGTAGGAAAACTAAAAACAGGAGATTTTATAGCAACCCCAAGAAAAATAAATTTAAACATAAAAAAAGAAATCAAATTTGAAAAAAAGAAAATAAACAAAGAACTAGCTAGATTCGTTGGATACCTAACAGGAGATGGATACATAACAAAAGATAGAATAGAACTAGTAAATATGGATGAAAATGTTCTAAATGATTTCAAAAACCTAGCAAAAAAATTATTCAATTTAGAACTGAAATATGAAAAAAAAGTAGGAAAAGCAACAAGATTGATTTATTGGAATAAAAATCTACCAGACTTCTTAAAAAGACTGTTCAGAGCAAAAGACAAAGTAACGTGTTTATACAAAAACATTCCACCAGAATTATTAATTTCAAACAACCAAATAATTGCCAATTTCTTAGGAGCTTTATTTGATTGTGATGCTTCAATAAGAAAAGATAACCCAACTTTCGAATTTGTTACAAAAAACGAAAGATTAGCCAATCAAGTTCAATTATCATTGCTAAGATTTGGAATTGTAGCAAGAAAAAAGGGTAAACTAAAATATGCAACAAACACAAAAAATAAAACAAAAAGAACATATTACCACATAACAATAGAAGGAAAAGAAAAATTAAAATTATTATACGAAAATATCCCCTTAAAATGTAAACATAAAAAAGAAAGATTAAAAAAATGGGCAAAATTAAATATTATAACAAATCCAAATGTAGATGTTATACCAAAAGAAGCAAATAAATTAATTAAAGAATGTCAACAGGTTCTTTGTATAAGTTACAAACCCTTAAGAAAAAAATACCCTAGACTCTCAGCATACAATGAAAATAGATGTTGTTTAACAAGGAAAGGTATTAACGAAGCACTTTTAATTTTTAATAACAAAATAAAAGTATTTGAAAAAACAAAGAAAAACCTAAAAAAAGATAGAAATTCACTCTTAAATTCAATCAAAAGCTTAGGATTAAAATTCAATTATTGCAGCAAAAATATAGGATTAAACCAACATGGAATAACAAATTATTGGGTTCATAAAAAATTTAATCCTAAACCAAAAAACGCAGAGAATTTATATAATTTAATCAAAAAAGAAATAAACACGCGTTTAAAAAAAGCTAAAGGAATGATAAATATTCTAAAAAATTTAGCTAATTCAGATATTTTCTGGGATCAAATTACTGAAATCAAAAAAGTAAAAGGAGAACCATATGTATACGACCTAACAATTCCAGATTGTCACAATTTTATAGGAAATGGAATCTTCGTACACAACAGTAATGTAATGGACGCTTTATGCTTCGTCTTAGGAAAATCATCAGCTAAATCAATGAGAGCAGAAAAATCAGCAAATCTTATCTACAATGGTGGAAAAAAGAACCGCCCAGCAAAAGAAGCACAAGTATCCGTCCATTTTGATAATTCTCAAAAAGAATTCCCAGTAGAAGGCAAAGAAGTTAGAGTAACCAGAATAGTCAGACCAAACGGTAATTCTATCTACAAATTAAACGATCAGAAGATGACAAGACAACAAATAGTAGACACTCTCTCAGCAGCCAGAATAGACCCAGACGGACATAATGTTATACTCCAAGGAGATATTGTACATTTCATGGAAATGAAGCCGGAAGCAAGAAGAGAAGTAATAGAAGAAATAGCAGGAATCTCAGTTTATGAAGATAAAAAAGAAAAATCATTAAAAGAACTTGACAAAGTTCAAGAAAGATTAAATTCATCAGGTATAATCTTAACAGAAAGAGAATCTAACCTAAAACAATTAAAAAAAGAACGTGATCAAGCAAAACGTTACAAAGAACTACAAGGAAGATTAAAAGACAACAAGGCCACTTTAATCAATACTGAAATAAAACAAAACGAAGAAAGAAGAAATAAAGTATTATCAGAAATAAGTAAATATGACATTAACATAAATGTAGTAAACAAAAGACTCTCAGAAATAAAAAACACAATACAAGAAAAAAGAAATGAAATCACAAATATCAACATTCAATTAGAAGAAAAAGGAGAAAAAGAACAATTAATACTAAGAGATGAAATAAGCACCCTAAAAGAAGATATTGCAAAATACAATGCAAGACAAGAAACAGTCCAAAATGAAATAGAAAAGATAAAAACAAGAGCAATCCAATTAAAAACATCTTTAAATGAAACAAATACAAAAATATCAGAATTAACAAAAAGTAAAAAAGAAATTACATCTAAAATAGAAAAAATACATAGTTCAGAAAACACAATTCTAAAAGAATTACAAATATTTAAGAAAAAACATAAAATTGAAAACATAGGCGATTTCTCAACAAAAATAGAAGAAATAGAACAAAAGGTAGATTATGTTTCAAATAACATTCAAGAATTACAAGAAGAAAAAGCAGAACTAGTTAGAGAAAAAGATAAAGCAACCTATCATTTAGACACAATAAAAGTAAACTTAAATAAAATAAAAGAAAGCAAAGACTCTTCAAAAATAGAAGAATTAAAAAATAAATTTGAAAACTCAGTAAAAGAACTAAGTAAAAGACTTACAGATGATTCTATGCTAGCAACCCAACTTCAT
>Ga0180732_1000412_pt1 | contig 38111 bp, 33 predicted proteins | sample KR11_01MetaG_FD_148674 | JGI IMG/M metagenome (GOLD analysis project Ga0180732, IMG submission 148674) | Groundwater microbial communities from the Olkiluoto Island deep subsurface site, Finland - KR11_0.1 MetaG | ecosystem: Environmental > Aquatic > Deep subsurface > Groundwater | place...
TTGTCAAAGATCGGGATCCTGTCAGTATCATTCAGCAGGACGAATAGGATAGCTTTATCCTGAATACAAGGTTTTTTCTCTTTTTTGCTCCACCAGCAACATGAGTGGCCGTGAAAAGGCTTGCACAGGTCACTTCATACAGAAACAGAGGTTTACTATACAGTTTTTGAAGATATGATCTTCCCATATCGGGAATAGCTGACATAAAACAAGGAACAATGCTTGAGACAAAGCCAACTTTGTTTATTTTCCCTTTTTTTGTCGGGGGCGTTGCTGGTTTTTTAATCGGTAATATGAAGGATAAATTATTGAAACTTAATGCCGACCTGGAACTTCTAGTGAAACAAAGAACGGCAGAACTTCAACAAGTACATGTGGAATTAAAGAAACTGCGAGGTCTTCTTCCGTTATGCAGCTATTGCAAAACCACTCGGGATGATACCAGATTTTGGGAGCAGGCTGATGTCACTCTTAGTATTTGTCCTGATTGCATGAAAGAACATTACCCTGAAGAGTATGAGGCAATGCAATTTAAACAGGTAGGTGTTAATGGTGTGATTTAAGATATTACGAAGAAGTAGTACTCTGAGATGAAAATATTTTTTTTTCATTGGGCGATTATCATTATTGATGAGTTGATGGCTAAGGTGATGCGGTGGTATCGGAGAAATGAGGTTGTTTTTTTTTAAAGGTGGGGGAAGAATCGAGGAAAATTATAACACCTTCGAGGTGTGTCACCATCATCTACCTGAACATTATCGCCATTCAGGATTTATTCGACTCGATATGAAGCGTTGAAGAACTACCGAGATCATCTGCTGCCGTTTACCATCCCGAATGTTCTTTTATGCCGCTGCAATATCGGTGGGAAAAAAGAAAATTCCGGTCACCCATTGCCGGCTAACCCTTGAGGGAGAATACCCTTGTCACCTTCCGGACCAAAAAAGAATCAACTCAAACAGTTTGAAACCATCCGCGGGGAACTGAAAAAGATTGTTCTCGATCAGGACAGCGCTATCGATGAGGTGGTGGACGCCTTTATTCATATGGACTTCCGTCCGCCCAAGGAGGCGGAGCCCAAGGCGATCTTCACCTTTCTCGGTCCGCCTGACGTGGGCAAGATCTATCTGGCCCGGGTGCTCTGCAGCATGCTCAAGGAGTATAAGGGTTTTAAACATTTTGATCTGGAACGCTACAGCAATTCGGAAAGCGGCGACCTTCTCCTTGGCCCCCAGATGGTCGACCAGGAGAATGAGGAAGGCGAGCTGTTCCGGTTTCTCCGTGCCACTCCCCGTGCCATTATACTTTTTGAGTCCATTGAAATGGCGAGCAATCAGCTGCAGATGGCGCTGCTTGATCTGATAACTAAAGATGAGCTGGAGAGCGGCATTAATTGCCGTGGGGTGATTTTTATCTTCACCTCCACCCTTGGTAGTACCCTTTATCAGGGCAAGGAATTTCAGGCAACCTTCCAGCACCGCAAGGCCCGAGCCCAAGGCTTGATCATGGATGCCATTGCCAAAGAAAAGAAGGTGGGAGACGAGACTGTCCAGGCGGCTATTGCCTCGAAGCTCCTGGCTACCCTGGCCCAGAATTATATCATTCTTTTTAATCGGCTGGGCATTAACGCCATGGTTCGCATCGGCACGGATTCCTTGTTGCAGCTGGCCGAACATTTTCGGGACAAGGGTATTGGACTCGATTTCCCCGATCTCAAGGGATTGGTTGCCCTCCTGGTTCTCTCCCTGGGGCCTGCGATCTCTGCGAAAAAGGTGAAGCAAAAGCTGCCTGACGAGGTACTCTTTAAGATAACCCGCAGTCTACGGAAATTGACCTCATCTCCAGCCCGGTTCGTCTTCAAGTTGACCAAGAAAGCCGAAGCCTCGCTGCACAGGCTCGCTGAGGCCGGAGATCAGCTTCTGCCTCAGCTCTACAAGAAGAACCAGACCGTGGAGCTGACCTGGAAGGAGTACCAGAGAGGGGAAAACCTTATCTTCAGCCTGGTCAGGGCAGAAACCCGTGCGCTTCCCAAGGGAAAAGGGCTGTTGCGGAATGAACGGCCTGCCATCGAATTTTCCGAGATTGGTTTTACAGATATTGCCGGCAACCGCCAGACTAAAACCATCTTGAAGCAGATCATCAATACCCTGAAAAAACCCGAGCTGGTGAAGAAGTTTTCCATCAGCATGCCCAAGGGAATGTTGTTGTACGGGCCGCCAGGGGTCGGAAAAACTCTGCTGGGTAAGGCCTTTGCCCGGGAGGCTGGCCGGCCCTACATCTACGTCTCCCGCACTGAGCTGTTTGACTCCGAGTATATCCGTCTGGTTTATCTCAAGGCACGTGAATACGCGCCCAGTATCGTTTTCCTGGATGGTATTGACGTCAAGGGGGTGATGGAAGGGGTGCTGGCCGGAGTGCCTGCCGATCAACTTGCTCTCGAGATTGACGCACTTTCCGACGATCCGGAGGAGTCGGTGTTCACCGTGGTCACGGCGGTGAGTCGGGAGGAGGTGCCGGAGCTGCTCATCGAGCCTGAACGTATCGACACCTTTGTTGAGACGCCGGAGCTTGACCGGGAGGCGAGGCGTTTTTTCATCGAACAGATCCTCAAGAAACCCAACGACGGCAAGATCGATGTGGACAAGGTGGTCCGCTACATCTCCGGTATGAACGGCTATGAACTGCAGCGCATCGGTAAGGAGGCCTCACTCCATGCCATCCGTCACGGCCTCGCCTGCATCAGTGAAGAGATTCTCATCGAGCAGATCAATATCATCAAATACGGCTCAAAACTGGAGAAGAAGCATATCCGTAATCTGGAGGAAGACCTGCGTCAGACCGCCTTCCATGAGGCTGGCCATGCGGTGCTCTCCTACCTGTTGCTCCCGGATGTCAAAATCGAACAGGTCACCATTGCCCCGCGCCTGCGGACACTGGGGTTCATCTCCTACAGTTTTGAGGATTTTCCCAGTAACCTTTCCAAGGAAGAGATGTTCAATAACATCTGTGTGCTAATGGCCGGAAGAATTGCCAGCATGAAAAAATTTGGCGCCAAGGGCATGGATACCGGGGCGGCCAGCGACCTTGAGGAGGCGACACATCAGGCCTATCTCGCCATTACCAACTTGGGTATGGACGAGGAGTTGGGTTTTGTCCATACCGACACTCTGACCCACAACGTCAATCCTCAGTTTTTCCGGGAGGTGGTGGAGCGTCAGGTCCGTGTCTGGATCGACAAGGCTACCAAAAGGGCTGGTGAGCTGGTGGAAACCAACTGGCAGCAGATAGAGACCCTGGCCGCCATCCTGATCCGGCAGGAAATTGTCGATGGTGCTGAACTGGAACGGATCATGGACGAGAAAAGACGGGCGTGAAGCAAGAAGACCTGAGATCCCGTGTTCACGTGAATGTGTTAATGTTGAAAATAACTCTGTCCCTTTTTTGTGCGCAAATTTCCGGGACCAGCTCTCTTCTCAATTAAGGAGGCAATATGAAAAGGATATTGATTTCAACGCTTATTGCAGGGTCATTGCTGACGGGACGGCCTGTGTAGTGATGCAGGAGGGCGGGGCGGCTACCATTCAGGTGGAGTAATAATAGCCCCCTTCTTCCGCCTGTCGTAGTGTTGGACGTAGAGACGTATTATTTTTACAGTGACTTTCACTATCATTACATAAACGACAGGTGGTACTACTCGAAGTCAAGGCGTGGGCCTTGGGCTGAATTGCCAAGAGACCGCTACCCCAGAGAGGTCAGGTTCAAGAACGACAGGAGGCAGGACAGATATCGCGACCATGATAACCGTCGTTAATGATAGTGACCAGCCGGCAGTGACAATCACAGCACAAGCCACATCACCTCCTTATAAAAATGCTTAAAATCATCGAAGATGTGAATCATGTTTTATAATCCTTTTGCTTTTACAAACTGGGCATCGAAGACTGAATTTCTTTCTGGATACGGTGAAAATTACGTTTCCTTTCCTGTATTTTGTACGAATATAGTGATACCCCGCGATACCAAAACCATGATAGTGTAAATACGTGGATATGTAGAAACCTCCTTATCTTTTGCTTGGTTGTTTTGATAAGGGGTACATGTCCATTCTTTTTACTATTCATTTATTTTGGGCAAGTACGCTCAATCAGGAAGAACCATTTTTTTGTATGTATCCTCATGAAAACGATGACTTGCGAGAGGGGGATGTTCAAAATTTCAGAATACTCTTGGTTGATACAAGTCTTTGAGAATCACGGGGAAGATTTTTTATGGGTCACCACACCACTGAGTCCCACACATTCCTGACAATATTTCTGGTCGGTGGATTCACTCTGACAGTCAGGGCAGTATTTTTTGCCGCATCCATGGCAGGCGTTGAGAGTGGATGAATCAACTTCTTTTTCACAGATCTGACAGATTATCTTTTCGTTTGCCATTGGTCACCTCATTGTGGACGTTTCTTTTTAGCTTATCATAATTTAAGGTGATTCTGAATGCATTTGTATAAAGAAATAGTCTCCATTTCTCCTCTGGATAGCAGGGTGTTTTTTGTAGAAAAAGGAGAATTGATAACAGCTAAGGAAAAAAATATTTTCCGAAGGGTGACCGCTATTTTTTTTTTGGAGAAAGCCTTTACCTATAATTGATCTGGATGATACTATAACATAGAATCACTTCACCTCAAGCTTGGCTCATTGGTAATGGAGAGCATATGAAAAGTGTGGGTATGGTCGTTCACAAATTTATCCATGCTGAGGGGAGCTGCAGGCCTCTGATAAATTGCTGGTTGCAGCAAACGTTATTTCACAAAATCCGCAGGCTATGCAGTTGAGATATCTCCAGACCCTGAATGATATCTCAACTGATAAAAATACAACGACCATTGTCTTTTCCTTACCTATATATATCCTTAAAGGACTGGTGCAGACGAAAAGCGGCAGGGAGGAATCATAATGGATAAGTCCAAGAACCAGGATGACATGCTGCAGGTTATGGCCCTGGATTGTTCCTGGCGGCTGATGACAGTTACGGAGAAATTGGAGTTCTAGCCAAATCTGGCCTTTTTTATCCTGGATACCATTACAAATGGTGCGATCTCAAAGAGAAATGATGAAAAATATCCCAAAACCATCAAATCAACCTGCATGTGACAGACCCGACTATCTGGAACGACGTAAATCTTCATCCCGACGGAAAACTGAAGACCGACGTTCTAAGGAAGAAAGACGTTTTGACAGTCGGGTGGCAAGGGTTAGCGTGCGCAAGAAGATCAAGGCTTGGCTTCGATCACTGATCCGTTCACGTCTAGGTGTTGATCGGCGTAAAAAACGTGATCAGCGTAGAAATGTAGATCGGCGTCAGCAACGGCTAGAATCTATCCTGACCCAGAATGAAATAGCCGATCTTCTCTCTTAGAAGAAAAAGGGGGAAGATTTTTTTTTCTTCTTTGGGTTCACCTGTCCGCGCAGTTCAATCTGCCGACCTCGTTTTTTCGAAATCTCTTGCTCAAACTTTCTGTTTCCCGTTAGCTGTCCCCGTTAGGTGGCCGGTTGTAACCGCGCTGGATGATATGATGTGGACAATTGTTGATGGTTAACCTGGCGAGACGAGGCATGTAAAGAGGTTGCCACAGGCTGGAGAGAATGTCAAAAATAAATCTGTTACCTTTTGTGCTCTTCCCCCGTTTCAAAAAAGATGTATGTCCTGAACCGGACATTACTGACCCCATTTATGATGACAGAGTATTTATGAAACTCTACTACTACAAGGTAGTAAGAGGAACGCCATAATATCTGGGAAGAGTCATATCTCATCTGTCATCCAGTAACATGAAAAAGACAGGGGAATGAGTCACATATGACCATCGGTTAAATATGACCATTGTTATGCATAGTTGTTAATGGCAGTTCTGCAGATACCTTCTTAGCAAATTGTTCCTAAAAATCAGAATGATGGGTGACATGATGCTGAGCGTCTGGAATCTGGCATAAAGATTGCTTTAAGTAGAGTGAACAGTGGCACAAATATTTCTATTTGGTGCCTCATTGCAGCCATCCTAATCACTTATCCATATGGAAAGAAGTAACATTAGGCGGTTGAAGGTGATTGTCGGCCGATTCTCCGTTCTATAACCAGGACGGCAAAGAGGAACAAAGGAGGATGAAATGAAGAGAAGCATTATGCTGGGAATGGTATTGGTGACAATGCTTGTATCTCTTAGCGGATGTTTTGTGGGATATCCTGAGCATGACAGGGACGGAGGACATGATAGGGGTTCGAGACATGACCATGACAGGGGTGATAGGCATTACCATGACAGGGACGGAGAACATGATGAAAGGAGATAAAATCTGTGCATCCCGGAAGCTGGTCAAGCCCTAAGGTCATATTTGAGCACAAGGTAAGACCCATGCTTGCGCAAGATGATTTTGTAAGGTCATCCCAATAGGTGTGAAGCGTAAAAAAGGTATCGTACAAATGAGCGGCTTCATTAATTCGTAAAAGGCCGTCGGAAAAACGGATCAGACACTCGCATCTGGTCACACTGCGTTCGGAGTACAGGCGCCGTATCCGGAAGATATGCAAGATCGACAATATAAAAGGAAAAAAATATGAAAAAAGTAAAATGGATATTTGTGACGCTGATGATCGCCTGCCTCTTGCCAGGTTGTGCCCAAATGGGCCAGACGACGAAAGCATCTTCATCTTCGGTCATGGACCGAGTCATTTCTCAAGGTGAGCTGCGAGTGGGAGTCTCCGGGGACATGCCGCCTATGAACTTCCTCACCAAGGAGGACAAGGTCATCGGCATGGATGTCGACTTGGCCACGATGATCGCCGACGGCATGGGTGTCAAACTGAATGTGCAGAGGATCGATTTTTCAGGCCTGCTGCCAGCCCTGGAATCCGGAAGCATCGATATGATCGTCTCCAACATGACCATGACGCCGGACCGCAACCTTCAAGTGGCATTCGTGGGGCCTTATTTTATTTCCGGCAAGGCGTTTCTCACCAAAGGCAGCAGTGTCGCCCAGGCCAAGGGGTTGCCTGATATCAACAGCGGGCAATTCACCTTTGTCGCCTTGAAGGAGTCCACCAGCGAAGAGGTGATCCGGGAGGGCGCGCCCCAGGCCAAATTGCTGACGTCCAGCACCCAGGACGAGGCCATCCAGATGGTGATCGACGGCAATGCCGATGCCATGATTGCCGACTACCCCATCTGTGTCATCGCGGCGTACCGTAACCCGGAGGCGGGCTTGGTCTCCGTTGAGGCCCCCATCACTTACGAGCCCATCGGCATCGCCGTGGCCAAGGGCGACCCCCACCTGCTCAACTGGCTGGGTAACTTCCTGGACAGCCTGGAAAATTCTGGATACATGAATGAACTGAGGGAAAAATGGTTCGCCCAGTCTAACTGGCTGTCACAGATGAAATAACATGAACGCTGAATTCATGCATTGTTATGCTCCCATCACCGCAGAAGGAAGCGTTTATTTGAGCAAGGCAGCGGAACGGATTACGGGCTGGAAACAATGAACGTGATTGGCCGCCGTTGTTAAGGCCAACCAAGGATTAATTGGTTGGCCTTTGTTTTAATGTTAAAATCAAACGCTCCAGAGGCTTACATGAACAAGCAATCTTTTTTGACCAATGATCTGGCTATGCTCACGCGATCACGCAAGCAAATCTGGACAGCGTAAGCATCATGGAGCTTTTATGAAAAAAAAAGCCAATCCAGGAGCGGGCAATCCATCTCCCGTAGAACAGATATCTGAGATTTCCCATCCCTTGATCCTTCACGTTCCTGTTGATGCGCGAGGCTTAGCGCTTGGCATACTGGCGACAATCGCCTTGGTGTTTGCACTGGAATGGATGCAGACCTTTTTTGTTCCCCTGTTGCTCGGCATTTTCTTGTCCTACACCCTGACTCCACTCGTTGTTTGGCTGGAACGGATTAAGATGCCGCGAGTGCTGGGTACCAGCCTGGTAATGATGGCGGTTGTGTGCGTACTCGTGCTGGGCACCTACTCGTTGCGTGGGCAGATGCAAACGATACTTGTGCAGTTACCCGAGGCAGCGAGCAAGCTGTCCGCTGGGTTCGCCAGTATGCGTGCTGATCTGAGCCTGAGCGGCAACATGCAGAAAGTGCAAACAGCCGTGGGCGAAATGGAAAAAGCAACGAGCCAGATGACCAGCATTCCGCCAGGCCGCAAACAGCAAACTGCTCATGTCGTCATCGATACGCCCGGATTCAAACTGGGTGATTTTATGTGGGCGGGTTCTATGGGGGCCTTAGGCTTTATTGGCCAGGCGACTATGGTGATCTTTCTGGCCTTCTTTCTTCTGGTGGGTGGAAACACCTTTAAGCGCAAGCTGGTACGACTCACGGGGCCGTCGTTGTCGAGGAAAAAAATCACGGTTAAAATCCTTAACGACATCAACGGTTCCATCCAGAAATATTTATTCATGCTGTTGCTGACTAATCTGCTGTTAGGATTGCTCACCTGGATCGCGTTCCACTGGATCAGCTTGGAAAACGCGGGTGCCTGGGCAGTCGCTGCGGGTTTGCTGCATGTCATCCCTTATGTCGGTCCAACACTCACCGCAGTGGCTATCGGGATGGCGGCTTACATGCAGTTCGACTCGTTTCCCATGGCGCTGCTGGTCTTGGGGGTGTCATTGGTGATTGCCATGGTTGTCGGCACCTTTGTGACTACCTGCATGACCGGGAAAAACGCCAAAATGAATGCAGCAGCTGTTTTTATCTCGCTGCTGTTCTTGGGGTGGCTGTGGGGCGTATGGGGCATGCTGCTTGGCATTCCGATCATAGTCATCATGAAAGTAATATCCCACCATGTAGAACAGATGCAGCCTGTGGCGGAGTTGCTTGGAGAATAGAAACCGTCCATGCTGTACGAATGATGCCCATGCTCTTTTTTGGCAACAATGAATAAACAGATATAGCTTTTTTACGTCTCTGGAGTGATAATGGGGAAAAGCTAATTTCTATCACCTGTGAAGGAGGATACTATGAAGATGGTAAAGACAGTGATGTTTGTGGTTGTTCTACTTTTAGTGCCGGTTTATGCCCTCTCTGCGAATCACGGATATATGCGCATAAGCCATATTGAAGGCGACGTCCAGATAAAGACGACCGATGCGGAAGACTGGGGTTACGCCTCTATAAATACACCTCTCGCCGAGGGTGATGAGGTTTGGCTCCCTCAGGACGCGAGGGTTGAACTGCAGCTGAACACAGGGACATATATCAGACTCGATCAGAGTTCTGCTTTCCAGATACTGTCGATGGATGAGGATTCTTCCCAGTTTTATCTGACGCAGGGATATGCCTATATTTTTTATGATGCCCCGGCGAGGGGAGGGGTCATACAGGTCGATACCCCTGATGCGTCAACCCGAGCCTTCGACAACGCGGTCTTCAGAATCGACATGTCGGAGCAGTACACCGACGTTGGGGTTTACAAGGGGTACGTTGAAACGGAGAATAATGTCGGAAATACAAGAATAAACGAAGGACAAATGGTGTCCCTCGGGCAGAACACGGATGGAGAGCTTGCTCCGATGGGTCCTCCTGATGAGTGGGAAAGATGGAATAAGGCGAGGAACCATAGTGTTTATGCGGAAAGGGGCGCAAGTTCCCGTTATCTTCCCGCCGAACTCAGTGCCTATTCTTATGATTTAGATAACAGCGGCAGGTGGGTGCAAGATCCGCATTATGGCCATGTCTGGACGCCGAGGATTGCAGCCGGTGGGGAGTGGTCCCCTTACAGAGACGGCCGATGGGTCTGGAGGGGTAGTGATTACGTATGGGTGGGGTCCGAGTCCTGGGGATGGGCGCCCTACCATTATGGCAGATGGAGCTTTGGTGTAAACATCGGCTGGTTCTGGGTGCCGCCCGTTGCCAGAGAGGTTTACTGGAGTCCGGGAAACGTCGGCTGGGTCAGGACGGATGATTATGTGGCATGGGTCCCACTGGCGCCCGAAGAAATATATTACGGACACGGCAATTACGGTCGGAACAGCGTAAACATTACCAATGTGAATATCAACCAGGTCAACATTACTAATGTTTATCAAAACGTAAATGTTGACAATGGAGTGACAATTGTAAATCGTAACACATTTAATACGGGCGCACCTACCATTGTTAATGTCAACAAAAACATCATCCAGAAGGAAATATTCGTAAGAGATAATTTCAGTGTCGGCACACCTGATATTAAGCCTACGAGGGCTAGTCATTTTGCTTCGACCAGGCAGATTCAGCCGGCTAAGCTCCCACCGCAACACGTAAGGGGGCTGAAGGTGCAGGACTTAAGACACTCACGCCCGCTTATTAAAGATCGTGACAAGTCTGTCATGAACCCCGGCGTTAACCCTAGGTCACTGCGGGTGAATGCTGTTACTACGCCGAGAACTCCCGGTAGGGGGACGCCTATGATTCAGCAGGTTAGGCCTGTAGAGAGAGAAAAAACTGCTGCCCCAGAGGTTGGTCCTACCGGTAGAGGTCAAAGACAGCAGGTTAAGCCAGCAGAGAGAGAAAAAACTGCTGGCCCAGAGGTTGGTCCTACCGGTAGAGGTCAAAGACAGCAGGTTAAGCCAGCAGAGAGAGAAAAAACTGCTGGCCCAGAGGTTGGTCCTACCGGTAGAGGTCAAAGACAGCAGGTTAAGCCAGCAGAGAGAGAAAAAACTGCTGGCCCAGAGGTTGGTCCTACCGGTAGAGGTCAAAGACAGCAGGTTAAGCCAGCAGAGAGAGAGAAAACTGCTGCCCCTGAGGTTGGTCCTACCGGCAGAGGTCAAAGACAGCAGGTTAAGCCAGCAGAGAGAGAAAAAACTGCTGCCCCTGAGGTTGGTCCTACCGGTAGAGGTCAAAGACAGCAGGTTAGGCCAGCAGAGAGAGTGAAGCCTGCTGCCCCTCAGGTAGCCCCTGCAGTCAGAGAACAAAGACAACAGGTTAAGCCTGCACAAAGAGTGAAACCTGCTGCCCCTCAGGTAGCCCCTGCAGTCAGAGAACAAAGACAACAGGTTAAGCCTGCACAAAGAGTGAAACCTGCTGCCCCTCAGGTAGCCCCTGCGGTCAGAGAACAAAGACAACAGGTTAAACCAGCACAGAGAGCGAAGCCTGCTGCCCCACAGGTAGCCCCTGCGGTCAGAGAACAAAGACAACAGGTTAAGCCGGCACAGAGGGTGAAACCTGCTGCCCCTCAGGTAGCCCCTGCGGTCAGAGAACAAAGACAGCAGGTTAGGCCGGAACAGAGAGTGAAACCTGCTGCCCCTGAAGTAGCCCCTGCGGTCAGAGAACAAAGACAGCAGGTTAGGCCGGAACAGAGAGTGAAACCTGCTGCCCCTGAGGTAGCCCCTGCGGTCAGAGAACAAAAACAGCAGGTTAGGCCGGATAAACAAGGGAACTCCGGGGCACCTGAATGCGGCCCCGGACAGAAAGATGAGAATAATCCTAAAAAGTGCCCGCAGAAAAAATAAATTTTGGAGTAAAAAATGGCAGAAAAAACTCGCACAATGTCAAAACAATCTGGCATGAGGGCCATTTTCACGGTAGGGAGTGTAACTTCAACTAAGGAGGCAATATGAAAAGGCTATTGATTTCAACGCTTATTGTAGGGTCATTACTGACGGCCTGTGTAGTGGCGCCAGGAGGGGGCTACGGCCCAGGTGGAGTAATGATTGCACCCTTTCTTCCGCCGGTCGTGGTGTTGGACGTAGAACCGTACTATTATTATAGTAATTTTCACTATCATTACACAAACGACAGGTGGTACTACTCGCAGTCAAGGCGTGGGCCTTGGGCCGAATTACCGAGAGACCGCTACCCCAGAGAGGTTAGGTTCAAGAGAGAAGACAGGAGGCAGGACAGGCACCAAGGCCCTGACCGGCGGGACAGAGATCGATACCGCGATAACCAACGTTATTGATCTTGACTTTGCAATAGGTAAGCGTCGACCTGCTTCCTGTTGCATCAGAGATACCACCTCAGCTGGAGGACTTGATGATTCCTCTGAGGGAGGCTACGCTGTGAGACCTGCAAGAAGGCTACGCCGCGTAACTTTCCGTTCTGCCAAGGAATAAAGCCCTTCCGTCTTCTGACTAAAAAGTCATGGTCAACTCGTCAAAGCGCCGCTCTATTTCTACGGCCTCGGCAAAGGTCCAGGAAAGATATTTGTTCCCGTTCGTTTTGCTGTCCTTTCCTTTTGATTTATTGTTGCTTCTCCAGTCTGCCTTTGATGTGGAAATCTGCTGTAGGAGAGAGGGTGTAAACAGGTGGTCTTGACATTTTGATACTGAGGTTTCCCGGAATATCAGGCCATAAAACATGAACGTCCCCGTAATATGGTATGCTGCGTAACTCTGCCACAATCATTCTGATATTTCTGGTGATGGTCAGCCTGATGTTAAGTTGTGCGTCAGCCTCCGAAGTTTCAATTCCCCAAAGAAGTGATTGGTCCACCCCCAAAGAGATTGTTGGTTTACGTCTGGGCCCGCAAGGTTCTTGGGATGATTCCGATCCCGGAGCGGTCACTCCCTGCACTATCGTAAAGCTCTCCGGAGTTTACTATCTCTACTATGTCGGGTCCGACGGGAAGCGCGACCATGACAAAGGACCGGCGCATAGAAAGCTGGGTCTGGCAACCAGCTCCAACGGTATTGATTTCACCAAGTACAAGGGCAATCCGATACTCTCTTGGTCGCCCGGCAATAACGATGAAGAAGGCATATTCGGGGCCAAAGCCCTCTCGGTCGATGGCAGGATCTATCTTTATATTAACACCGTGTCCGCTAAAAATGCCACTACGGATCAGGTGTGGGGCGATGTGCATCTGGTGACTTCTACCGATGGAAAACATTTCGGCAAGCCGGTTCTGGTTCTCGATCACAGCAATGCTGATGTCGTCGGATATGGGGATGAACTCGGCCCAACCGGTATCATGCATAAAGATGGTAAATGGTCGCTCTATTATTTTGCAAAAGGTCTGCGTGTTTCAGATTGGCGACTTTGTCTGGCGACAGGGGATTCGTCGACGTCTTTTGGACGTACCCAACAGCTGATAGATGAAAAAGCCTTTTTCGGCTCTGGAGGGGATGTTCACTGGTTGTCAAACAGCAGCATAGCGATGTTCTTCCAAAAAAGGAATGATTGGGGCCGGATTGAAGTATATACGGCTCTTGCGGATAGCCCGGACAAGCTGACCAAGGCAAGAACATGGGTCGGCTTTGCGCAGGGGGAAGGTGTGACCGTATTCTTGGATAAACAGGCAGGGAAATGGTTCCTGTACAATCGCAATCTTTCCGAAGGCAGCAAAACGTTCGTTCGCATAGCGCCGGTGAAGTATGACAAGTAACCAGCGGATTTTTTTTTTAAAAATGGTCAGAGTAAAATTAAACTCTCTCTTTCCGCCACCCTATAGGCCGCCCTCTCTTTTTCGATTTTAGTTGTTCTCTACCCTGTTCTATTGATTTAGTCACTTTCCTCGTTTGCCTGTAAAGATGAACCGGAGGTATTGCCGTGGTGATGACCAGTTGCCGGCGATGACAACTTCTTGGCGGAGATTTAGATAGGATGGGAATGGCCATCCTTCCTCGGCTAGAAGATCGTTCCAACTTAGAATCAAATTTACTGTGCTAGTTCGCGTATAAAGTGAAAAGGCCTCATCGACGTTCGTAGCCCATTCTTGAGTGAACTCCTGGGGTTTTCTGGCAATGAGAGTTGAAAGGTAGTGGAGATTGATAGGAAGCTTGGAGCGAAGTTCGGCGATTGAATCAGGTGACATGTGTTCATTCGCGTAATGGCTAACAGTGTGCTTGGCAGATTCTGTCCATTGTTTTTTCTGGGAGGTTATGCAGGCTATGTTCGTCCAGCATATTCATATAATTTCATGAGTGATACTTGATGCATCCGAGAAAAACAACTTTTTCAACCAAAAATGTTGAGATTTCATGGGGTAAGTATCTGGACTGACTCAGTCCATGCGGGATAAAGCCGGCGAGGTCGGCTCGCGCAGCTCCCGGCCCGGAAAAGCCGGGGGCAATGGTTGTCGATCTGCTGTTTTTGCCATCGGATGCTGGCCTGAGTTTTATCGGTTGCGTAAAGTGCTGTAGTGCAGGTATAATAATTGTTTATTTTTTTAATTTATGTATGAGATTTGTTTTAAGGGTTAATTCAATATTCCAAGCCAGAGGGCGGAATTCAGGGAGAATAGCATGTACAGCGCGGCAGATTTACGCAAGGGGTTGAAGGTTCAGGTTGATGGAGCGCCATTTATTGTTACCGATTTCGAGTTCTCCAAGCCGGGAAAGGGTCAGGCCCTCTATCGCTGCAAGATGCGAAATATGATCACCGGCAACCAGTTGGTTCAGACCTATCGCTCCAATGACAAGTTTGAAAAGCCGGAGCTGGAAGAGCGGAAGATGCAGTATCTCTACTGTCAGGAGAGCGAGTATCATTTCATGGATACCGAGAATTATGAGCAGATTGTCATTGATAAGGAACATCTGGGCGATAATGTCAATTACATGACTGATAATATGGATATGGAAGTCCTCTTTTTTCAGGACAAACCCATCGATGTCAGCCTGCCCATGTTTGTCAATCTGGTGGTAACCAAGGCTGATCCCTGGGCCAAGGGCGATACCTCCGGTTCAGACAGCAAACCGGTGACGGTGGAGACGGGCTATGTCCTGCAGGTCCCGCCCTTTGTTGACGAAGGCGACAAAATCCAGATCGACACACGCACCGGGGCTTATGTTACGAGAGTCAAAGAATAAATGGTGTCGCGCAAAGGCTCAAATACTGCGTTGCGATGCATCCTTCGTCATTGCGGCGTACCCAAAAGTACGCCTCATTCCTCAGGATTTTCGCGCCTTGTCTTTGGGCCTTTTCGCTTAGCCATCCCCGTGGTGATTTTTAACAAGACCATTCGTCGTAATTTTTATGCTTGATCTGCAGGGGCTGCATTTTCGCGCGGCCTTTTTTCATTCCCTCCGTTCCTTCTTTGTCCGTCAGCAGTTCCTCGAAGTCGATACCCCCATTCGTCAGCCCTTGCTCCTCCCTGAATTGAATATCGAGCCCTTGGCCTCAGAGGGCTGGTTCCTGCAGGCATCCCCGGAGCTCTGTATGAAGCGCCTTCTGGCCGCGGGATGCAGCCGGATCTTTCAGCTCTGCAACTGTTTCCGCAAGGGCGAGCGCGGCCAGCTCCATCTGGAAGAATTCACCATGCTGGAGTGGTATCGGACGAATGCCGATTATGAGGACCTGATGGCGGATTGCGAGGCGCTGCTCAGCTCCTTGCTGGCGGATCTGGGCGGGATGGATCTCTGTGCTGTCTCCAATGGCAGTCTACGGACCGGCGACCGGGTTATTTCCCTGCAAGCGCCCTGGGATAGGCTGTCGGTGCATGAGGCCTTTGCCCGCTTCAGTCCTGTCTCCATTGAGCAGGCCATGGCCAATGATACCTTTGATGAGATTCTGGTCGAGTATGTGGAACCATTCCTGGGGGTGGATAGACCTCTTTTCCTCTACGATTACCCGGTGGAGCTGGGCTCTCTGGCCAGGAGCAAGTATGGCTTTCCCCTGCTTGCCGAGCGTTTTGAACTCTATATCAATGGTATTGAACTGGCTAATGGCTTTTCCGAACTCACTGACAGCCAGGAGCAGCGGCAGCGTTTTGAGCGGGAACTGGAGCTCATGGACGATGAACGCAGGCTGCGTTCATCGATGCCCGAGCGTTTTCTGGAAGAGCTTGCGGGTCTTGATCGGGCCGCAGGTATTGCCTTGGGGGTGGATCGTCTGCTCATGCTTCTCATGGGCAAGGAGAGCGTGGGCGAGGTGGTTTCCTTTGCCCCTGGTGATTTTTAGATGCCGTTATGATAAGAGCAAAGCTTTTGTTGCTCTTATCATTTACGGCATCTTATGCCACGCCAAGAAACAGCAGCACAAATTGCTGTTTCTTGGCGTGGCGTCTGGCAAATTACATTTGTCGCAGATCATACATGGGGGTTTCATCTGCCTTGGGAAAGCAGCAAGCCTTGCTCGCTGTTCTGCTCCGCGACACCTTTATGGAGGGTAATCTTTCCGCCATCCTTCCGCCCCAGTTCATAGGTCTCCCGATAGATCATGGCACCGGTGGCTGAACGCCGACGTAAACGGGGAAAGCGCATCCCCACAAAGCGGTCTAAGGCCCTCTCTTCCACTTGGATCAAAACGGCCATGCCCGGAACGCCAGACCTGTCTGTGTCCCTCTTCTCTGGCTTTGGACGCGTTGTCAGTGTCTCCTGGGTCAGCAGTTTGTCGTAAAATCCCTGCAACAGTCCCAGATAATAACTGTTCCTGGCGCGGATGCCCTTGCCGCCGATCATGCTCCTGTTTTGTTGCCACAGGGAGGCAAGCTTCCCCGCCAGAAAGGCATAGCAGTACTCGGCAATGGCCACATTTTCCTGTCTGCCAAAGATCTCAATGGTCTTGTGGTGGCTATCCTGCAGCGGATCATAGAGGCTGGCGGTGACCACCTTGACATAAAAAAAGCGGAGGAGGATGGCGCAGATCTTGTGCTGCCATCTCTCCAGCCGCTTGGTCTTGCCGTTGATAATCAGGGAGGTGAATTTAGATTGTGCGTCTTCCAGAATCTGTTGCAGATTGTGGCGCGCCATAAGTTGGCTGGCCTTTTCCATGGCGATGGCTGCCTCGTGTTCATTATTCGAGCCTGCCAGGGCCAGGAGCTTACCGATCCTGCGGATGAACTGCCGGCCCTTCTCTGTCTGCTGATTTTCGCTAGGATCTGTTGCTCCAGTCTTCGGCAGATCACCTGAGGCGAGACGAAAGGGTGCGGGCAGGCCAAGGAGGTCACAGGCCTTGTGGAAGAGGGGGCCATGACCACCATCGGTCTCGAAAAAGAGCTCCGAGCAGATCTGATGGGCCATCTCGTGTTTCAGAATCTGGCAGGTGATATCCCAGGAGTGGCCGGTGATCAGCCGGGTGCTGATACGGATGACTCTGGTCACGGACTGCCAGGAACCATACTGTTTTTCTGTCTCGGTGATCTCAAAAACCGGGGTCTTGAGTCTCAGTCCGTACTGCCAGTTGATGTTGGCAAACTCGGCCAGTAATTGCCGGCCCCAGAGCGGGTAATAGGCTGAAAAATCCGTCATTGTTGTCTTTGATTCTGTCTGCAGGTCATGGTACCTTTTTGCGTAGGGCCTTGATTGTCCCCCGTTGCGTCTTCAGGTCCGTCCGTTTCTTTCTGGCGTTTTTCCCCGGCCTGGTGGGGCGACGATGCTTGGCTACGATCATGGCATCCGTGATGATCTGGCGGAGTCTATTCAGGGCATCTTCCTTGTTTTGTTCTTGGGTCCGGTACGTCTGGGCCTTGATGATGAGAACCCCGTCCTGAGTCAGCCGCTGATCTCCGAGTGCCAGCAAGCGCTCTTTGCAGCTGTCGGGCAGGGAGGAGTTGCGAATGTCAAAACGCAGATGGACAGCGCTGGCGACCTTGTTGACATTCTGACCTCCGGCCCCGCTGGCCCGGATAAAATGCAGCTCGATTTCATCGTCTGGGATGCTTATGGTGCTTGTTATCTGTAACATGGCGATTTCTTTCTTGAGGGATCTTTGAGTCTATTCATTTTTTTATCCTCTGAATAAGTGTGTATCATATCATGTCTGCGCAAAAAACGAATCTTGTTTTGATCGGGATGGCCGGCGCCGGTAAAAGTACGGTCGGCCCCCTACTGGCCCGGATGTTGTCCTATGATTTTGTCGATGTGGATGATCTCATTGAGGCCGATCAGCAACAATCCCTTCAGGAGCTTGTTGATCACCACGGTCCGGCTTGGTTTCGCCTGCTGGAGGAGAGGATACTCCTTGGTCTTGACCTGCAGCATTATGTCATTGCCACCGGCGGCAGTGCGGTCTATGGTGCGGCCGCTATGAATCATCTGAAACAGAGTGGTCTGGTAGTGTTTTTAGATGTGCCGCTTCCGATTCTGGAGGCCAGGGTGGGTGATGTGGCAAGCAGGGGGTTGGCGCGGGAGGAGGGGCAGAGCTTTGCTCAGTTGTTTGCCGAACGTGAGCCTCTTTATCTTAAGCATGCTGATCTAAGGATAGAGTGTGCAGGAATGAACCTGGTGGAGATCTGTACTGCGATTATTGAGGCTGGTGCGGGTGTGCTGGAAATCATCGCGTAAAGTGATTGTGCTGGGGTACCATTTTTAGGTGATATGTGCTAAAGTGGTCCGGTTAAATTGAAATCAGAATGGGCCTTCGGGCCTGAAATATTATAAATGGAGTGGAATATGACACAGGCAAAGAAAGGAAATAAAGTGAAGGTGAATTACACGGGCAAGCTTGTTGACGGGACGGTCTTTGATTCCTCGGAAGGGCGTGAGCCTCTGGAGGTTGTCCTCGGCAGCGGTCATGTGATTCAGGGCTTTGATGAGGCCTTGGTCGGCATGGGACTAGGCGAAAAGAAGACGGTTACCATTCCGGTGGAGAAGGCCTACGGCGCTCATGACCCGAACATGGTCATGGAGGTGCCCATTGAGCAGGTGCCGCCGGACTTCAGTCCTGAGGTTGGTCAGAAGCTGGAAGTGGGCGGGACCAACGGTGAGATAATGATCATGCTTGTAAGAGAGATTAATGATACCCATATCTATCTGGATGCTAATCCGCCATTGGCCGGACAGGATCTGATCTTTGATCTGGAACTGGTGGCGATTGCCTGAACGCAGAAGTCAGCTTTCATTTTTTAAAGCAAATAGGTCCTGTTGCAACTTTGGCATGGCCGTACCCCTTGATTGTCTTTAGGGAGCAAACGGGAATCATTTATGAAAATGCAACTGGCAAGCAGGCTGATATGTCCCGCCTGTCTCCCTCGGGAGCATGCCCTGCAATTGGATATAAGCTCGGCTGAGGCTGAGGATATCGTTGACGGAACCCTCAGCTGCCGGCACTGTGACAGCCGTTTTCCCATCCGCCATGGAATTGCCTTTCTTGATCCTGTTCGGCAAGATGACTGCTTGGTCAACCGGTATGAGCAGGAGGATGTGCTGTCGTCCTATTTGTGGAGTCATTACGGTGACCTGCTCGGTGACGAGCAGGCCACCGATGCCTATCAACAGTGGGCCGGTCTCATGGAGCCCCATGGTGGGATGGCCCTGGACCTTGGCGGAGCCGTCGGCCGTTTCACCTTTGAGATGAGCTCCAAATGCGATCTGGCCGTTGGTGTTGATAAATCACTGGCCTTTGTCAAAACGGCCCGCCGATTCATGCTTGAGGGCGAGCTGCGTTTCACCCTCAAGGACGAAGGCCTGCTGGGCCGGGAGGTGGTCATCCGCCGCCCCGCGCAGTGGCAACCGGAGCGGGTGGAGTTTATCGTCGCCGATGTCCAGCGTCTTCCCTTTGCCGCGCATACGGCAAGCTCTGTCGCCTCTCTCAATCTGGTCGACAAAGTTCCCGAACCTTATGCCCATCTCCAGGAGATCAACCGGGTCGCTGCCACCTCGGGAAGTCAGCTGCTCCTCTCTGATCCCTTTTCCTGGTCCACCGAGGCGGCAGAGATTGATCAATGGTTGGGTGGCAAGGAGGATGGCCCTTATGCCGGTAAGGGCTTGGATAATATCGTGGCCATTATGTGCCATGGCCATGGAGGACTCTCGCCCGGCTGGCAGGTGACAAAGCGTGATCATGTCTGGTGGAAAATCCGCAGCCACAGCAATCATTACGAACTGATCAGGAGTTGTTTCATCAAGGCAGCACGATAAATTGAGGTCATCATGAAAAAAGATACTGTTTGTCGGATGTGTTCCTCCTGTTGCCCGGTGGAGGTGGAAGTCGTTGCCGGTAAACTGGTATCGGCGCAACGTAAATCCTTCCTTAGCAAGGATTTACGCAGCCCCTGTCTGAAGTTGCAGGCGGTAGCGGATATTGTCTATTCCGACAAACGCCTCACCACCCCGCTGATCAGAGAAAAGGATGGTGCCTTTCGCCAGGCAAGCTGGGATGAGGCTCTCGATCTGGTGGCGGAACGCTTCAAACACTACCAAGGGCAGGCCCGACCTGAGGCCGTAGGCTGGCTGCGGGGCATGGCCGCGGATTGGGGATCCCCCTGGGATTACGCTAACCGTTTGATGAATTGCTACGGCTCTCCCAATACCATCGGCAATGGCTCCATCTGCTTTGTGGCCCGGGAGATGGCCCACACCTATACCTATGGGGCCATGGCCTTTCCCGAGGCAGCCAAGGCCAAGTGCATCCTGGTCTGGGGCAAGCATGACGCTGATACCACCCTGGGGGTGGCCGATGCCATCAACCATGCCACCAGCAATGGCGCCAAGCTCATTGTGGTGGATCCGATCCAGACCCCTCTGGCCCGCAAGGCCGACATCTGGCTGCAGATCAAACCAGGTCATGACGGCCTGCTGGCCATGGCCATGATCAATGAAATCATCACTCAGGATCTCATTGATCATGAATTTGTTGAGGGATTTACCACCGGCTTTGAGCAGCTTCGAGAGGTGGCCGGAAGATATGCCATCGATACCATCGCCCCCGGCATCTGGCTTGATCCGCAACAGGTGCGGGAGGCTGCCCGCCTCTACGCCACCATCAAGCCCGCCTGTCTGATTGATGGTAACGGCCTGGACATGCAGCTCGATATATTTCAGTCCACTCGTGCCGTGGCCTGTCTGCGCGGACTCACCGGTAATATTGACCGGTCCGGCGGTGATGTCCTGCCCCAACCGATCTCCTTGCGCCCTCTCCAGGCCCGCGACAGACTGCCTGTAGGCGTTACGCCGATCACCGCTGCCTACCCTCTTTTTAACAGCTTCAGCGAGACCTGGGGCAATCAGGTGCAATCCTGTGTGGTGGATGCCATTCTCGACCAGAAGCCGTATGGCCTGAAGATGCTGGTGGTCCAGGCCGGCAATCCGGTGGTGACCATGGCCGATTCCAGCCGGGCCCATCGTGCCATGCAGGAGCTGGAATTTCTGGTGGTCATTGATATGTTCATGACTAGAACCGCCGAGCTGGCCGATGTGATCCTGCCGGCCGCCGGTTGTTTTGAAAAGACGCAACTGAACCGGGCAGCCACCCGCAACAACCCGATCATCCTCCAGAATCAGGTCATCGAGGCCGTGGGGCAGTCGTGGCCTGACTGGAAGATCGTCTTTGAACTGGGGCGCCGGATCGGTCTGGAGCAGGAGTTCCCATGGCACAGCGCCGAAGCGGCCATTGATGATCAACTGGCACCAGCCGGTGTTACTGTTGAACGACTGCGGCAGGAGCCTGACGGAGTGCGGGTGGAAGGGCTGCGCCATGAAAAGTATCGGCAGGATGGTTTTGCCACCCCATCCGGTAAATTTGAATTCTTCTCCCGCAGGCTCGAGGAAAACGGCCATGCCGGGCTGCCCTATGCTGACGGCTTTCCTGAAAAAGCCATCAGCTTTGCTGAGCAGCAGGATGATTTTCCCCTGATCGGGATCAGCGGCCGTCGCGATATCCGTTTCACCAACTCCCAGTACCGCATTATCCCCGCCCTGCTCAAGAATGAGGAGGGATGCGTGGTCGATATCCATCCTCTTGATGCGGCACAACAGCAGATTGAGGATGGCGACCAGCTGCAGATCACCACCCCGAAAGGAGCCATTACCATGTCGGCCAGGGTGTCGCCGGTGGTCCACCCCGGCTCGGTTCGTATCGCCTGGGGCTGGGGCGATTACAAGGCTGACTGGAACCTCAATACCCTCACCGATGATGAGGTCAGAAACCCCATCACCGGCACCCCGGGCCAGCGCACCTTTATGTGCCGGGTGAGCAAGGTCTGAGTGGCAAGCCATTTCAGCTTGCTCAATGTTTTGGCGGACGATTGCTCTGTGTCGTAATGTTTTTTGTCACTTACTCAATGATATTTCAGCCGTTTTTTAATAAAGAAATATTATTTTCTTTATTAAATTTTTCTTTTTAAGAAAAATAAGCAGTATACTGATTTTCATATAGAGTTCCTTTAGTGATTGATAGAAACTGCAGCCTCCCTTATTTTTCGAACAAAAATTATTCTCAGGCGTAAGGAAAAAAATTTGGAAAATACCACCATACTCTGCGTTGATGACGAACCCGGTGTTCTCGATGCCTACCAAAAGATTTTACAGAAAGACAAGGGTGAGGACTCCGATGTAAAAAGCAGACTCTCGGCCAGGCGAAGACGATTTTCCGGGGAGAAGGAGGAAGAGACGGTCATGCCCCCTCTCCCGGAGGAGCCTTCTTTTCGTATCCTCACGGCTGCAAGTGGAGAAGAGGCGGTGGACATTGTCCGTCGCGAGCTCGACTGCGGCAGACAGATAGCGGTCGGCTTTTTCGATATGCTGATGCCTGGCGGCATCGACGGACAGGAAACGATCGCCCGCATTCGGGAGCTTGACAACCAGATACTCTGTGCGGTGGTCACCGCTTATACCGACCGCAGCACCAAGCAGATCGGCAAGGTCTTTGACCGGCAGGAAGACTGGCTCTATTTCAATAAGCCCTTTACCATGGGTGAGCTCTCCCAGTCCGCACTTCATCTTGTCTCGTCCTGGAATCGCCGCCGCCACGAGGAGGCCTTGGTCAGCCAGCTGGAGACGATGCAGGCAAGCCTTATGGGCATTCTCGACTTTGTCCACGATCTGAACAAGATCCCGCCCATGGTCCTTGATCACCTCTTGGAGGGGACCCTCGGCCATTTCCTCAGACTGCTGGGCGCCAGCGACGGCTTTGTGTGGCTGAACAATACTCTTAAGGATGCAACTATGATCGGGGCCGGCCAGTTCCGAGGGATTTCCGCTGACAAACTCACCACCATGGTTTCCCAGTGGGAGCTGGTTAAAGATGTGGTCAGGGTGAGGAAATCGATAGTTGTTGAACGCATGGCGGCCATCCCTCTGCAGGTTGGATCCCTGGTCCAGGGGGTACTCTTTGTTCAGCAGGATAGACTTTTTCTTCATGATCAGAAGCTGCTGGAAATGTTTGCCAGTCAGGCCGTGAATATGATCAAGAATTCACAGGTATATCAAGAGTTGCACTGTGCCAACATGCAGCTCTCCACCACCCTTGATGAACTGCAACAAACCGTCGGCCAGTTGTCAAAATCCGAGGAGCAGCGGCATAAATATGAAAAACTGACCTACTATGACGGGCTGACCGGGATCCCCAACCGACGCTATCTTGAAGTTTTTTTCAGGCAGCTTCTTAGTCGCTGCCTCCGACAAAGAACCCATCTGGCTTGCCTGATGATCGACATAGACCATTTCAAGTTGATCAATGACAACCACGGCCATATTGTCGGTGACCGGGTTCTCCAGGAACTGGGAACCATGCTGACTCATGAGAAGCGTGATCATGAATTTGTCGGCCGCTATGGGGGGGAAGAGTTTGTCATGCTGCTGGAAAACATCTCAGCCGATAACACCCTCTTGGTAGGAGAACGGGTCCGTAGCGCTGTCGAAAACCATACCCTCGATGTCGAGGGTAAGCCTGTTAAGATCACAATCAGCTTGGGAATTATGGTCCTGGAACCGACTGTGGCAACGACTATTACCGAGATTATCGAAAAGGCAGATAGTGCCCTCTATGCAGCCAAAAACAAGGGCAGGAACTGTTGTGTTATGGCGGCTGAGGAGTAGTCCCGGTCGTCCCTTTTTTAAACATCTAGTCCATGTGGAGAAGAATATGAGACCCATTTACCTGCTTTCCATCTGTGTCTTTGCCATGTTATTTGTTGTCACCTTCTTGCCCAGCTCGCTACTGGCTGAGGAAGCCGAAGAGGAAGGGGAAAGCATCGCCGGGATCGTTGCACGATCCAATATGACCCCTACCATGCAGGAGACGGCAATCGCCCTCTTTGACCATATCCATCTGCTGGAGAAAAGTTTCCGCAATGGCCAGTGGGAAAAGGCCTCTCAAGAGGTGGACCAGATTGACCAATTTTACAGTAAGGTACTGAAAATCAGTGAGGACCTGAAATCTAAAGTGGAGCTCAGCTACCTGCAGGCCTTTGAGTTCTCCCTGGCGGAAATCAGCCGAGGCATCAAGCGCCAGGACAGGGTGCTGGTGGAAAAGAGATTTCTCCAACTGCAGCCGGAGCTCTTTGATGTCCTTGACCGGTTTACAGTCATCCCCCTGCGTTTGACCGCCAGCCGCTTTTATATTGATCTGGCCATTGATGCCCTGGATGATCAGCGTTTTGATATCGCGCTTGATGAACTGGGTGAAATCAGTGAATATATGGAGCAGTTGGAAAAGCCCCTTACCGCCAAGGGGCTGGATATGGCCTCCCTGAATCACAAAATTGCCGAATCCCGCCAGCTCCTGCAGAAAAAGGGGCCGGGCAGCAAGAAGGTGCTGGAGGATATCCGTCTGATCCTGGAACAGTTTTTCCAGACCTTTTCCTCGAAATAAGCGGGGCTTAATTGGCAGCGTCATCCCGCTTACGCAACAAGCTGCTTTTTCTTTCAGGGATTATCTTCCTGCTGTTTATTGTTCTCAATGGCACGACAGCAGTTATCACTTCCACCAGGCTTAAGAGTTTCCTGCGCGATCAGGGTGACAGGGAGATCCTCCAGAGGACGGTTGATGTTGACCGCCAACTGAGAGCTGTTGTTGCCCAAAAACAGGAACTCCTCAACCTGCTGGCCGGAGATGTCAACCTGGCCATTGCCATCAAGCGCCAGCGCCTCAGTGTCCTTGATGAACTTTTCACAGATTGGAAAAAAGAGAGCGACTTCCTGGAGTTCCTGCTGGTCGACCAGGCCGGTAACCTGATTTCCGATAACAGCGCGGAGGCCCCGGTCTCTCTTGCCGGGGAGACTTGGTATCAGGAGGCCAGAGAGACCGGGGCCTCACGAATCTCTTTCGAACCAGGAGAAAAGCAGCCCCCGGTCTTCTGGCTCCTCTCCCCCTTGACGGTGCGCAATATTCCTTACGCACTTCTGGCCAAGGTCAACTGGCAAACGGTCCCTCTCTTCCTCGACCAGAGCAAACTGGTCCAGCTGCAGGACAGCAACAACTTCTTTGTCATTCTTGATGGCCACTATAACCCGCTCTACCTCCCCCCCTTTCTTCATGAGGTGCGCGACCAATTCTCCACCATTTTTTTCTCCTCCTCCCCCAGTCTGCAGGTCTTGCGGGATGCCCTGCTGCACAAAGAAATAGGCAATCTCCATGAGATCAACTTCGTTGACCAGGATAATTGTGTCGGGTTTGCCCGGCCGCAAAACTCCCCCTGGCTGGTCCTTTCCTTTCAGAATGAGGAGCAAAGCCATGGCGCGATCAACCGCATCTACCGGAGTAGTCTGCAGATCAACCTCCTCATCCTCATGGCCGGCCTGGGTATCCTCTTCCTGCTGATCTGGAAGGTAGCCGCTCCCTTCCAACAACTGATTGCCGTAACCGGCGAGATCATCCAGGGCAAGTATCCCGACCAGATCAAGATCCCCGCTGACGATGAGGTCAGGCAGATTGTCGAGGCCCTGAACGTGATGATCAGTCAGGTTTGCCAGCAGGAGGCAGAGGTCAAGGCCCTTTATGAACAGGAAAAAGAAGATTCGGCAAATCTCACCAGGGCCAATGAATTGCTTGCCCGGCAGTCTGATGAACTGCACCTGAAAAATCAGGAGGTCCAGCAGGCCTTTGATGAGCTGCGGGTGGTTCAGGAGGACTTGTTGCAGGCCGAACGCCTGGCGGTCGTTGGCGAGACTTCAGGACGGGTGGCCCATGAGGTCCTCAATCCGGTGAGCGCGATCATGTTCCGGGTGGAAAACGACCTGGCTAAATGCCCGGAGATACACGACTCTCTGGAGGGGCTCCGGGAAATACTCAGCGACTGGCAGCAGGAAATGGAAAACGGCACCTTGCCCCGATATTTCTCTGAGAAGGGTGAAGAAGGTGTCTCCTACGGTGCAGAAGACCTTAGTCTCCTGCAGGGCATGGCCGATGAATTTCAGCTCCTCAACGAGCAGCGACAACAGAATCTGCAGTTTATTTTCAAACAGATCCAGCGGGTCATCAAGATCATCAATGTCCTACGGGAATCGACCATGACAAACCGGTCAGCCAGCCGTTTCCCCGTCACGGAACCGTTGCTCGAGGCCCTCGATCTCCTGGCCGATTCGCTGCAAAAAAGAAAGATCACTGTGCAAAAAAACATCCCTGACGGTCTGCCTCATATTGATGCGGACCTCACCGAATTCATCCAGGTCTTTACCAATCTGCTGCGCAATGCCATGCAGAGTATCGACCAGAAACAGCAGCAAGGTGGGATGATCACTGTAGATGTCAGGCAGAATGAGGAGAGAACCATAGAGATCCGCATCAAAGATAACGGCAAGGGAATCCCTGCTGCCATCCAGGCCTCCATCTTTGAACAGCATTTTACCACCAAAGGTAAAAGTGAGGGTACGGGCCTGGGCCTGGGCATCAGCAGGAGATTTGTCAGGGAATACGGTGGCGAATTGATCCTGGAAGAGAGTCGTGAAGGGGAAGGAACCACCTTTCTTGTTACCCTACCAATGGTAGCTCCTATCCCGTCATCTCTTTGAATCGCTGATTTTTTTCGGAGTACTTTTTTATCTGCGTTGCTGCGGTTTTTTATATCGTTTCCCTGTTGTCAGCTTCCGGCGTCAGGGGTACTGGTGGCAGATAACCATAGCATTTACACTACTCCTTTCAACGCCCCAGGCTGTTGTGGCCTGCAGGTGAATGTGTTTCTTTCCATTACTTCCCATGAGGTTGTCATGTCCAGCGAAGAAAAAATAGAGGCTTCGGAGACCAGGATTACCAAGGCGGTGTTCCCCAACACCACCAACCATTATGCCACCCTGTTCGGCGGCACAGCCCTGCAATGGATGGACGAGGCTGCATTTATCACCGCCACTCGTTTCTGCCGGCAGAAGATGGTGACGGTCTGTTCTGACCGCATTGACTTCAAACAGCCGATCCCGTCCGGCACCTTTGTCGAGCTGGTGGGCCGGGTGGTGAAGGTGGGCAACACCAGCTTGCAGGTTCGGGTGACTGTTTATCTTGAGCAGATGTATGATGAGAGCCGGAAAAAGGCGATTGAAGGACTTTTTACCTTTGTCGCCATTGATGACAATATGCAGCCTGTTGCTGTGCGGAAGTAGGTGTTGGTTGAGAGAATCAGAGAGTATTGCTGCGGCTTGAATTGCATCTGGTTTGTGAGCCCATTGAGTCCTTTGTTGAGAAAAAGACCTTGAGGTAACGGTATAAATGCTTTTTTTTTTATGTCCATTATTGACTAAATCAATAATGGTAGTATCCTAAATTAATATAATGAATGAAAATAGCTAGCTTTATAGGAATTATTCGTGCACTCTCTCACAGAGTGCCTGCATGAGGTCAGTCTTGAGCAATTATAGGCTGAATATTTGTGCAGGGTTTAAATGTGGTAATTTGTTATTTTTTTTTTGAGAAAATTTAACATAAAAAGGAGAAGGTAATGAAGAAATCTGCGTTTGTTTTGTCCTGTTGTGCTCTTGCTCTGTCTGCGACATCTGCTTCTGCTGCCGGAATGTACGTCAGTGGTAAATTGGGATTGTCTGTTCCTCCCACATTAACGGCAAGTGGAGCTGATTATTGGGGAACGTGGGCCGATGATGTTTCATTTGATACGGGGATGGCAATCAATGGTGCGTTTGGTTACGATTTTAATGGTTTCAGGGCTGAGGCTGAACTCGGATATCAGCAGAATAACTTAGATACAGACGACTGGCGCGAAGCTGATAGATTCGGCTATTACAGGAGCGGGACCTTGTCATATGCAGATGGGGATATGACAGCGACGACCTTCTTTGCCAATGGGTATTATGATTTTAAAAATAATAGTCCCTTTGTGCCATATCTGGGTGTTGGTATCGGCTATGCCAATATTGAACTCAATGACGTGAAGGTTGATCCCTGGGACGTTGGGTACAGTAATGATGATGGTGTTTTCGCTTATCAGCTGATGGCTGGCGTTTCGTATGCCATCAACAAGACCGTGGCCCTTGACTTTTCTTATCGTTATGTCGGCGCTGCTGATCCATCGTTTGATGATTATGGCGGTACGACAGACTTTGAGTTTGCCAGTCACAACTTTTTGCTGGGTGCGCGGATGAGTTTTTAATCAGTTCAATGAAATAAAGGCCTGTAAAAGAAAGGCTGTATGGGCACCGGTACTTGTTTACCGGTGCCCATTTTTTTTAGGTATAGCGTGGTTGTTGTGACGAATTACGGCGCAGCAAGAGTGAAAAAAAAATTCAGAAACACCTTCTAGAAGAACTATTTTTGTTCAGGCCCAAGGGCAGCTGAGCGACCAGCCAGCCAGCCTGTGGAAAAGGCGGCCTGAAGGTTATAGCCGCCGGTGTCACCCTGGATGTCAAGGACCTCTCCTGCCAGATAGAGTCCCGGGGCCTTGCGTGACTCCATGGTTCGGGGCTCTACCTCTTTCAGATCCACTCCGCCTGCAGTAATGATGGCCTCGGTAAAGGAGCGATGGCCGCTGACCTCCAAGCGGAAGTCCTTGAGCCAGGTTTTCAGTCGTTTACGTTCCTTGGCCGTGACCTGTCCGCCCAGACGATCTGCGGGGATCTCGGTGAGTTTGAGACAAACTGGGATCATCTCGCGGGGCAGCAGGCCACGCAGGATGCTGTGGATCTGTTCTTTGCTGCGACTTTCCAGATCACGGAGCAAGCGGGCATCCAGCTTTTGCTCATCGAGCGCCGGTTTCAGGTCGATAGAGAGGGTTATGCTGTCTTCTCGGCGCAGGCCGTCCACTACTTCGCCGCTCAGGGTAAGAATCACCGGACCGGTGACTCCGAATTTAGTGAAGCTCATCTCGCCAAAGGCCTGTCGGCAACGCTTTCCATTGATAATCAGCCGCACATTGATATTGCGCAGGTCAAGACCGTTCATGGGTGCTGTCAGGTCACCGGCGATCTCCAGGGGTACCAGTGCCGGTCGGATGGGGACGATGGTGTGGCCTACCGATGCGGCCAGTCGATAGCCATCCCCTGTTGATCCGGTGGCGGCATAAGAGGCGCCACCGGTAGCGAGAATGACGGCGTCGCAGCCTAGTGCTTCATCGTCGCACAACACTCCACTGACGTGCCCATTAGTGGTCAGCAGCAGTTCAACTTTTGCTGATGTGTTTATCTTGACCCCGCATTTCTGCAGCCACTGCTGAAAAGTCTTCACCACGTCCGGCGCCTTGCCGCTGGCCGGAAAGACACGCCCTCCTCTTTCGCTCACCAGCTCCAGTCCCTGCTGCTCCAGAAAGGCCATGAGCTCGGGGGCAAAAAAGCGGGAGAAGGCCTGGCGCAGGAAGCGTCCATTGCTGCCAAAGTGGTCGATGAACTCTTTGATCCCGGCGATATTGGTGATGTTGCAGCGTCCTTTGCCGGTGATGCAGATCTTGCGGCCGGGACGTTTCATCTTTTCGAGGATGAGGACATCCGCACCGGCTGCCGCCGCCTGTCCAGCAGCCATCAGGCCTGCCGCGCCGCCGCCGACGACGATGACTTTTCGTTTATTCATTTTTTCAATTTCCTGTTTCATTATTTTTTTTAGAGCATAAATGGGGCATGGTTTGAGGTGAAGATGGGAGGATCCCGTTGGAGGATGGGAATGATGGCCGGATGACGTTTGAACTCCTTGTCAAGAAAAGTACGGATAGCTTTACGGCCCCAGCCTTGCGGGTGAATAAAGTCGCTGTAGAGGGAGAGGTCGCCCTCATAGAAATCGCTGGTATGCAGAGCATGGGCCTCAGGGCTGCATACCGGCATATTAAAAACGGCCAGATTGAGAAAGGTAATGGCACGCTGGTGAGTTACCACAAAATCCAGGGTTTTGCGGGCCTGTTCCAGTCCTTCTGACGGGGTGCCGAAGAGCAGATAGACGTAGGTGGCAATACCTGCCTGCTCAAGTGCGGACAGCGCCCCCGCCACCATCTGCAGATCAATGCCTTTGTCCATGGCATCCAGTACGGACTGGTCGCCGGATTCGATACCCAGTTTGAGCATCAGGCAGCCGGACTGGCGCAGCCTGCGGCAGAATTCCGGGTCAGTGAGCAGGGGGCTGACCCTGGCGAAGCCATACCAGGGGGCATTTGGTGGCGTGTCGATCAGTCTGTGCATCAGGGCCGGGGAAATGGCGTTATCGAGAAAATGGATGAGGGCAGGCTTTGTCTCCTGGCAGAGGGTGGTAAGATCGGCAAGGACCATGTCTGCAGACAGGAAATGATAGGGGTTCTCTTCAGCCTTTTCCGGGCAGAACGAGCATCTGTTCCAGTAGCAGCCGGACGAGGCGGCGTAGGGGAGGATAAAACCAGGCGCCAGATATCCTTTGAGGGGAAGATCCTGGAAATCGGGCGGATGGTGTTGTTCGTTGTTCTCGATCCCTAAGAGCCTCAGTAAGGGCACTTCACCAGGCCCTGCTACCAGATGGTCGATGAGCCCAGCAAAGGGATTGCTCCAGGACGCGTTGTGCAGCCAAGAGGTGATCAGGCCGCCCCCGACGACAATGGGCAGTCCCGGGGCAATTCTTTTGAGAAAACCGATCATGGCAAAGGTGGTTGGGGCCTGGCTCAGGTAATTGAGGGAAAGGCCTACCATCTGCGGGTTGCTGCTCTCCAGAATCCGGGTCAGCCGTTCTGCAAACCAGGGATAGAAGATATTGTCTTCAGGATCTGCGGCACAGCGCAGCAGGTCAGCACTTTTGAGGGGGGAAACGGTAGGGTCCTGATAATTAGCCAGATTCAGACCAAGCTGTTGCTTCAATCCCACCTGCTCCAGCACGCGATTGATATCGGCCACGGCCCGTTGATATCGCGCCGGGTTGGTGTAGATCTCAAGGCTGCGCATCTTGCTCAGGTTATCGCCTATGGCCCGGAGAGCGCGTCTGGTCCAAGTGTCATCAGTCTGTGGCTGCTGGCCAAGGAGATGAAGCTGCCCTTCAATATTGGCGTCCAGCAGGATGCAGCTGCTCAGGCCATGGTCAAGCAGGGCGCCGGCCAGTTGGGCAATACCGGCCGGCGCTTCACAGGGTTTGGCCAGGGGGGGATAGATGAGGAGCATGTTTGCTGTTTGGAGTGAAGTATTCTGGCGCCGAAAAGAGATGACAACCCATGTCCGGCTTGCTACAATAGTAGAATATTGGTACTGGCTTTTTTTTTTTGTGTGCATTAATGTCCCGAAGCAGAACAGTATCTTCATACCATATTAATACGAAAAGACGTTCAGAAAAATCTTTTAACCCATGGAGTGTCCTTATGTTTTCTTTTTTAAGCCGTCTTACCCCTTTTTTCCTGGTGCTGATCGCCTTGATGTTCATTGAGGGTGGGGTTACCGCTGAATTGGCTGATGCCCGTTCCCGTTCAGGTGGCCGCTCTTTTAGTCGCAGTACACCGGCTCCGAAGGCGCCGGTGACTCAGACCGCTCCTGGTGCCCAGGCTACAAAAAAATCCGGATTCGGCAGCGGTCTGGCTGGCGGTCTCTTGGGCGGCGCATTGGGCGGCATGTTGTTTGGCAGCATGTTCGGTATGGGCGGTGGCAGCGGTATGGGGATCCTTCCCCTGCTTCTCTTGGGCGGGGTCGGCTATTTCCTCTATAAACGTTTTATTAAACCTCCTGTCGCCGGGACGCAACAGGGATATCAGCCGCCAAGGCAGGCTCCGGTATCGTTTTTCTCCGGCAATCAACCGGAGGGAATGGCTGGGACGGTTCCCCCACCGCCACCTGGCGCTTTGCCGGGAACCCTGGAAGAGGGGCTGGCCATGATCCGGCAGACTGACCCTGGTTTTGATGTGAATCATTTTGTCGAGGTGGCCTCAGATGTCTTTTTCAAGGTTCAGGCCGGCTGGATGCGGCGTGATATCGGGTCTTACAGGCATCTGCTGGGAGAGGATCTTGCCGCTGAGTATGAGCGTCAGTTTGCCGAGATGCGACAACTTGGCCACATCAATAAACTGGAGAGTATCTCCATCCGCAAGGTGGAGATCGTGGCTGCGGGCCAAGAGAATAATGAGGATTTTGTTACCGTGCTCTTTACCGCCAATCTCCTTGATTACACAGTGGATGAGCACAGCGACGGACTGGTGGAAGGAAGTATGACGGATCCGGTCAAGTTTGCCGAAGAGTGGACTTGGGCCAGACCGGTTGGGACTGAGGCCTGGCGGCTTGAGGGAATCAAGGTTGTGAATGGTTGAATCAATCAGGTAGGCAATGGTGATGAGCCGGTCTGGTTGGTGAGCGTTCTTCCCCTATCCACAAAAATGAGAAGAAGGAAAGGCCTGTGCTGATCGATAAGGTTTTCATCCTGGCCGCGGTTGTTTTTGCCGGTATCCTCTGTCAGTGGTTTGCTTGGCGGGTAAAGCTGCCCGCCATTCTCTTTTTGCTTTTTGCCGGGATCATTGCCGGGCCGCTCACCGGTTGGCTAAACTCCGATGCCCTTTTCGGCGATCTGCTTTTTCCCTTTATTTCCCTTTCCGTTGCGGTGATCCTTTTCGAGGGCAGTCTTACCCTGCGTTTTCACCAGATTGCCGGGCTGGAGCGGGTGGTCCGCAATATGATCTCCTTCGGGCTGCTGGCCACTTGGCTGATAACCGCTACTGCCACCCGATTTGTTCTGGACTTACCCTGGGGGCTGGCCCTGCTCTTCGGCGCGATCACCTCAGTGACCGGCCCCACCGTGATCGTGCCTATGCTGCGTACGGTCAAGCCTAGCGCCGCCGTGGCCAATATCCTGCGCTGGGAGGGTATCGTTATCGATCCCATCGGCGCGACCCTGGCTGTTCTGGTTTATGAGTTCATTCTGGCCGGTAGCAGCGGCAATGCCTTGGACCACACCCTTCTTGCCTTTGCCAAAATTGTCGGTATCGGTCTTCTCCTAGGATCTCTGGTCGGCTTTTTTTACGGCAACATTCTCCGCCGCCATTGGCTGCCTGAGTTTCTTCACAATGTGGCCACTCTGGGGCTGGTCATCTTTGCCTTTGCCGTTTCCAACAGTATTCAGCACGGATCCGGCCTGCTCACCGTCACGGTCATGGGCCTTTGGCTTGCCAATATGCGGGACGTCCCTCTGGAGGAGATTCTCGATTTTAAGGAGAGCCTTAGTGTGCTGCTCATCTCCGTTCTTTTTATTGTGCTGTCTGCGCGTCTTGATTTTCATCGCTTTTTTCATCTTGGCTGGCAGGTGGTTTTTATCTTTCTTTCAATTCAGCTTATCTCAAGGCCCTTGAGTGTGATGATTTCTGCCCTTGGCTCGAAGCTGAGCTGGCCGGAGCGTAATCTTCTTGCGTGGATAGGTCCGCGCGGCATTGTGGCCGCCGCCATCTCCGCTCTCTTCGCCATCAAACTCGAAGCAGCGGGATACCGTGAGGCGGAGTTGCTGGTGCCCCTGACCTTTTCGGTGATCATTGGTACCGTGGTTCTGCAGAGTGCCACAGCCCGTTTTATCGCCAAAAAGCTGGGCGTGGCAGAGCCGGAACCACGAGGCTTCCTGATCATCGGTGCCAATCTGGTGGCGAGAGCGATCGGCAAGGCCTTGCAGCAGGCGGGTTTTCGGGTATTGCTGGTTGACAGTAACTGGGAGATGATCGGTAAGGCGAGGATGGAGGGATTGGAAACCTATTATGGTGAACCTGTTTCCCAGCATGCGGACCGTAATCTTGATCTGGTCGGAATCGGCAAAATGCTTGCCCTTTCACCGCGTGGTTCGCTCAATAGCCTCTCCTGCATGCACTACCGGATGGAGTTGGGTCCCAAGGCTGTTTTTGCGATCCAGGTTGCGGCCGATCTGGAGATATCCAAAGAGCGTAAGGCGGTGTCTCATCGAAAATGGAGAGTTCTTTTTGGCCCAGATGTGAGCTTTTCCAGCCTGACCAAAGCCCTGACTCAGGACGGTTGGAAAGTGCGCAGCACCACGCTCAGCCAGACCTTTGACTTTGCCGCCTATCAGCAACAGTACGGGCAGGGGGCGATCCCGCTCTTTGCCGTGACTCCCAAGGGCAAGATAGAGGTGTTTACCGTGGAGGAGAAGTTGAGCCCGCAGCCGGGATGGACCATTCTTGCCTTGGTGGCGGATTCGGACCAATCTTCTGGCGTTGCCTGAAGGCTTAGGGTGATGGTTCTTTCGTAGTGACTTTTAAAAAGAGGGCGTCGAATGGTAACTCATCTTCTGGCCCGATGCCGGGTGCTGAAAGGCCAGATATGTGGCATGGAGCTGCAGCTCTCCTGATTGTTGTCCCTTACCATACAACCGGTCGCCGACCATGGGGATTCCCAGTCCCAACGGGTGAGCTGCGTGCAGGCGTAGTTGATGGGTGCGTCCGGTTAGAGGAGTGAATTCGACTCTGCTCCATTTTCCTTCGATACCAATGAGCCGCCAGCGGCTGATGCCCATTTTACCATGCAACGGGTCATGGATTTGGTAGGGTCGGTTATTCGGGTCAAGTCGGAAAGGAAGAGCGATCTCGCCTGATTGCTGATCGAGTCTTCCCTCCAGCATTGCGATATAGTGTTTTTTCACCAGCCGTTTTTCAAACTGGATAGAAAGATGTCGATGGGCCTCTTTGCTTCGGGCTACAACCATCAGGCCGGAGGTATCCATGTCGAGTCGATGTACGGCTGGTTGGGTGATGCAGTCGGGGAACAGCGCTCTGATCCGGCTTACCACGCAGTCCTGCATGTCCGGGCCTCTGCCGGGTACAGAGAGAAGGCCGCTGGGCTTGTTGATCACCAGAAACAGGGGGTCGATGAAGAGAATTTCCATGCTGCTACTCTGTATGACCCTGCATCTCATCCAGGCCGCAGAGCATAAAACCAAGGATAGGTGCACATTTGCTGGCGCAGGATGGGTAAAACCGACCATGCTGACGTGTCTGTGATGCATTTTCGCGGCCCCAGTAGAATTCTGTAAGTCCCAAGGGCTGTAGATTCTCTTTTACCGCCTGATTGAATAGCTTGGGGGCGCAGCAATCCCCTGTGCCGGTGGGGATACCTCCGGTACCCGTAAAGACCTCATTTAAAGGACGTTTCTGCCCACGAAAGTTGGTCAGGCTGTAGAGCGTATGAATTTCTTGCATCCATCGTTGGGAGAGTTGTTTACGTCGGTTCATCAGATCTTTCCACCGGGGTGAGCCATGCTCCGCATGTTGGAGCTCCCTGCCAAGGTGCTTGATCTGGGGCTCAATGTCGGCATAGATCATGGTGAATATTTCCACATTGAAGAGTGGTGGTGCCCAGCCCACCACTTGCCAGTTGCCGTTGTACTGACCGGAAAAAGCCCGGAGAATCCGTTCACTCCCATCTGCAGCCCGGCAGACCATAACTCCGAACATCTTGCCTCGGGCCTCACCAAAAAGGGTGGCTGTAGTCAGCTGCGAATCCTCCTGTCCTCTTGTAGCCAGGATGTCTATCCGTTTTTCCTCTTCCATGAATTGCATGAGTTCCCGGCAATGGGTGCGGGCACTACCTTCATGAAATGAGTGTTCCACTCCGCAATCCAGACAGAAGCCTTCAGCGATTCGTTCTTGTTGGCTCTTTTTTTTTTGTTGCATGAATTCCTCGTCCTTGATTGAATGCGCTCTATTCTACTTTATTGTTTAAATTTTACCAACTCCAAGGTCTATCTTGAATTACACTGAACAACTGCAGAGGATCTTTGGCTTTTCCACCTTTCGTGCCAATCAGGAGGAAATTGTCCAGGCGATCCTGGCAGGCCGTGACGTCTTCGCGGTCATGCCCACAGGGGGTGGAAAATCTCTTTGTTATCAGCTGCCTGCCTCCATGATGAAGGGCACCTGTCTGGTAATCAGCCCTTTGATATCTCTGATGAAAGATCAGGTAGATGCCGCTAATGCCTTTGGCATGGATGCCGGCTTGCTTAACTCCACTCTTTCTAATGCTGAACAGCATGAAGTCATGACCCGCTTGCAGGAGGGCTTGTATGATCTGCTCTATCTCTCACCGGAACGGCTGGCCCTGCCAGGATTTCTGGAGCGTTTGAGACGGGCACCCCTCTCGTTTGTAGCCGTGGATGAAGCGCACTGCGTCTCTGAATGGGGTCATGATTTCCGTCCTGATTACCTGGCGCTTTCCTGTCTCAAACAGGAATTGCCCGGAGTGCCGATCACCGCTTTTACCGCTACAGCCACCCAGAGGGTACAGGAGGATATCATCCGCCGTCTGGCCCTGAGCAAGCCGCTCATGACCCGCGCTTCCTTTGACCGGCCCAATCTTTTTTATCAGGTGCAACTTCGTGATCAGGTGAACAGCCAGATTGAGGCAGTCATACGTGCCCATCCCGATGAGGCCGGGATTGTCTATAGGCTTAGCCGTGCGGATGTCGAAAAGACAGCTACCTGGCTGCAGAAAAATGGGATCAAGGCCTTGCCCTATCATGCCGGGCTTGACAAACAGACTCGTAGCCGGAATCAGGAGGCCTTTAATCGCGACGAGGTACAGGTGGTGGTGGCCACAGTCGCCTTTGGTATGGGGATTGACAAGTCAAATGTTCGTTTTGTGATCCATGGGGATCTGCCCAAAAGTATGGAAGGTTATTATCAGGAGACAGGCCGTGCAGGCCGCGATGGTGAGCCTGCTCTCTGCCTGCTCTTGTATTCGCGGGGCGATTATTTCCGCCTGCGGCCCTTTGTCGATCAGTTACCGGATGAGCGGGAGCGTCAGCTAGGTCTGGCGCAGCTTTCCAGGATGATGGATTTTGCTGAAAAACCGGTCTGCCGTAGGCGGGCAGTGCTTCGTTATTTCGACGAGGACTACGCGCCGGATAATTGCGGCAGTTGTGATATCTGTACACATGGGGTGGAAACCGTTGATGCCACAACTGAGGCCCAGATGGTGATGTCTGCTGTTTATCGCAGCGGGCAACGCTTTGGTGCCGGTCATATTGTCGATATTGTTTATGGGGCCAGGACCGGACGGATTACCGCCCTTGGTCATGATCAGCTCAAGACCTATGGGGTGGGTCGGGAGCGCGGCAAGCGATTTTGGCGGCAACTTATCGACAGTATGCTCAGCCAGGGGCTGCTCAAGAGTGAAGGTGACCCCTACCCCCTGTTGCACATCACTGTTGCTGGGGAAGAGGTGCTCTTTGGCCGGGAAAAATTTGTTACCCATCGTATGCTTGCCGATACGAGCGAAGGCAAGAAGGGGAGATCGGAAGAGCTTGCCTATGACCCGCAGTTGTTTGCCCTTCTTAAAAAACTTCGGCGCGACATGGCTGAGAAAGAAGGGGTGCCACCCTATATCCTGTTCTCCGATAAGAGCTTGCATCAAATGAGCAGTCTCATGCCGCAGACCCCTGATGCCCTGCTGGCCGTAAACGGAGTGGGCCAGATGAAACTTGAGCGCTATGGGAAGCCTTTTCTGGAGATCATTGGAAATTATCTGTTCGACAATCCTGAGGCCTTTAAGCATCAGAAGAGTTCAAAGGTTATAGTACCATCAGTTGCCCGGAAGCAGACTAGGGGCCAGACCTTAGAGGAAACATTGCGCCTGGCGGAGACAGGGTTGAGCGTAGAGGAGATTGCAGCTGCGCGGGAGTTGAAAACTTCGACCATCGCCTCCCATATCGGGGAACTTCTGCAACAGGGAAAAGGGCTGGATGTAGATCGTTACGTCGACCGGGAGGTGCGGAGTGCAATGACGGAACTGTTCAAATCGCATGGGCTCTTTCGTCTCAAGCCGATCGTCGATGGCATGAAAGGCCGGGCGGGATATGACCAGGCCCATATTGTCCGCGGCTTTCTGGTGTCCCAGGGCTGGAAGATAGAAGAGGTGAACGATTATGCGGCTTAAGATTAATGGAGTAACTCAAATCGGATTTTACAGTTAAGGCGAAAGACACTCCCACAAAAATCTGACTATTATACCATAAGCTCGATCGTTGTTTTATTACGTATAACAGTAGTTATGGTGCGAGATTGGTTATGTTGTGTGTTTTCTTCTCTGTTTGCTTTTCTTCCCTCCTTTTGTAGTTCTTAATTTTTGTCTCTTCTTCCTCCTTTTTCTTTGGATTTTGTTCTTTTTCTTCCTGTTTG
>Ga0180732_1000413_pt1 | contig 38091 bp, 62 predicted proteins | sample KR11_01MetaG_FD_148674 | JGI IMG/M metagenome (GOLD analysis project Ga0180732, IMG submission 148674) | Groundwater microbial communities from the Olkiluoto Island deep subsurface site, Finland - KR11_0.1 MetaG | ecosystem: Environmental > Aquatic > Deep subsurface > Groundwater | place...
GCCTCCCAGCGCTGATCGAGCTGCCTCATCCTGCATCCAGCCATACTCATCCGGTCTCCACATTGCGACCATCCTGAATAATTCTGCTTCCTTGCCAGGATTAGGAATTATAAACAAAGTATCCACGTTCCAGTGATCTCCAAAACTATCTTCATCTTTGACCATATCCCGAAGCTTTATCAAGCTTGGAACCAGGAGGGAAGAAGCATGACTAGCCCTATCCATTTCACAAGCCAGCCAAACATCGTTACGATCAAGCAAGTCTTTAACTACTTTGCTGCCGTTAAAGTTATTAAAGGTAGCCAATTCCATTAACCGCAAGTTAAGCATCTGAACCTCTGACAAACCTAAAAGCTTTGCCATCGTTAAATTCTTTTTAGATGCTGATTCTTCGTCCGATTCTGTTTGTTTTAGTACTTTCTTATGTCTTATACCTGAAACAGATCCATGTAAAAGCGCTCTTTGTTGTTGCTTACCTGCCGCAGTTATGGTCTTAGTCATATAAATAAATCTTAATGATTAGTAAGTATAGATAATCCATATAGTAAATCTGAGGGAAAGTTCTTTACCTTTCTTTATCTTTGTTCTCATTTAGTCTCTTTTTTATCTTGTCCACATCTGGACGCTTATCTAATCTGCCTAAGTACCAATCAATTAAATCTGGATCTATTTCGCCTGGTTTTGAGAAGCTAATTAGGTTAATTCCTCTCTCAAACAGCCATTCTATTAGCCTCTCTAAAGTCATTCTACCATACCCATCAGCGTTTGCTAATTTAGCTTCATTCCTAACTATTTCTCGCTTCAAGTAATCTAATGCATGAGCTAACGTATAGAATAATCTCATAATTCAGTACTCTGTCTTTAAGCTTGATTAGGCTCAAGCAAGGCCCGGCCTTTGTTTTAACTTATGTTATAATATATTTTGTTCGTATTTTGTTCTTAATGCGTTTTTATATAACCCCGGGTTTCCGAGCATTTTTGACAAAACCTGTCAAGCTATGCCGTAATATGAACTTTGTTCGGGAAGTTAACTTCCTAAACCCAGAGTTTAAATTTTTTTTCAGAAAAGAAAAAAAAATATCCTACGAGGTTCGTGATTAGCGTTTAAATGCTAACAAAAATAAAGAGCGGTATCTCTACCGCCCTCTACCTTTATTTCACATCTGGATATGCGAAAACCAGAAAGTCAGGGTCTCTCTTACCCTCTCGCTTCCTTGTGTTCTGGACAACCAGCATGCCTTTGCTTCTGCCTTGAGAATCTGTATTGAAACAACCAGTTTCAAGTAAGTTCTCAATCAGGTCTTTGCCTGAAATATCTACCAGCTCACCCGCTTCGTTCTTCACCTTTCCCTTCCACTTGAAGGAATAGCCTCCAACTTTCGGGACAGAGAATAACGAGGCTACAACAATGCCTTTCGGCTTTGTTCCAGCCTGAGCTAACTGAGCGAAGTTTAGTTTAGCCATAAGATTAATGCTATTTAACTAGACCTTCCCGACCTTTAACTTTTTTGTGGAAGGTCAATTGTCTTTGCGAACTCGTGAAAGCCTTGCAGGCAGTAATCCTCGTAATCATGCTCAGGCACCCAATGCCTGCCTCCATAACAGAACTTGATTACTTTGCCGTCCATACGCATCTTGCCGTCAGAAGTCACATGGACTTCCTGCATGGTTTCTGGGTCTAAGGCTTCATAAGTTGTTAACCATTGTATTCTTGGCATAACCCTAGTTTATGATGAATTACGAATAACAGAGGTGGTTCGACAGGCCACCTTTCGAAAAGATAAGGTGGCTGTTTGAGCTCGCTAAACTTGAGCTTGGGGATTTAACCATGGCGTTTCGCAAGCGAGCGAAACTCCTACGAGGTACGTGATTTGTTCCTCGTATAACCATAAAAAAATTAGGCAGTTTATAGACTTGCCTAGGTCTGAATCTATTCTGATTGTTTCTCAGCCTCTTCTTCGCATTTTGGACAGAACTCTACTGGACAATTACTACCGGGACCATGCTTCTTACATCCCAAACAGTGTGGAATTTTTTCATTTACATCTATGGGCACAAAACATTTTTTCATCTTTTCTTTGAGTTCTTTATCTTCTTTGACAAACTTATCAAAGACTTTGGGTGGATAGAAATTTATCTGAGTCATAATTGTGTTTCTACGGAGTTAATATTGGTGGCTCGACAACCACCTTTCTCACATAAATAGAAAGGTGGTTTCATACAATACGAGGAACGTGATTTAAAGTTATTCCTTAAGCATCCGTTAGCTTACGTCAGCCGGCCTAGGGCTATCTTATACTTAATTTATTTATTCATTCCCCCACATCAATAAAAATAACATAAATAATAATGAACCCCCTGGATTCACAGAGAGGATTTTTATTAAGGATTCACCTATTAGATTCTCTTTTTGGTATATCTATGACTTATCTGTGATACATCTGCCGTTCCTATGCCGCGGCCTAAAAGCGCTATTAAATCAATTCTTTGTAGCTTCTATGTCTTCCAAACAAAAAAGACCGCGATCTGTAAGCGCGGCCTTCTTGGGCTGACCGTCTATCAAAGCGTTCAGGTCATTTAACGCTGGGATGGCATAAACTAAGGTAAATATGACTAAACCTTTTGCTTCGCGCCCAGGCACCAGAGCGAGCCTACCAGAATTCGAATCTGGATTATCCGTTTTGGAGGCGGAGATTCTGCCAGTTGAATTATAGGCTCAAATAAGTGGTTCGGTGATTCTGAAAGAAGTGTGGCTTTGGTAGGAGTTGAACCTACAGAGCCTCAAAGAGACGATGGTTTTACAGACCACTCCAGCTCCCTACTGGATTACAAAGCCGGCATGAGTAATGATTTAAAATAAGTTCAGTTGTTTAATCGGCAAAGAAATATTGAGGGCATTTAAATCTCCTCCTAAAATTTCTAGATTATTATCCTCAAAGACCCAGCTATTTCCATTATCAAGAAGTTTTCTTTCCCCTCTCTTTCTAAATTTTGCTTTCTTATGAAGTTCTTCTTTAGTAAGATGGCCAACTAAGTAAAGAATATTAAAATTTTTCTTGTTTATGTAACAGAACCAATAATCATCGGTTACATAGTTGAATTTCCGTTCTGGGATTAAATATTCAAAGTGAGGACGTGGAGGTACGGTGCCAAATCGTAGCACTATATCTATTTTTTTTCCTGAATGGATTATATCAAATCCTCCGTCAAATCCAGACCCAAATGAGAAAACTGGTCTTGCAGACTCTAACCAATCTGCAATAACAATTTGGGCTAAAAATCCATATAGATAATTTTCTAAATTTGCTTTGCCTCTTCTATTTATCTTATCTTGAACTACTGAAGGAAATCTGATTTTACTAAAATTTGTTTCCCAGTATTTTTTTTGATCTTCCGTAATCTTTATCTTTATCACCATCTATAAAAGTTTAATAGCTTCTTCTAAAGTTTCGGCCTGCGGAATTCCATATCTCTCGCACACAATATCAACATTTCCTTTCTTCCAAAAACCATCTGGACATACTACGATCATCTTCTCTTTCTTTAGCCATCCGAACAAACCAAGTTCAAGTAATGAAATGGGAGACATCGTGGCCCTGTCAAAATATAACAGAATTTTATCTGCCATTTCAAGTCCGTCTAATTCCCATTCAACTTGCTGCCGGAACTGGGCATTGTCTTTGTTTTGAATCCAGGAAGCGTCCCAGTCATCTCTCCGCGGATTTAATATAATCCAATCCGTGTCTTTTAGGAGCCGGACTGCTTTTTCCTGCCATTTTTCTGCTGAACCCATCTCGATGCTCCCGGCAAGAAACAGATATTTTGGCCATGGTATTTCTTTCCAATGGCTTGGGAACGTATTTGGAGCTTTGATTTCTTTCATGATTTGAGCTTTGATCTTAACCTCGATTGTAAAATTGGTTTTAAAAATCGCTTCATGGATTTTTGCTAATTAAATATTTTTTTCTATAAGCTCTCCAGAGTTTGAATGTTTCAGCTATCCATTGAAATCTTCTGGTCCTGATATACCTTGGCCACGATTCTTCTGCAAAGGTAACTCTAGGCATTCTCCAGCGTTCTCTTTGGAATTCTTTTTCAAATTGATACCAGACTTTGGTAAATTCTTCAAGGTTTTTGAATTCACTCATTTTCTTTTGCCCCGAAGGGTTTATCGGTTTGTGACCTTTTTAATCGCCCGATATAAATGTGCCAAAATTTCCCTATCTAAATTGAAATCATTTTTCGTGTAAAGTTCGGTAATATGCTCTATTTCTTTTAATATCTCCCTCGCCATTTTTTGGCGTTCTTCTTGGCGGACATCAATTCTTCTTTGTTTTTCATCTTTAACTAACTTATGGATTTTTTGAGCCATCTTGTTCATTCCTTCTTGAATCCAACCTTCTTTGCTCATTTCTATTGCGTCTGCGGTTATTTTTGTTTGTTTGGCGGTTTCTTGGGCGAGGAGGGTTTCTATCCCTTTTGATATAAATAAACGATTTGGCTTGCTGTCTCCGAACCAATTAATAAACTTTTGTATTATTTCCTCTTTCTCCCAGTCCTTTATCTGTGGCGGGATTTCTTCCTCCAATGGAATAGGATTTTTAAGTCCATCGCAATCTCTGTGATAGTGCGGAAAAGAAACTCCGCAGGCACATAAGTTTATTTTCTCTTTTAGATTTTTCATATTTTATATTCTTGAATCAGAACCTTTAATGGCGTTGCGTCTGCGATTTTATGATATGCCCGAATAAAACGAAGAGTAATTTTTCTTTTTCTATTAAGCATTTCTGAAATATGGCTTTTTGAACCGCATCCAGCTTTAACTAAATCAATCTGCCTTAATTCTTGTTGTTCCATTCTAAATCTTATTGCTTCAATCGGGTCTGGAAGTTTCTCTTTTATCTCTTTGTTTGGCATTTTAAGGGGTTAAAGGGAAAGACATTTTACTTCCCAAACTTTGTAAAATTGTTCATTTAATGCCCCTTCACCAGAATTGATATAAAATGTCTTTTTATAGCAATCTGGTTCGGCTTGGATTTTTTCCATTCTCTTTATTTGAATATGGTTTGCTAAAAACATAAGCCCCATTAAAAACAAAATTATAGGAAAAATTATCCAATTACTCCACTTTGGATATAATTTTTTACCACAGATTTCGCATTGATGATTTATACAAGTGGTTTCTTTTTTCATATTTTTTTAAGTTCTCTATTTTTAAGCCTCTTTCCTTTGGCACATCTGCAATAGTTTTTAATCTCCTTTACTTTATCAAGTCCTTTTTCTCCTGGAAAATCACCAATAGCTTGAAGTCTGACTAATTGAGAGGCATAACCTTTATCATAGCAGGTCTTACATTTTGGTTGCTTTTCAATTGGTCTTCCATCCCCATCAAATTTGAAACCTTCCAACATCATTTCGATATAACTTAACAAAACAAGGGCCTGGCCTCTTTCTTTACATTCATGCTTCGGAAATTGGCCATCTAAAATGTTAACCATAGTTAGCCAATATTTACTTCGTTTTATTGCGCTCATTAATATGCTTTATTTTATTTCTTTTCCATTGTGGACCTAGGCAGAATTGGACTGCCATTTCTACGTTGCAAATGTAGAGTTCTACCATTAAACTATAAGCCCATTTGGTGGGCCGGGCAGGAGTCGAACCTGCTCATCTTCTTGTTCTCTCTGATCGCCCGGTGTGAGTCTTGGCGTTGGCCTTGATACTCCTTGAGCGAAATAAAGAGCGCTAGCCAAGAAGCGTGCTTCCGTAACACTCCACGGCCCTTCTTTGATGGATAGAACGGTTTCACTGCGACTTACTAGGTTTCAGTAAGTATTCTAGAGCCCCATCGCTCACTTAGTCGAGTAAAGACAACTTTGACTCGGCTTTATGCCCTTTGCGCAGCAAGGCTATTATGGCATCGATCCTGGCGTAATGGGTTATCCAGGACAGTAGTCCGTCTTACTCGGACCCCGTTCGTTTGCCTAGCCACCCCTTTATATTAAACCTGTCTTTGATTTTTTAATTGCTTCTTCAATACAAGTCTGATTATCATTGCAATGTTTTAAATTTCTTTGTCCTCCAGGAAGATTCTGTAAAAAGTAAGTTAAAACATCAATTTTTTCATCAGGTCTTTCTGCTTGACAAATTTCACATCTCCAGGTTAAATCTTCCATATTTATTTTTTCAATCTCTTTTAATGTTTTGTTTCTAAGTCTTTGCTTGTAACCAAGTAAATAGAATTCCCTTTGTATTCTTTCTATTCTTTTTTCCCATAAATACGGAGTGTATTTATGAAGTAGATTAAGCCATAAACGTTTAATCCAACAGAATGGCATCGGTAATATCTCCCATCCGACATATTCATAATGTTTACATACGACTCCATATCCAAATGGTATTTCTTCGCCTTCTTTAATATTCATATTTTAGGAAGTTAACTTCCTAACTTATTCTGTTTCTAATTGTTCGAGGATTCGGCAATTCTTGCAGATAGGCGGCATTGGATTTGTACTTGAATAGACGGGAGGGCTTGTTGGCTTTGAAATAGGATTTGTAACTGACTTAAATAAACCTCTCTTATATTCAAATTGATCTTGCGTATATTGCAACATGTGAAGAAGATATAGTGGCAATTTCTCTTTTGGGCGATAATAATTTACTGCACCAAACTCAGCTCTTTCCCTAAAAGCAAAGACGCACTCAATCTCTATAAACCTTCCGCATTTGGAACATCTTAACTGAAGTGTAAAAGTGGGCTTTTTTAAATTAGGAAGTTTGGTCATAAAGTTCCGCTAGAAACCGTTCCTGTGGTATCTTGACCTCTTTTTAACTTAGGAGCAAGTCCCGTATCTTTTAAATAATTTTTTAATCTTTTGTTCGATTTGTTTACACACGACCAAATATTTGGATCATTAGGAGAGTTAATTTGAGGAGGAACGGAAGGATAATATGGAGCTGGAGTGGGATTCCAATATGGCTTTGCTATATCCTCATCTTTAGTTTCTTGATCTCTTTCTATCATCTTCCATTTCTTTAATTGTTCATCTGCTTTGTATATTCTTAGTTTTTCATTAGCAATAGAGATAGCTTTATCCCAAACTCGATTTGACCTTTCCTGGGTTGTAAACATATCCAAAACCATAATTCTATCATGTGTATCTTTATATTTATTTCCCTCTAGATTATGAACTTTTTCTTTCTCATACTCTTTTTCTTCATCAAGATAAATAGGAAAGGTTACATTCGTGCATTCTTTTTTTTCTCCTGTGTTCCCCACTCCTTCTTTATAAAACCCAATATCAAATCCACTTAGACATGGCTCTAAAGTTATTTCAATTGAACTTTGCTGATAAGAAAAGTAATACCTCCCGGCCATGCCTTTAAGATCTTTGCGTCTAAAGTCACTTCTCGTTAATTTATTAACTGCTGAATCGCCATGACTCCATGTGACTTTAGTGGTATTTGACGAAGGATATTGTGAAGAATTAGATGTGAATGTCATGTATTTTAATTATTATCAAAATGTTTAATTTTTTCAAATTTCTCTCTCATCGCATTGGCCATCGGGCGATCTGTTTCTATTGCTCTTGGTAGGAAACTTAGGATTGGTTCTTTCCCTGCCCATGCTAAACCTGGATTAGTCGTATGAAATTCTTCTAATGTAGCGAGGATTTTTTCCTTAACAGTTTCTGGAATATCATAATTAAATACTCGGCAGAACCATCTTATCTTAAAAGTACAATTGAATTCTCTCAGCGCTTTCTCTTTGGGTTCTTCAAGAATAAATCTTTCCTGTTCAGCTTTCCAATCTTCCATCTGCTCCATTATTCTGGCATTGCTTTCTTCAAACCGATAGAGATTGGCACCATCAGGTTCTTGAATTTGAACAATGCCAACAATATAAACCCTTCTGACTACTTGGCCATTTCCAAAATTAATACTTTCGTTATTCTCATCGGCAATAAGCCCGCGAGTTCTTTCGAGATCACTGTCTTCGACTAAGATTTTATTTCCTCGGGTGAGGAGGGCGTACCAAGGCATGATTCTGATTTAAAGCCTGTTATTTCTTCGTTAACTTCAGCAGGCATTTTATTTAGTTCTTCTTTTAGGAATTCACCGACCATGTATTGTCCTGAGGGTCTATGATAGAACCGGCAAAGGATTCGACCGTCCTTGCCTTTAAATCTATCAACAATGATCATTTTTTGCTTAGTGAGTTTGTTAATTATGAGTTCACCTTTCTGATAAATAGTTTTCATAGTTTTACATTAGCTACTTGAACTCGTTTTTTCAGTTTGCCGGCCAGCCACTGATTAATTATATTCCCGGATATACATACTCCTAACGAACAACTTAATTTATCGGGGAGATTAGAATCAAGGAATGAATCGATAAGATCCTGAATTTGGGCTTCTGAGAATCTTTCCAGGCATCTTTTAAGGAGGTAGCCTTCCTTGGCGTGCTGGAGGACAGGAAGAAAACCTTTCTTTTCCTGAACCTTCTGAATAAAGTAGCTCTTAAGTTTGTTGATTCTTGGGTCTATAAGACGTTCGGCAGACGGAGTTTTTATCGTTCTTAGGATTATGGCCAGCTTAGCGTGCCATAATTTATATTCTATTATATTAACTTTACTTAACTTATATTGAGATTCCACTCCGATAATTTCTTGTATCCGCTGAGTATCCCTAACAGAGGTAGGATCTATGTCAGGAAGGTCTTCAGCTCCTTTGGATTTTTCAGGATTGAAAGTCGGAATCTTTGAGAGTTGGGCCCTGTCCAACTGGATGGTTTGATGTTCCTTCCATGTGGGAAATTCAATGTAGCGTGAATCCAGCTGATACCAATAGTATATCAAACCTGATGACTCCATGTCAAGTAGGTGGTTTTCAACGGCTTTTAACGACCAGAAGCGCCCTGTCTTTAAAGGAATAACCGTGCCTTTAATCCACTGAGGCTCTCCAATCAGTCGGCCTTCGTCATCGGCATGAGGAATCATCCATGTAAATAGTAATTGCGTTGGAATGGAAATCCGGTTGACCTGAGTAGAAAGAGATATTGATTTGTTTAACATTCTGCGCTGAGCCATAGTTTTAAATTGCGACTTTAATGCACGAACACTGTAATGAAAGTGCGACTACTATGTCATGATCTCGAGCGCTGCGCTTGCGTTCATGACAGTGTAGATGACAAATTCTGCTTCTACTATGTCGTCATCTCGAGCGCTGCGCTTGAGTTCGAGCACAGTAGGTACCATGTAGCTGCAGTTTTGGCATTATTCAACCTCGATAATTTCGGACCAGTCTTGCTTAACGAAATTCCATTGAAATTTCTTCCAGCCCTTTCGATATATCCATAACCACACTTGGAAAAAAATAAAGTCTGCCCATTTTGGAATCCCTCTTATTTTTTGATCAGCCCAAGTAAAATTATTTTTTTGAATTCTGTCAATAAAAATTTGTCTTTCAGATTTTGGGAGAACTCTTTTTAAAGTCCTGGCTCCTTTATGAGCTTTAACCTGAACAAGATAAAGGGAGGCTTTTTCTGTATCCAATCTTAATCCCCATATATCAAAGATTCCTTTAGATCCAGCATGTCGAGCCGTAATCTGACATCTTTCTTTTATTTGAAGCTCTTTCAGAGCTTGGTATTCATATCTCCGGCCTTTTTTATAAAATCTTCCTGGAACCTGCTTTTTAGATCGCAAAAGTTTTGACCATCTGAGATCCCTACATTTTCTACTACAACAATTAGAGTTTTTTAAGTGAGATAATTTAACCTCAAATTCTTTCGCACAAATTTCACATGATTTCTTTATTCGTTTTTTCTGATTTAAACCCGAACACGTCTTTCCACAGAATTTATTATAAGAATGTCTAGGTTGAAATTCTTGACCGCAAAATAAACATTTCCGGGGCTTAAGGATTTTTGGTTCTTTTTTTCTAATCCCGGATGCCCATTGTTTTTTTAGACGAGATGAGGCGGCTTTTTTCCAATTTATAGTTTTAGAAATTTCTCCTTTTGGCATACTTATAATAATTCCCCCTATTTTTCATAATAATCCTTCCATTTGAATCTTTTTATAGGAAACATTGAGTACTTAAGTTTTTCAACAATCTGGTTTTCAAGAAGTCGAATTAGTTCTTTTATATCTTCATTCTTTAATTTTGGAATAACAAAATTACTATATTCGACTGCTTCTGGAAATACTATATTTCCAATCTTTCTTGCTTCTGAATATTCTTCTCTTGCTTTCTTATCGGGTAAATGACTGTATTTAACATAGAAGAGCTCTATTGATTCCTGTCTTAGAATTTCAAGCAATGTTCCTCGATTCATCATCCTAGAATTTCTTAAAGATTTAAGTAGATTGCCTTGATCCATATTTTGGGAAGTTAACTTCTTAGTCTACTTTAAGGTTTTAATCTTCTTAATCAATTCTTCGAACACTCTCTTTTTGCAATTCCTATTATGAACTAGCCCTTTAGGAATATGCTTTAAGGCTTCCAGATAACTACAAGTACATTCAATCTCGGTCTTTATTTTTGCAATTATTAAATCCCGCATCCGCTTCCTCCCAATTTTAAGTTCGTTTTGAATTAGAGCAAAATCCAACATCTTCTGACATTTCCTGCAACTTCCAATATGCTCTTGAACATCAAAATGTTCCATTTCTTTGATTTCTTTTTGGCTGAGTTTGCTCATTTAAATTTATTAATTTTATTAAGCACTGCTACTTGAATCTGCTGAATTCGTTGCCTTGTTAATCCAACTATCTTCGCAACCTCTTCCAAGGAATGAGGATTTCGATTATCCCCAGATCCATCACAAATCCCATATCTTAATCTCATGAATCTTCTTTCCCTGTAGTTTAAAAGATTCCAATGCGTTATAATCTTTTCTCTGTCCGTTTTAAAAAGCTTTAATTTGTCTCTTCCACGAACTATGTAAAGTTTTAAAGATCTACGACCTCGTATTTTACAAAGCGGACATTCGTATTCTTTAGCCACAACCGCTCCACATTTACATAGGTAATGATCTTTTGGATTAAAGAACGGGTTTATTTTTTTCTTTAGCTTTCTCATCTCTTTTATCTTCAGCGAATTTCCAAACAATAATTTGGCATTTCTGACATAAATTCCATATTTCTTCTCCTGCAAACTTTGTCGGCATCGATCCGTGTTTTTCAAGTCCTGGCATCATAGCAAATCTTTCAACTTTTCTTACTAAGCCCCCGTCAAGTTCGTTTGGCTTAATGTCTTCCCAACAAATATCGCATTTTGTAATTAACATTTGAGAGTAAAACTTTAATTCTTTTAATTAATAACTTCCAGAATGGAATTCTTTTTGGCTTGACCATCTCATATTCATAGATTGGAGTTTTCTTGAATTGAACTTTTGCCTTTATCAATCGATATAAATCCAACCGGCCTCTATTCTTAAAACCCATATAGATGGCATGATGTTTCTTTTGATACTCATGCCATTTTCTTCGAATCCTTTGGGTTTTTAATGCCGTTGAATGATCGATCTTTCTCATCGGAAATTATTTTTTCTTATTTTCTGCTATTAATTCTTCGGCTCTCTTGAGTTTCATATCTTTAGTCGCGCCAACGATGTAATAAACAATGACGGCAAGCAGGCCAAAAATCAGTCCCATAAAAACAGCCAGGCCTCTGGATCTACCATTCTTTTCCGCTATCCGATAACACCAATATCCCCAAAGAGCTATGAGAATTACAAATAAAATTGTACCTTCCATAAAAGTCTAAATCTTTTAATTTTTATTCTTATCGACCTTTATTATTCTCTAAATTTACGCAAAAATCTAACTGCTTGTTTTAAGGTTGGAAAATATCTTTCATTATCAGCTCTTTCGAACTCCATCCATTCTTTCGCAGAAGGATAATAATGTTCTACGGAACCCTTTATTATCACTATCCAACCATTTGCTACTTGTCTAATCTCGGCATTATAAAGAATTTTCTTTTGTTTTGGCATAGATTTGTTTCAATTTATATTTCTCGGCCTTTTTAATTATTAATTTACCTTCCAGATAGAATTTCTTCAAGACGCTTGCGCAGTAATACAGATAATTCCCACTTGTTCGTGCTACGCCCTTTACCTGACACATTTGTCTAGCTCCTATTTCATTTTTTAACCATGCTAAAACTAAATCCAAGTCTTCATCTGTAGAAGTTTTATGCCAATGGACTATCTTTCTGGTTTTAATTTTCTTTGCTTTTTCTAAAAGAGTTTCTTTATTCATTATATTTAGTCGTCTATTATTTCCCCTATCGTACTCATTACCCAACCTGCAGTTGATAAAATGAAAAATAACCAGAGAAGCTGAAAATCTTGCCCCTGTCTAGAAAAATAGCCGGCTAAAAACATTAAACAACCTAATGTAAATAATATTGATATTTTCATTTTATTAATGTTTGACAGTTTTCTAAAAGAATCTGCGTTTCAATTAATTCTTGTTTATATGTTTTAGGACAATCAGGACAATGACCCATTGCAACGCAGGCAATATCATACTCACAATCACAGGCAGGGAGTTCCACTCTTAGGCATTTGGTTATAGGACAGACAGGTTTAAGAATTGCAGTCATTATTTCTAGGTAGGCCTGATAGCAAAAATAAACAAATAAGCCAAATAAAAGAGAAAAGCCTAAAAGTATTGCAATAAAATAATAAGAATTCATTTATGGTTTAAGTTTAGGCACAGGGAAACTTGTGGAGATTTTTACTTCATCTTCCCCCACGTTCACCATTCCAATAATTAGACTTGCGCCTTTAAAAAGTTTGTCTGGAATCTCAAACTCTATTCCAAACGCGACTGTCGGGATAAACTTTCCTCCCGTACCATAGTTAGAAACTTTTAGCGGTTCATAATTCGGCTTGCCAGAAGCGGCTACTTTATATCCTTTTTTGTGTTTCCCTATTCTAATGTATGCTTTAATTTTTTCTCCCATAAATTTATACGACTCCGGCTTCTCTTCCACTCCCGAAGTCTATCCCTTTGTCCCTTGGGGGAACGAACATGGGTTTGTTCGGTTGAGCTGGAGGAAGTGGTTCTTTTGATTTTATTAAGGATTCTTCTAAATCTTCCGGACTTTCTATAAGATGACGAGGATCCATTTCAGGAATGGAACCGTGGGGAATTGCTGTTCCCGATCTGACTTTGAATTTTGAAAATGTTCGTTTAATATTAACTTCAAACCATTTCGTAGAATCCTCTTCTTTCAAAGCAACTATAAATACTCTTTGACCTTTTACTCTAATGAAATCGCAATCCTGAAAGAATCTAATTCCTGCGGCTTCTTCTTCATCTTCTTCAAGAGGAAGTATAAATAAGATGCCTTTTTCATATTTCAAGAATCTAACCGGACCTTGAGCTCCGCCATCTTCCGTCCAACTCATGATAATCGTTCCTCGTTTTAATTCGTTAAATGTCATGATTTAGATTTAAATCCTCCCTTGCTTTTAGCATGGCAGTCTGGACAATAGAATACTTCATATGCATTTACATGCTGACACGACATTGCTTCTTCAATGGACATTCCTCCTTGTTCTAATTCGATGGCTAAATCAGCAACAGTAAGTTCTTCAGCCTTCTTTAACAAATCGTCAACCTTTGTTTTATTTTGTTCTTCTCCAAGAGCCGTGGCCAAAAGGTCTAATTTAGTCCAGCCTATAGGAGCAAGCACATCAGTTTTATAACCGAATTTCTCTTTGAATACTTTATAGATTCGAATGAGTGCGTTGGCGGTTCTAATTCTGCTTCCTGGAGTTCTTCCTGGGAAGGGTAAATCTGGACGCGCTATAAAATTTTGCCATGTCCAAACGTGAGAAGAATCTTCTGATTTGAAAGTTTCCTTATCTCTGATTGTAGCTAGGATCGCACCTGCCTTTAAAAACCCGCCTTGGCCTACTAGAAGGGCTTCCCTGAGGTTTTTAACCAGAGCTTGATGTTCTTTATGAAGTTCTATTAATTTTTCGCTCATAACTGATGGATAGGGATTTGCACCCTATAGGGTTAAGTTTGTGTAGAGAATCTTGTGTATCCAACCACTTCTCACACCATAAGGCAAAATAAGTGTGAACTCATGAGCATCCTTCTTTTTTCCATAAAAGAAGTTTTGTCTCTCCCCCAGTTGGTAAGGGTTGTGTACGATGTTACCCCATCGCCTTAACCTCACTCCTCTTCCTGCGTTTACCTATTCCGCCACCATCAGAATTATTAAAGAGGATTGTCCTCTAATTTTTCTTCACTTTCATACCTATCTGGAAGTTTCCCAAAATTTTCTTCTTCATCAACTACCGGTATTTTTTCATCTTCTAATTCTTTAGTCCTATCTAATTCCTGCTCAATCTTTGGATATTCTTGAAATGATCTGTCCTGAAGTCTTAAAGCCTCTGCTACTTCTCGAATCTTTTCACTCACTATCTTTAGATCACTTTCTTTTCCTCGCTTGAAATCCATTACGAAATACTGGAGTCCGCCTTCACTTTCTTCCTGATGGCAGGTTATATTTGTAACAAATTGGAATAAGTGTTCAGTCGGTCCAAAGTCTTTATAATAAGCAAACAAACTGGCCAAACTTTTTCCCTTGACACCAAGTTTTACTACTTCGTCATTGTAAAGAAAATAAAGGTATTGTTTAAGCCTAATACTCGGTAGGAACTCCCTAATCATTTTCGCGTTTCCTTCCCAGACCATAGAAGATTTTGGATTTGATTTCCGTCTCTCAAACAAAACAATCTCATCTTTATATGAGTTGTGCTCATTACTGTAAGATGAGATCGTATCTCCGGGAACTTTTTCGAAAGCCGTGAAGACGCGTCTAATTTTTAGAATTACTCCGGATACTTCATTTCCTTTTTCTTCTGGCAGCAATTTTCCATCTGCCTGTTGGGTTAACAAAGTAAATTGGCCCTTGTTTCCATTAAATTTAAGGATAGGAACTGTATATTTAGATCGTTTAACCGAGGCCTCACCGGACAAATCTGATAATTCGTCCATGTTAAATTGTTCTTCTTCGGTTAACTTAGTTTTCTGAGTTGAGATTTTTTTTACCATAGAGATTTTTAACTTGATTGAAATCTAAATTACTTTTTTCGACCTTTAAACAAATTTTAGCCCAAGGACAATACTTACATTGCCACTTAGGAACTTCTTTAATTTTAGGGAATACTTGTTGATTCCACAAAGTATTCATTGTGTTTAATTCTGACTCTACTTCTTGAAACATCTCTGGACTGAATGTGAAAACAAATTCTTCCCTTACTCCACCACCTCTATCATAATAATATAACCTAGCTTCATTTAATTCAGGATACTTTTTTTTAAGAATTAGGACATAACAAGCTAATTGCATCTTTTGGAATCTTTCTACTTGTTCTCCTTCCGGTTTTTTAGCTCTCCTAAAGAATGCTTCTGACCTTTGGGTTTTAATATCTACAAGACTTAAATGGTCTGTTAGTTTAATTAAAAGATCAAATCTACCTCGGACTTTTAATATTGGATCTATCAAAGAACCTTCACTTTCTACGACTACGCCCATTTCCTTGGCCGCGTCTTCTCGCCATTGGTGGCTCATTTTCCCTTCATGTGCCACGAATTTTAGTCGGTATTCTTTAGGATCGCTTACCGGAAGTCCAAGCCTGCGGAAAAACTGTTTCCTTTGGCAAAAACCTAATTCGGAAGCGTACCACCAATCATTATCATGTTCTTTATTGTCTGACTCTGATTTTTTATCAATGTAGGCCCTAAGGACTTCATCGAATGATTTAAAGTTTCCATTTATTTCCATTTCTTTATTTCTCCGAAACTATTTTAAAAAACTGAGAAAGTCCAACCCTAAAGATTTCAGCTAGATCTTTCATATCTAACTCTCCTTTATACTCATCCCAATACTTCTTAAAAATACGAGAGCGTATTAATCTTAGTCTTCTAGGAAGTAATTCACGGCCTTTTATTCCATGAAGTTTATTATGACAACCATAACAAACTGTTAAAAGATTATTTAATGAATTATTTTTCTTTCTATACTGTCCCGTGCATGGATATTCTGGATTAAATTCATCTTTATGATGAATTAGAAGTTTAGCTTTTCTCCCTGATTTTCCACAAGTTACACATTTAAAATCATCTCGTTTAAATGTTTTTGATTTAATTTTTTTCCATTGAGCAGGAGATGTCCAATACATAGATTTGATTTACACTTGATTTCTTACTTTCAGTATACTCTTACCAAGAGACCGTGTCAAGCCCTCTGTCTTTGGACTTGTGCCTCGAACTCTTTTGAATCTTCCTTTGTAGTTTCTTCCTCAATTTTTTTCACCATTCTTTCTATCTCTCTTTTCCCAGGCCTGATTCTTTCAATTTTTATCTCATCTGCTTTTTCATTAATTTCTGGCAATAATTTAGCCTGAATCCAAGAGGCTTCAATAAAATAAACTGTATTTTCTTTCCATGTTCCCTCGTAATTTGCAGGACCAAATTCATGGACAATAATTAAATCATCTTTCATTATCTCATCTATTCTTGGTCCCACAGCCAGAACTCTTCCGAGATAAAAATTACCTGTACGAATGCCTTCTGTCTGGCCAGGCAATTCTTTGATATCGTAAACTGTATCAGGAATTATTAAATTACTTAACCAATGAGGTTTCATCCAAACAAAAGCCACCAAATTTCTTAGTGGCTTTAAGTTCTCAGCAGCATCAAACTTCATAATTATATTATAATAGTTTTACCATCAATTGTCCAATGAATGTTGAGTGTTGGAAATTCTTTTTGGAGAAATATAGTTTTTCTAACAATTGGATGCATTCCGGCACCAAAATGCATTAGATAGATTTTTTTAGGCGGATTGTATAAACGAGCTATTTTCCTAAGTGTATTATAAACTGAAGCCTGTCCATGCCATTTACCTTTATGAACAATTGTTTTCTTTGCCGCACCAGCTCCCAAAAAAAGAACATCCGCTTTCGACATGATATGCGAAAGAGATGGAATTTTAAAGTAATCCGGCAACCAAACAATTGTCTTTTCTTTATAAGTGAATTTAAATCCGTAGGTTAGAGTAGTGGATGAATGAAAAACCGGAAAAGGTCTGACTGTTAAACCATCTAAGTACGTATAACTTTTTATCAGCCTAAAAGAGACATTTGGATTATGGCTTTTTAGGACCTCGATAAACGTGCCTGAAGGCACCAAGACTTCCACGCCACTAGGACAGGTTTTAAATTCCTGGACGTGGTCGTAATGAAGATGAGTAATAAGAAGATAGTCCACTGTGGGACCTTCATATTTATTACCAATGTCGATTTGAAGGCTTTTCTTGCCCCAGAAGAATCTAGCGCTAGTGAATTTCTTAGCGAAGAGAGTCTTCCATGGACTGAAAGCTAAAACGCCTATCAGTTTAATTGTTAGACCTAACATAGGAAGTCAACTTCCGGCTTTAAGCCGAGCCTATAAATTTGGATAAATAGGCTTTTGTTGGTTCGGCTATTCCCTGAATTACCGATTTGTAGATAGCGAAAGTCATACTGCATGTTAAAAGGACTAGTCCAACAGCATCAACTCCTTCCACATGAGCCCCGTTTAAGAGATAAAGAATCGAAAAAACTAGACTTACGACTAAAGCCGTAATCCGTCTTTTTTGATCTGTTTCTCCAAACCGAGGAAAGACCTTAAGTAATTCAACGAAAATAGCCGAAGCCAAACCAATGATCGCGGCTGGAACTAAAATGTCTGTGGGAATCATAAATTAGTTCGCGATACCAAGAGCAGATTATGTTCCGTATAGGAACACGTAGATTACTCTTTCAATGCTTTGAGTTCCGCTTAGTTCAACTTCTAAAGTACTTGTACCTGCTAAAGGAGTATCTAATGAAGCCGAACCTACTGCTGGATCAAAGGTAGTACCAGCGCTTAGAGCGGCTTTGCTGTAAACTGTTGCGCCTAATTCATCAAGCACTCTTACTGTAACCGTAACTGCGATCAGTGTTGGAATTAAAATCGTTGCTCTTTTCAGCACGCAATTTAAGACTAGCTTTTGGCCTGCTAAAGTTTCTCCGGCAGGAATCGTAAATGTTCCTTTTACCCTCACAACTGGGCGTTCTCCACTTTCAGTTCTTTGATCTATCTTTTCCAGCGCTAAGCCTGCACCTGGATAGTGAACTATGGCCGCTGTTCCGGCAAAGGCCCTAATCCCTGTATAAACCACCGGTGCATGTGAGCTACAAGAAGAAGAACTGGAGCTACTTGAGCTTGAAGATGAAGAACTGGAACTACTGAATGACGAACTACTAGAACTAGAGGAAGAGCTTGAAGAACTTGAACTACTAAAAGATGAAGAACTAGAGCTTGAAGATGAGCTGGAAGAACTAGAACTACTGAAAGAGGATGAACTGGAGCTTGAAGAGGAACTAGAGCAACTAGAACTACTGGAAGAGAGAGAACTAGAACTAGAGGAAGAGCTAGAAGAACTGGAACTACTGGAAGATAGAGAACTTGAGCTCGAAGAAGAGCTACTTGAAGAAGAGGAGCTAGAACTGAAAGAAGAAGAGCTGCTGGAAGACGAACTGGAACTGGAAGATTCTGAACTACTAGACGATGAACTAGATGAGCTGGAAGAACTAGAAAAACTTGAAGATGAGCTCGAGGAGGAAGAACTGGATGAAGAAGACGAGCTTGAACTAGAGCTTGAAGAACTGAAACTTGAAGAACTTGAGCTAGACGAACTGGATTCAGAACTTGAAGAACTTGATGAAGAACTCGAGCTAGAGCTTTCAGAAGAACTGGAGGAAGAGCTGGAGGAGGAACTAGAGGAACTACTAAATGAGGACGAACTGCTTGAGCTAGAAGAGGAAAATGAAGAACTTGAAGATGAACTTGAAGAACTGAAAGAAGAGCTCGAAGAGCTAGAAGAAGAGCTTGAAGAACTTGACAGTAGAGTCGCTTGACCTGCTATGGCTAAAATTTCGGTGTAATCTGCCATATCTGAGAAAATTAATTAATAATATTTTGAGCCTTTCGGCTCCTTCGACCTTTATTTTAAACTTCCAATTTTATGGGGCTGAGGAACTCGATGAAGAAGAACTGGAGCTACTTGAGCTTGAAGATGAAGAACTGGAACTACTGAATGATGAACTACTAGAGCTAGAGGAAGAGCTAGAAGAACTTGAACTAGACGAACTGGATCCAGAGATTGCTCCGCCTGTGTACCATTTAATGTAATCCCAATACGATTTTGAAGTCCATCCGGACGAAGTATTTCCAAAGAAGATTCGGTAAAATCCAGCCGCGCCCGTAAGTGATGATTCAATTCTTAAAGTCCCATCAACATAAACCTTAACTGCGGTTCCACTTACAGTTATTCTATAAATATGATAAGCATCAGTCGTATCCATTGCATAAGAACCAGAAGCGTAAGCAAAATAAATCCGACCGTCTTCAAACTTTAATTTCTCGCGTTTTGCCGTATCTCTAAATCCTATTGTTAACGCGTCCCCTCCTCCTTCAAGAGCAGAAAAAACTTTTATCCTAATCTCAAGCGTGTAGCCTATAGTTTCATCGAGTACCGTATCTCGGTGGTAAAAAAGTACTGCCGTTGCGTCTGTCATATCCATTGTTAAAATGTCGGCATCAGAACTGACTAAATATGAACCTGATGAAACCTTTGTCCAATTATAGACTCCTCCTGAATCTGGTAATGCTGCCCCATCATAAATTCCTGTCCAAACTAAGGATGAACTTGAAGATGAGCTTGAAAGAGAGCTTGAAGAAGAAGAACTTGATGATAATGAGCTTGAAGAACTACTGGAGCTAGAGAAAGATAATGAACTGGAAGATGAGCTGGATGAGCTAAAGCTTGCCATTGAACTACTGGAGCTCGAGGATGATGAAAAAGAACTGCTAGAACTACTAGAATTTGAACTCGAAGAGCTTGAGAAAGATGAGGAACTTGAAGAACTGGAACTAAACGAGGCGGCCGAAGAGGAAGAACTGGAAGATGAAGAACTCCAGGAACTTTGTTCAAATTCTATTTCCGCTACTTTTGCCTTAATTCTTGAGGTTACCGCCCGAGTCCCAATTGTTCCTGAAAATTGGACAACATAGTCACCTGCTGTGTCCGGAGTCCAATAGAAGTAATACAAACCTGTTGAGCTCTTGGTTGGAGTTCCTCCTGTTATATGTTTACCCTTCAAATTAAAAATCGCATAACCTGGGTTTACAGGATCTATCAACGAAAGTTCCACATCTCTAAAATAACACTCAAAATAAGCGGTATTCAATTTTAATATTTTTTTAATCTGAGTAGTTTCCCACATGATTTTATGTTGATGAACTTGAACTGCTGGAACTTGATGAAGATGAAGAGGAACTAAATGACTCCCCTTTCCAGAAAGTTTCAATAACCTTCAATTTCTGTCTTAGTTTCACAATTTTACTTTCAATCGTTCCGCCAAACTCAACTATTAACTGACCAGTTATAGTTGGTGTCCAGAAGAAATAATAAGTTCCTGTTGTTTTCTTACTGGGAGTTCCTGACGCAACGATTACATTCTTTGAATCTAATATCTTCCAGGTTGGCGCAGTGGGATCATTTAGTTCTAGACTTATTGTTTTGTAGGCACATTCAAAGTAAATCGTATTTCCCTTTTCAAACTTTTTTATTATATCTAATATCATTTGTTTAAAATAAATTAAAATGAAATTTCGCCTGAGAAAAACTGGGAATTAATTATTCCTGAATTCGCACTCCAGAATCCTCCGGTGGTCGTTGAGCTTGAGGATGAACTGCACGATGAAGAGGACATTGAAGATGACGAAGAACTAGAGCTTGAGGAAGAGCTGGAGCTACTAGATGAGCTAGACGAGGATGAACTGGAAGAGCTCAGAGAACTCGAGGAGCTAGACGAGCTTGAGCTAGAAGAAGATGACGAACTGGAAGAACTAGATGAGCTAAACGAGGAAGAAGAGCTACTGCTTGATGACGATGAGGAACTGGAGCTAGACGAGCTACTCGAGAACGATGAACTAGAACTACTTGAAGAAGAAGACGAGGAAGAGCTTGAACTTGACGAGCTAAAAGACGAAGAGCTGCTGGAGGAAGAGAATGAACTAGAACTGCTTGATGAACTTGAAGAGAATGAGCTGGAGGAACTTGAAGAAGAAGATGAAGAAAAACTTGAACTTGATGAAAAGCTGCTAGATGAGCTTGATGAAAATGAAGAACTGCTGCTTGATGATGAAAAAGAACTCGAGCTACTCGAGGAAGATGATGAAGAAGAACTGAAAGAACTACTGCTTGAACTACTGGAAAAACTAGAGGAACTCGAAGATGAACTTGAGCTACTTGAAAATGAGGAGCTACTGGAGGAACTCGAACTGGAGCTACTAGAACTCAGAGAAGAACTGGAAGATGAACTGTTACTAGAGCTTGAGCTACTGAAAGACGATGAGCTACTGCTGGAGGAACTAGATGAGAGGGAACTCGAACTAGAAGAACTCGAACTACTCGAGCTGAAACTTGAAGAATTACTAGAAGAACTAGAGCTACTGGAAGAACTACTACTACTGAAGGAATAGGAACTCGAAGATGATGAACTAGAACTACTCAAACTGCTCGAGCTCGAAGAGGATGATGATGAACTATAGCTGGAACTTGAACTACTTGAGGACGAACTTGAACTACTACTGAAACTACTTGAGGAGGAACTGCTTGAGCTAGAGCTACTAGAACTAGACGATGAAGAGCTTAGACTGCTAGAAGAGCTACTAGAAGAGCTACTGGAAGAAGAAGAAGAACTGCTGGAGCTTGAGGATAGCGATGAACTCGAAGAACTAGAGGAACTTGATGATGAAAAACTCGAACTGCTGGAACTCGAGCTTGATGAGGAACTGGACGATGAACTAGAACTTGAAAATGAACTAGAACTACTGGATGAGCTAGAAAAAGAAGACGAAGAAGAACTCGAAGAACTGCTAGAGCTAGATGAGCTTGAACTTGAAGAAGACAATGAACTGGACGAGCTTGAAGAACTAAAAGATGAGGAAGAACTACTGCTTGAGGAAGAGGAAGAACTAGAACTCGAGCTTGAACTAGATGAAAAACTAGAGCTCGAAGAGCTTGAACTAAAAGAAGAGCTACTTGAGCTAGACGATAAAGAACTGCTTGATGACGAGCTGGATGATAATGAAGAACTGGAAGATGAACTAAAACTCGATGATGAACTTGAACAGCAAGAGCTAGAAGAAGAGGAACTGGAAAGCGATGAAGAAGATGAAGAGCTCGAGGAAGAACTTGAGGAAGAGGAGCTACTGAAAGAAAAAGAACTTGAGCTACAAGAAGAACTTGAACTACTTGAACTTGAGGAAGAAGATGAACTAACACTTGAACTGCTTGAACTACTTGAAAAAGAACTGGAACTTGATGAAGAAGACGAAGAAGCAGAAAAGCTTGAACTTGAAGAACTTGAAGAACTTGAGGAACTTAAAGATGAACTAGAAGAAGAACTTGAAAACGAGCTTGAACTACTTGAAGATGAAAATGAGGAACTGCTTGAGGAACTTGAAGATGAAGAAAAACTGGAACTTGAGGAACTAGAAGAAGACGAACTGGGTAAATCTTCTCCCCAGACTTCAAATGCTATGTCGCCCGCAGTATATTCAGTCCAAGATGAACCATCAGTACTATAAAATTCTTTACCATCAGTATAATCTCCCACTGGGTAGTCAATGAAGACCTTACTATAATTAACACTATTGTTGTAATAAATTATTGCGTATCTTGTATTTGCAGCAAGATTAGCTCCTGCACCCAAAGTTATTTCATACCAAGCAGCGGGGTCAAGTTCACTAAAAGGTCTGCTTCCTTCACAAAGAGCATTCCCAGTCGGTTTTTGGTCTCCATCAACAGCTTTAATATAAATAGTAAGTGTCCCTCCAGGTCCGTAATAATCAAATTTTGATTTAATACTGGTAATTGTGAAACCAGTAGCTGGAGTAAGAAAAACCTGAGCCAGCCAACGGGTGCTGTGAAGTTGGTCGTCCTCATTGTTCGTTGCAAAACTAACACGAAGTGTTGCCATTTAATAAAAAAAAGCAGACTTCCTGACCTTCCTATTCATGATAAGAAAGTTAAGAAATCTGCTTTATTCTCAAGCCTTAGGAAGTTAACTTCCTAAAGACCTGCCATTAAGTTGCTAGCTCATTTGGCGGTCCATATACTTCAGTATACCACTAACATAATCTGTCAAGCAATTCCAACTAACCATTCTTTTACGAAACCATCTCTATAATTCTTTATATCCAAAGTCTTTATTGGTTCATAAGTAAATCGATTGAGCGGAAGATCTTTTTCAAGATATAGAATTCTATTAAACGGTAAAACTGAAAGAGCGCAATGAAAGGGACCAGATACTACTCCAATAAAAGCTCGTGAGACTTTTAGAAGTCCAATTAGCGAAGAGACTTTGGCCTGACAATTTCTCACTGTTGAATCGACAAAAGAAAACTTCTTATTCACTGGATTATCAAAAACATGGGAGAAATGACATTCGATTGGAATCAAGCCGGCTTCCTTTATTTCTCTCCAAATCTTTTCAGCAACTTCTTCAGAAGGGTTAGCTAAGGATGGCAATGCCGTCAGATTAAAATGGACAGCAACAATAGGACTTGGAAAATCAGGCAATTTTTTGTGGCCGCAAATTGGTTCAATGCCTAATTCGGTTTTACAACAGAGTTCCGCTTTCGTTAGATGCGGATCTGTTTCAACAGGAAAGTTGATTTGTGCTACCAAATCAAACTCCTCTAACTTTTGAGCTTCTTCCCTGCTGTTTACAAAAACAGCATCTGGATAAATAGTTTCTTCGTCCAAGCCTTTTTGCAAAGCCATTGTAAAACTAATATTTGGATAAAGCTCTTTTAGTTTATCTAAAAGAATTTGAAACATCACACAATCACCAAGTCCGTGGCCAAAGAAGATAGCAACTTTTTTATATAAATTGGTATCCAGATATTCCTTTAATTTCTCTTTTTCCTTAAGTGGCTCAATAAATTTCATAATTGAAATTATAATTTAATGGCCCAGGCCGTTCCTTTACCTGAATGGTCTTCATTCCAAGAAAACTCATCAAAATATTTTTCTTTGAATTCATCCCATGCCTTTGCGACTCCAGGACCTGCTTCACCTGATAGATCGTCTGCAACGATTACACCGCTTTTAGCAATTATATCAACTACATTTTGAAGATCGTTTTTCACCCAATCGTATTCGTGTGAACCATCAACCAATACCCAATCAAATTTTTCATTAGGATTATATTTTTTAAATTCTGGAACCGTTTCTTTTGAATCGCCCGTATAAAATTCTATTGAATCCATAGGAATACCAAGATAGTCTAAATGTTTTTTAATCAATTCAGGACATGATAAACCATCATCCCAGCGATCAAATAAGACTACTCTCATGTCTTTTGGATGAGCAGGATAAGCTGATAGCAACTGGACTAAAGATAAACCAGTCCTGGATCCTATCTCCATTATCCTTTTAGGCCGGAAATAAGATCCCCACCAAAAAGCCAGACAGTAAATATCAAAAAAGTTTTCTTTCTCTTTTTCCAAATGCCACAAATAGTTTGCTATATAAGTATCCTGTGGCGTAAGTTTATGTAAAACTCTAAGATTATTAAATATAATGGATGTTAAAAGTTTTTTGTCCATAAATCACCATATTCTGCTCTATAATCCACTTCTGGGTGTCTATAATTAAAAACTTCTGGGATTATTTTCCAATGAAACATTTTTTTAAATTGATTATAAAGCACATCTAATGCTCCCTTTGCTTGATCATCAAGATTACATTTAAGGTAATTTTTGGCACAATTATGCCTGTTTAGAAGTTGTGTTTCTCTCCACTTTATGTGTCCATAATGTCCATGAAAACTGAATATCTCCAGTCCATTTTCGGTCCATAATTTATCATCCCTATTTTTAATTACCCTAACATAGGGTTTTAAATGTTGTTCGTTTGTTCCAAGCCACTGCAAACCAGGAAGTTTTACGATTTTGTCTTCAGCCCCAGCCTTAAGAAGGGCTATATTAAGACAGTCCATATCAGGGGCTTTCATATTTGTCTCAGGAAACCCATCGGTGAACCAAAGCCAGGAATTCATTAAAGCGTCTCCCCAAACTTTTGCATCTAAGAATAGTGGACAGTTGCAGATATCTTTATCATTCCAAGTTCCTTTTGGTATCATCCATTCACCATTAACTGTATGATGCTGGTGGTCATAAACTTTATTTTGTTCTTTCGTTACACCAAGTATATAACCTGTTTTGGAAGCTATCTCAAAGAACTGAAATGGGTCTCTAACAAAAATCATATCAGCATCTAGAACACAGACCGCGTCATAACTTTTGCCAATTTCGGCTGCAAACCAGTAGCGTTTGCGGCAGACAATTTCTCCAACTCCGCCAAATTCCCTTGCCTCAGGCTCCTCTATTTTATGGAGATAGAGTTTAAATGACCATTCTGCTTTCTCTAATTTTTCGACATAGTCATCGGGATATTGATAATACCATAAATGAACATCTGTTTTGCTTCCGATGTAGTCAAAACTCCCGAGTAAAGCATTAATCTCAGGGATATATTTAGAACAAGCTGTAACTATAAAAGCGTTCATCTTACAAATTGTTCCTTATTTGGATAAGCTGGCTTTTGAGGACCATCCCAAAATCTTTTCTTATAGTCATAGTTGTCCATATTTCTGAAAATTGCCAAGCCATAATTGGTAAGAAATCTAATGCATTCCCAATTTGGATGTAGTTTTTTAATTTCTTCAACGGCTTCTTCGGCCCAGGAATAACAATCATGCATTATCCAATATCCGAAACCATTATCTTTAAGATAAGGGCTTAGAATTTTCAGTTCGTCTAGGATATATTCAGTGGAGTGCCAACCATCCTGAAAGATTAGATCCAGTTGTTTATTGTCCCAATCGGCTGGCAATAAATCTAAAGAGTCCTTTTGAATGAATTTTATAGGTACTTCTCTCGCTTTCATCCTGCCGACCAGCTCTGACTTATCAGCATTATCCACTCCATAATACATGCCCTGGCTGCCTTGTCTTATGCCCTCATCCTGAACTGCGCTTGCCATGAAAAAACTTGACCAGCCTTCGGCCATACCGATCTCCATTACATTGAGAGCGTTGGCATCTCGACAGAGCCAGTAAAGCAACGGACCATGATAGGTTGTCGTGCTATTGATTGGCGAAACATGAAGATTAAACATGGCTTCGAACATCGGGGCGGGGTATATCTTGAAATAATCCATGTCTGGCAGGGCTGGTTTTGGATTCTTATAGTTTTCCATTTTTGTATAAGTTATTATAATAAATCTGTTTTTGACCTAAACCTTTAAGTTTAAAGATTTTAATGCCTGCTGAAAGCCTCCCGGTTACTTCTCCAACGAGTTCAAGGTCATCAATTTCATTGGCGATCTCTACCGCCCTCTTAACTCCATAGCAGTTATCGGTATCGTGGAAGCCAACCATAGACTCACCTGTCAGCCAAACTCTAAATCTCATATATTCGCCCAGGGCATCTGACATAGCATGTTCGGAATCAATAAATAAGAAATTGATATTTTGTTCCCATGGAGCTTTCATAGAATGTCCAAGAACATGGAATTGATTCCATAGTCCAATCTCTTCCATCGCTTTTTGAAAATCTGGCCGGAGATGAGTCTCAAAGGAATGAAGCTCCCCACCATATTTCAGGTTTCTAACTACGAAGTAGCGCGTGGTAACTCCGAAACAAATTCCGGTCTCAACTATGGTTAATGGACTACCAGTATAAACTTTAATTGAATTATGTAACATCACTAGCTCTTCTGAAGAGAGGCCTGGTTCCCGGAATGTTTTATTGGCCTTGCAAAATTGAAACCACTCCAATTCGTCAAGATCTTTAAAATTCCTGCCTTTAAATTCCAGAATGTCTTTGTCGTCATTTATTTGACTGGCATATTTAATTATTTCTTCGGTAAGAAAATTGGCCATGGTTTAATGATTATATCTGATTTTGGTGGAGGGCCCGGCTGGACGATTCTACATGGTAAGTTCTTATATTCTAGCTCTTTAAGAATGTGGTATCTTTTGCCACCCTCACGAATCATGTAGCTATCGCCTTCTCGAACGCCATCCTGATTTATAAATTCACAACAGATTAATGGTTGCATCAATCCGTTTAATTTAATATTTTCTTTTAACTTATGATATTCTGGAAGTGAATTGAGATTTGCCTTCAAGGAACAGATTATTTTATCCATGGGCAGGAATGTAACTGGAGAATCCCTCCAAACGCTGATAGTATTACAGACGCCATTCCTGGCGCAAAACCACATATAACGAATCCCTTCTTGCTTCTCCCACGCAGTGGATCCGAGCTCTCTGAAAGGTATAAAGGATGTATATTTTTCTATCAGTTCAATCTGTGCCTTATTATTTTCGCCAAGATTGCTTTCAAAATAAAGGAAATATTTGGTATGAATGTCAATCCATCTTAGCATTTCTATTGGATCTTTTAGATGACCAATCATTGAGCAAAAAAAAGTAATGTCGAACTGCGGACAGAATTGCTTAAATTCACGGCTTTCCATATCTATCTGCCAGAACTCCGCATCGATCCCAGCGGCTTTTACGCTATCTCTAACATCTGGAATCCAATCTCCTACGTCTATTCCTAAAGCCCTGCTAGCGCCCATTCTTTTTGCTTCAATAGTTAGCATGCCGTTGGCACAGCCAAGATCGAGAATACTTCTTCCTTTAATCAAATCCCAGTCGATTAGTTTAAAACGAAATTCTCCCCTGTTGCCTTCGCCTACATAAACTCCGTTCTGAAAGTACTTTTGGTAATTTGAAAATACCATTACTTCATTATATCTTTAATTTGCCTCCACGATAATAACTAGTGATGGCATCAACAATTGTGTGTGGCTCGATGATTGAAAAACATCTAGGAACTCCATTAATTATATCCTGGCATTTACCTATAGCTCCTCCCTTCCAGCAACCGCCCCATTCACAACAGTTGAGCGAGCCATTTGAATAGATATGTTTAATATGTGGATAAAGATGCCAGCGCACGTCTTCTTTCCCCCCGCAAACAACTACAGCGGCCTGTTTAAAAGCAGCTGACATTACAAATTGAAAAGAAAGAGGACCGACCGTTCCATGGGCATAACAGCCAAGACGAATAAGTTGACGCAGGTCAGTTTTACCCACCAAATTAAGAACGCCATTTAATTTAGGATGCACATGAGATGAATGGCCAATCTGTACCAACTTTATTTTATCTTTAAAGTACTTATTAAAAAGATCAACAACTTCTTGCCATCTATGATATTCTTTAAGTTCATTATCTTGTTTTCTTCCCGCATTGATCAGCCAAAATGGACCATCCCATGAAAACTCACAGTGCACTTGATTATACCATGTTTTTTCCAAAGCTGAAATCCATAACTCAGGAAGAATGCCCGTTTTCCTTACAGGAACTCCGACTTTTTTCTCAATCTCGTGTCTAAACGCATCAGTCCAATGTTCCTGTCTCCATCCGCATTCATTAATTTCATCATAGCCGATTGTATATATTTCAACATTATCTTCATCTTCCATTAAAGGCGTGAGTCTTGGATTATTTTCCCAGATTTCTGGACAAGGAGTCCTAACGTCAATCTGATATTGAGGATATGATTCTTTAAGATCTGCAACAGCTCTAGTAAAAGTTAAAATATCCCCTGGGCTTTGCCCCTGTCTTAAAATTATCTTTCTACTTTTTTTATTTCTTAGCCAATCAAGTTTTTGAAGGCTAGATTCTTCCATTAAAATATCCATTAAAATAGCATAATTTAAATAAAATAATGTAGAATATCAATCCAGTTTGTAAAACGAATGGCTCTATCGTCTATAATTGCTATAGCAGGTAATTTAGTTGAAGTAACCTGAATGTTTAAACCTTTTTTCTTAAGCCATTTTTTAATCTCTTGATGTCTTTGTTTTCCCATGCTTGACTCAGTTGTAAACACAATTATCTCAAACCCGGCTTTTATCAGCGACTTTAACGCTTTAATAGCCCCTGGAACGGGCTTATCGTAGATACTCCCATCCTGCCATCCTTTAGAGTAAAGATGGATGACTCTATCAAAATCTACGAGCAAGCGTTTAGTACCAGTGCTAATTTCTTCATTTAGTAACCTTTGAGGCGTTTTGCTTTGCATGCATGTACAATTTTGGAGGTGTCAGAATCTTCATGATGAGTTGAAAATTCTATGACCTCACTTTGTTTAGTTAAACTTCTAAATCGATGGGTAGTCCCAGGTTTAATTCTATAGGAATCTTCAGATTCTAAAATAAAAATTGCTACTCGGTCTTCAATACCCACTTCTAAGCAAACTTTACCCTTTCTAATATAAAATGTTTCATCTTTATTAAGATGCAAATGGAAAGAACTTTGCCATCCTTTATTCAATATTATTATCTTGCCGCAATATTCATTAGTATTCACAATCCATTTTTCTTCTCCCCATAAATGAGGAACTATCTTAAGGTATTTTGAAATCATCGGTGTAAAAATTAGGATAATTTAAAAGATAGTATTCAATTGCATCTTTAAGTTCCCATCGTGGTTGAAATCCCCAATTCAGTTTAGCCTGAGTAAATATCTGATAAGCGTCTTTATATGGATTATCTATCCATTCAATTTCACCTTCGTGTTTAAGTATCTTTCTAACTAAGTCAAGAATAACCTCAAATGAAACAGGTTTTCCTGATCCAACATCATAAAAACCGCTTTCTTTTTCCCTGGCAAAAAGCAAGGCACTAACAACATCTTTTACATAAATAAAATCCCTGACAGCCTGAGAATTCTTGAAGGCGATTGGTTTGCCGGTAGTTTTAATCTGATGAGCCCAACGCGTTATCATAGACGCCATCTTGCCTTTTTGAAACTCATTCGGTCCAAAAACATTTGAAAGCCTAAGGCCAACAATTTTCAGCTTATCAAAATAGAATTCGGCAATTTTTTCTATAGCTAATTTAGAAACTGAGTAAGCTGTGATTTGTTTTCCGGCATTGCCATAGATTTGAGCGCTTGAGGCATAGATTAATTTAGCGTTAGTTTTCATTGCTAAATTCAAAACACTTAAAAAACAATTTATATTATTACGATATACCTCAATATCTGAAGTATCTCGAGTATCAGTAGTGCCAGCTAAATGATAAATATAATCAAGATCTGAAAAAACGGGTCCCCAATTTGAATTCGAAATATCTCCAGATGACATAAAGATCCTAGTGTCTTTTTCTAATTCTAAGGTTTTTACCAAGTGCGAACCTATAAAACCGGAACTTCCTGTTATTAGATATGTACTCATAAAAATAATTCCTCTTTTGAAACAGGAGCTGTTCCAAATTTAGCTATTTTAATGCCGGCTGCTTTATTCGCTAATTTCATTCTTTCTCTAGGGTCTGTTATATTTTTTGCTAAACAATAAATCATTACGGCCAAAACTGTATCTCCAGCTCCAGACACATCAATTATTTCTTTTGCTGTCGTTGGTTCATTAAACCGGAATGAGCCATATTCAAAATAATCTATCCCTTTGGATCCTCTAGTGACATAAGCTTGAGGGAATATCTCTCCGTTTAAAGCATTTTCCCATTCCTTTCCATTGACTTTCAGTATTTGAGCTCCTGCAAAATATCTAAGATCTTTCTTTTTCGAGTCAACAATAGAAAAAGTATTATTCCAATTCTCTTGCTTTTCTTGTAACATTGATGCTTTTCCTTCTTTAAGTATTCCTTTATCATAATCAGCAAAAGCTATGATATCAAAATCCTCTAAATGCGGATATATCATTTTTTTAAGGTCTTCTTTAGGATAACATTTAGGTTCATCAACTCTCAAGAGTTGATAATTCATATTTCCAATATACCTTGTTTTGCGTAAAATTGAACATCCTGTTGGACTCACTATCTCGTAAGGAGCCTTGTAAGAAGTGATAGTAAATAAAGTAAATCTAATCCCAAGGGCATGAAGATTATTAGCGACATTAAGAGCGCCTCCGCCTCTAGATTCTTTTTTTAAAACATCAAGAACCGGAACAGGGGCTTCAGGAGACAACCTATCCACTTCACCTATAACGTATTCGTCTAAAAAACTATCTCCAATAATGGCAATCTTCATAAAGCACGAATTTGATGAATTAATTTTGTAGTTGAAAGTCCTTCCAAATAAGGAATGATAACTATTTTACCACCGTAGCTTTTAACAAACGAACCACCAATGACGGTTTCCTCAGTCCAATCTCCACCCTTTACTATGACGTCCGGTCTTATTTCTTTTATTAGAGGCAGCAGATCTCCTGAATTAAATAGTCTGACTTCATCTACCCATCTAATAGCTCTTAGAACTTCTGCTCTTGCTTCTTGATTTTGAATTGGTCTCCGCGGTATCTTATTAAGAGCTTTGACTGATTCGTCAGAATCTAATCCCACAATTAATTTATCTCCAAGTCTTCTTGCTTTCCTAAGCATATAAATATGGCCCGGATGAAGAAGATCAAAACAACCATTAGTAAATACAATTCTAAGTTTTCTTTTTGAAGAGGGCGGAGTAAATGTCAGTTCTAATTTTACACTCCCCCCAGTCGCTTTTGACTTTTGTGAATCCATGTTTGTAGAATACTTCATCCCATTCCCGATCCAATTTATATTGAAAGTGCTCCCCTGGTTTATAATGTTTCCAAACCGTCAGTTCTTCAGATTCTAATTCTTCTCTAAGAGTCGGAACTGAGATAGCAATGTGCTTTACTGTTATCTTTTTAAGTTCCTGCTCAAAAAACTTGTCTAAATCTGCTATATGTTCAAGAACATCCCACATTGTAATAATATCATATTTATCAGATTTGATGCCCGTTTGAGGCCATGGACTAATATCAAAAGTATCGACTTCAATTCCCTGTGGCCTAAACGCACGAAAAAACCCGCAACCAGAACCCCAATCTAAAACCAGTTTGGCTTTCGCGGGTTTTATAAAATTCCACCTAATTTTATTTATTTTTATCGCAGTAGGGGAATTTTGTCTAAGCATCTTATCCCAAAAATCAATATCGTATTGAAAGCTCATAATAAAAAGCTGCCTTGTGAAGTAGGCAGCCATCAATATAAAGAAGGCTATGATTGATAGGCTTTGCCTACGACTTTACTTCCTTTTTCTAGGAAGCTGGTTAATATGATCCGTTTCTGATTATATCGGCCCTAAACGTTCCGTTCTTAATTCTGTCTTCTAAAGTCTTAAGAGGAAAACGACTTATGTTGCAGTTTCCCATTTTATCCATCCTAACTTCAATTACCAATTTAAGATTATCATCAATTCCACCGACTATCTTTGCTTCCAATCTAGCCTCTCCTGTTTGTATCTGTTGAGTACCAACTACCATCATTCTGACAGTGGCTTCATTTGAGAAGTAATATCGATTATATGGCCCAACTGTAAGCAAAGGGGCTACAGACCGGTCATGAGTCCCATCGGTTTTTTTAAAATTAACCCTGAATGGGTATGTAAGCTGAATTTGAGAGATTTTAACATCTCTGGGAATATCATCCCATGTCAAATCAGATTTCTTCCCATCCCTTTTTATGAATTCACCTTCCCGAAATTTTCTATTGTCTCTACAAAATACTATAAACATGGATCGAACTAATCTGCAGATTCTAATAATACAAAGATCTTAAAGAATTGAAGCAGACGGATAAATCCAAAGTTTTATTCTGTTTTTGAGGCGGCTATGAGACGTTTAATCAGGTCCAATCTTTTAATTTCTGTTGAGGAAGCTTCGTTTGTTTTAACTTTCTTTTCTAAATCTTTTTCTTCTTTTTCCCATATTGGAAGATTTACAGCGTTCTGACAAATTTCACAGACGAAAGTTGAATTATCCTGACCGTCCTGAACTGAGCCTGAAATCTCATTGCCGCATTTAATGCAAATAGGCATGATCAAGTTGTAATCCAAGCTTCCGCAGCTACAGTCGTTTCTCCGGCACCAGCGACAGTTAAGACATAAGTAGGCGCAACTGTGCCTGAATTACAGAATCTCATTCCATTGGAACCAGGAACAAAAGTCGTCCAGGAAGGACTTCCTTCAGTACCTCCATCATTATAAGCAAACGTAACAGTGGGTGCGGTTCCTGTGTATGTATATCTGATCTGGATTAAAAAAGACATACTAGATGTGCTGGGAATAGTCATATCGTCCGCAATTTTTAGAGAAAGATTGAAAACAGTGTTTCCTCCTAGTCCAGGTGTATTCGTAGCTGATATGTAATTAGTCTGACCTTTTAGTAAATTTGGATTTGCGCTTCCAGCTACTGCTGAAGTGGGATGCCAACTAGCACCTGGGAGATTGCCTGATGCTTCTGCGCCTCCTGACCAAGCTGCTAAACAAGGTTTAAGTCCGTTATTGGTTGTGCCTGTAAATATCTCTTTTGCAGTTGTGGCACCTGACGCATCAACAGAAGGAAATGTTTGTGCATTATCCCATGCCTCAATTTTAGGAGCTGAAGATAAAGCCTGCGAGAAAACTGCTCTAAAGCACTTCGTTGCATTATTGCTGCCTCCTCCGCCAATTACTTTGGATGGAACTGCCATTTATTGGATTAGAATTTATGTTACCTTCCATCGACCTTTTTTAAAAACATGAAAGGAAGGTTTCTTAATTAAGCTTACACTAAATATTCTTTGTTATCAAACAAATAATTTATTCAATACCGTTCTTGTTCCTATTCCAACATAACCAGTTGCCTGAACCTCTTTTCCAATAACAGTAGAAATTTGATCTTTGTAGGCTTCTTGGAATAATTTTACTCCTTTAAGGGTAAGTCCTCCAAACAATCCAGTGTAGCCATAAAGGGTTGGAAAGGTTTTTAGATAACTTAAACATTTTTGGAGCATTATAACATCATTATTTTGCATTCCAAAATAAAGATCAGAATTAAAAACGTATTTTGGTTTTATCTCCTGAAGTCCTTCATTTTTTAACTCTGTATAAAATAAAGCATCTGTAATCCGTCCGGCCTTAAACCAATCTTCGGTTACAATCCTACGCCCCTCGATTCCTGATTTTGGGCCCCAACTGTCTTCGATCACAAAAGCTTTTTTACCCTGATGTAAAATAGCATTCGTGGCCACTATGGCATGACCATAGGGAGCATTTGATCCTAGAAGTTCTGGAATGGGTTTATTCCATTCAGAAGGACCAAACTTAACTCCTAAAATTACTCCTTTACCTTTAGGTTCAATGGTATTCGCAATAGTATCCATATCTGTGGCAGAAATTGTAAAGTAATTTCCGCCCTTTCCAATTTTAGCCATCAATTCTGTTAAAGGAGTTCGATCATTTGAAAGATTCATTTTAGATTCATCTAAACCTTGAGAGATCATTAACTGTTCAGGAGTAGCCCCAAAATTATAACCAATGTTCATACCATTCTGGAAGAACATACCAGGTGAAGGATAATTTATTCGTCTGGTATACACATCTCTAGCTGAGAAAAAAACAAACTTTCCTTCTTCAAGAAAGTTTTCAATACCCAAAGCTTTAGCAACCGATTGTGCCACGCAAGAAGAAGAATAATCCTGATCAAAAACAGGATATTTGTGCCAGTCGGATTCAGTCCGTTCTTTCCACTCGAAAGGAACGGCCGCTGCCACAAGTTCTTCCGCTAAATAATCTTTTTTCTTTTCAGCCTGTAGTCTAGGATCGGGAAGAACTCCAAGCATTACCTCATTTATTTTAGATTTTTTCAGGAAACTGAAAGAAATCATAACTTTAGGAAGTTAACTTCCTAGACTGTAATTACTCTACGGCTTCTTCTTCGCCTTCTGGTTCGGCTTCATCTGTGGTTTCTTCATCTTCTAGTTTTTCTTTTTCTTTCTCTTCCGGGACCGCTTCTTCCTGGTTTAAAAATTTAATCATTAATTTAATCTTTTCAATTAATTACTCTTAATTTTATCGACCTTTTGTCCAATAATGCTTTCTAAATAATCTAAAGTTCGTCCAATGATTACCGAAACAAAGATTGAAGTTTCGGGCACTATCCTTTTTAAAAAATCAATGTCTTCTTGTTCTAATTCAATTTGATTTTGTTCCGCATCCAGAAATTTAATCCCTAACTTGTATGCCCTGAGAAATTCACCTGAACCTGGGTTTTGCGGTTTGTGAAATTCGCAGACCGCAATAAATACAGCTCTAAGAGTTAAATTTTCTCTTGGCTTGAATGGATTCACTATTTTTACCCCGGTAAGAGAAACAACAGGCGCGTCTAGATTTATAAGTTTTGGCATATGCTTAATTTTATTAAATAGAAAATTATCTGTCAAGTCAATGAATAAAATTAGATAGCTGTTGCAGTTACTTTATACCAATCAGTCCCATTGCTAAAAACTATATCAGATTGATCTGTATCATAATACATAAAACCCTGCCAACTTGCTGCGGCTCCCGGTGTTCCAGATCTTATCTGAAGACCAAATGGAACACTACATGCCAATTTGGTTTCTAAAAAATCCAGTATCCAAGTGCTTGAAACAAATATTCTGCCATAAGACGGATTGAAACGGATATAATTCAAATAAAGATTATTCCAGTAATCAGAAGAGGATCCTAGATCTAAACCAGTAAAAAATGGGATCCAATTACATCCCACTTTCGCTAACTCATCGCCAAGATCAGTGCTAAAAAACGCGACATCTCCACCTGACCAGATCAATCCTGCTTTTGTTGGAAAATTTGGACTCCCAGTCATATAGATCCAACCAACGGATGCTTTGCCTGCGGCTTCAAAAAATGGCAATGAAACCGAATAAGCCTGTGCTGCACCCATAGATGAGATAATGGTTAGGTAGCTACCTCCATCCCCCCCAAGTTTTAATACAAAATCATCTCCACTTTGAGCTATCTCCAAAACTCCATGAACAGTATTATCTTGGAGGAATTCTATTTTATTATCAGGACTTGAAGACAATCTAATTCTAAGTCCGCTTACAGCCGTTTGAATTAAAGCTCCGGTTATTGTTCCTCCCGTAATCGTTGAAGCTGTAATAGAACCTTTAACTAACAAGTCTCCCCCAGATTCATCCCAAAAGATATACTTATTAGCTGTAAGATTTCCTACAAAGAAATCGCCAGCCATAAAATTAGCTGAATAATCGGATAAAAAATAACCAAATCGAATAGCAGTATCCTTGGTTCCAATGAGATAGGTACTGCTTATTATCATTGCATAACCTGAAACACCTGGACTGGCGCCAACAGAAATACGATTATTTACTGCATCAAGTTTAATAGTCCCTCCGATCGTTATCACTGTTTCGGCATGCAACACTCCAGTTTTTAGACTTCCTGGATCTGTTAATGGCTTACCGGCTTCTGATTCCATTCCTTGTTTAACATCAGTTGAGCCAGGAATTGTTGATAGGGTCATTTTTTGGTATGGAGTAAATGGCAAAACCAACCGACCATGGGTGTCAAATCTGAATCTCGGAGTCAGTGGGTCAAAAACCTCACCAATTTCTTCACGCAAATATTCCCTTGGGAATTTTGTTTTCATTTCTTTGACTTAAAAGTTTCTTTATATTTTTTGGAACTAACTCTGAATTGACTGGACCTAATTCTCTAAGAATAGGGTATGTTTCATTCAAATCAAAAATCTTCTTGGTCAGTTTTCGAGTCAGTCTTTGAAATGGCAATAACTCTGGTCGCATTCTTGCAACGCTCATTCTGGCCCTTGCTTTTAATAATTTTTGTCGTTCTTCTTCTTTGTTCAAAAGATATTCATCCGGGACTCCTTTAATTGCATGAGGACTAAACAATTCAGAAAAATCTCTGGCAAATAAGAAAGCTAGGTCGGCATATATTTCATTCTCCCACCATATTACAAATTTACCTGTGTAACCACCGCCTTCTGGAAAAGTAGGAATTCCGTTTTGGATTATAATTCTTCCTGCCAAAAGATTTCGAGCCATTTTCTTTAAATCTGAATCGCTTCTATGTGGCAGGGTATGCCAGTAAAGACCAAATACTTCTATTTTAGAATTATAATCTGGTAGCGTAAAGTCAGGTCTATAAATTTCTTCAGGGAAAGCCGTGCTATCGATATCTTCCATTGAATACTGATATTGAAATCTTATGCCTAGACTTAAAAGATAGTTATATACCATCTTTTCTGGAGTAGTCCCTGGGACATCAGCTGTGGCGTCTGGGAATGCTTTTAACTTTAAATCCTCAAAAGCTGAAAGTTCCTCAAGTTTTTCGGGTCTATCCAATACATTTAATTTTCTAAGCGCTATTGATCTGCGGCCCATGATTTTAAAAGCTAGGGGCAAGGAATTAAACCTTGCGACCGCTTTCATGTTAAGCGGTTACCCGCTTCTAAAAGCGTGCCATATCCCTTGACTACCCCAGCATTATGCCTCTCTTAAAGAAATTTGAACGCGATCAGATCCACGTCCTTCAATACTAAGTTTAAACAATCCTGGGGATCCTGGATTAAAGATAACAGGATAAATATCTGTTCCATAATATACCTGAGCGCCTCCTATAATTTCTAAATTTTCAACAGGGAATAAGTTGTTTGCGGAAATACCAGTAGCTTTTACCGCTTCTTCTATAGTAGCTTCATAATTTGCCAAGGCATCCAGCGTATTTACAAAAGACTGAATTGTTAAATCTTTATAACTTATATTTTGATCTTCAGTTCCATCAACTGCCGTAATTAACTTAAAGTTGGTCCTATCAATTTTTAATGTACAGGAATTACCAGCCCCGGTATATTTTAATTTGAATGCTTCATAGGTGCTATTGTTTGCTCCCACAAAATTAAGAGTCTCTTTTTTATTTGCCGTGGTTAACAAATCATCAACTATATCTTGTCTAGATCTTGGTTTTGAAATATCTAATTCTTCCTTTTCAAAATCAAGCTTTTCTAACTCATCCTCAGCAAGGACTGTACAATG
>Ga0180732_1000414_pt1 | contig 38057 bp, 41 predicted proteins | sample KR11_01MetaG_FD_148674 | JGI IMG/M metagenome (GOLD analysis project Ga0180732, IMG submission 148674) | Groundwater microbial communities from the Olkiluoto Island deep subsurface site, Finland - KR11_0.1 MetaG | ecosystem: Environmental > Aquatic > Deep subsurface > Groundwater | place...
CATCATCCACGGAGCTTTATGCCCTTCTCTCTTCTTTGAGTAATTTACCCATCAAACAGAATATAGCTGTGACAGGTTCTGTCAACCAGTTCGGTGAGATTCAGGCAATCGGTGGTGTCAATGAAAAAATAGAAGGATTCTTTGACGTATGTATGAAGAGTGATTCAAACGCGTCATACGGCGTACTGATTCCTCACGCAAACATCAAACATTTAATGCTCAAAGAGGAAGTTGTAGAAGCTGTAAAAGCCGGAAAGTTTTCAATCTACGGCGTAAAAAATATTAATGAAGGAATTGAAATTCTTACAGGAGTAAACGCCTCTGAAGTCAACGAGAAAGTTGTCGCTCGACTTACAGAATACTCAAACACCGCAAAAGAGTTCTATAAATCAAAAAATAAAAAATAAAAAATAAAAAATAAAGAAGAGTTCTCTATTAATGTTACGCACTAAAACGAACTCGTCCGTTTTAGTGGCAGGGACGCCGATGGCTATGCTTACGCATATAGCCTCTGGTTCCAAAGCTAAAAAATCCAAGCAGTTGGATTTTTCTTAACGCTTTTCACCTTGCAACCCCCTAAAGCTACGCAAAACAAGTTTTCCGAGATTTACAGGAGATAACTTATTTTGTCAATTCTTCTCTTTTGTTAAAGTGGGGAATGTATTGGCTTGTCTCATAAATTCCGTACATTAATTCTTTCATTTTCTGAGTGAGTTCCGGCTGCTCTTTTGAGTGGTCATCAAGCGGTGTTTTACTATGGATTTCATAGAGTGCTGCGTTTGTGCCGTCTGCTCTGCTTCTGTAGTAATACTTCTCACCGATAAGCCCTATGAGCGGATTAGATGCGTGTGTTATGCTAAAAGCATATCTGCTGTTGTCATAACGTTCATCAAACATATCACGCCCAAGCGTTGTAGCCGTGTAAGAGATGTTTGCAAGAGAAGCAATTGTCGGCATTGCGTCAACTTCTGAAACGACTTTATCGTACACTTTCGGCTCTTTTATAAGCGGTGAGTAGATGACAAAAGGAACACGCAGGGCGCCTAAGTCAAGATTGCTTCTTCCCTCACCCGGTGTAACGTGCTGGCCTGTACTTGCAGAGATTCCATGGTCTCCCCAGAAGACAAAAACAGTGTTTTTATAATAGTCGCTCTCTTTTGCCAACTCCATAAAATGCCCTATAGAATAGTCCATAAATCTGAATGAGTTATACTCTTCAACCGAAGCAAAGCCGTATTTTTGTACTTCAGAGTCACTGACATCTGTTCTTACTTTAAAACCGTAACTATTTTGGGGAATAGTATAAGGTCTGTGGTTTCCTGAAGTTTGAATTATGCTAAAAAACGGCTCCTTTGCAGTCACAAGCGATTTATGTGCTTCACGGAACAAATCAATGTCGGAGATACCCCAAACATCTGTTCTATGTGATTCATAACTCTCTTCTTCATGAAGATGTAAGTCATCCATAGACTGATTTAACATCCCGCGAATATTTCCCCATGAAGCCGAACCGCCAATGAAGTAATGTTTCTCGTAGCCTTTAAAATCCTGAATAATGCTATGTTGATTCACTATGAGAGGATTACGGCTTGAAGTTCCTTGGAGCTCTACGTCAGGAAGACCTGTAATGGTACAGTAAATCGAGCGGGCCGTTCCCGTTGCCGGGGTAAAAAAATTTTTGAAGAAAAGTCCGTTTTGAGCAAGAGAGTTTATATGTGGAGAAGGATCTACAGGATTTCCTGAAACACTTGATTTATAAGAAGCAAAAGATTCCAAAATAACAACCACAATATTTGGTTTTTCTCCAACTTTGTGCAGTGGTTTAATCTCGCGTTTATAGTTCAACGCAGTTGCGTTTACATCATCTACCTGTAAAAAATCTGCTATTAGCGGATAGTACTTTTGTACTTTTTTCTCATTATAAGAAACGCGGCCGTTTTTCCAGGTGTCAAAAAAGTAGTGCATCGGATTGTAAGTCAGTTGTGTTGCAAAAGGATGCTTAGAAAACGCAGCTTCACTCCAACGCAAAGGATACTGTGAAAATTTGCTGTAACCTGCAATAAACATCACTAAAAAAGAGCCTATACTAAACGCAACAATTTTTAAAACGCTGAGTTTCACATCTGCCTGTTTGGCAATTTTTACAAAAAGTCTGTTTGTCAGATAGATAAACGCAAGGTTGGTCAAAATCATCGCAATAGCTATTTTTATAACCGGATAACTCTCCCAAACCATCTCTGTAGAAATATCAAGATTTTCTAAAAATCTCAGTGCCGTAAAGTCAAGACGCGTATTGAGATAAGCATAATGGCCAAAGTCAAACACATAAAAGGTAACATAAACAGAAAATATAAGCGCTAAATAGCCAAGCCAGATATAGCGAGCTGCCTTGTATTTAAATGGGCTGAACCATTTTATGCCTCCAAGAAAAAAGAGCGGAAGAACCATAAGCACGCCCATACGCAGGTCAAAACGCATTCCAAGCCACATAGATTTTATGAAGTCTGCAATCACAAGAGGCGATTCAGGGTCGTTAAACGTAACGTAAAACGCAAGACGCATAACTACAAAAAGTAAAGTAAGCGATGTTAAAAAAATTAATAAAAATCGCAGGAGTTTTGGAAGTTTTAAAAGGTAGTTCATTGATTCTCTTTATCTGTAAAATATTTGGAATTTTACACTTTTTTTAGTTTGTCTTATGTTAATCATTATAGAATACAAGAAAATTAAGAGAAAGTACAATTATGCTAGAAAATGTAAAATTACCCGAGGGAATGAATCCCGAAACTCTTGAACATCTTATGTATCCAAAAAATTATGGAAAGCTTGATGAACCAAGCTGTGTAGGTGTTGCAGTAGATGAAAAAACGGGAGAGTATGTCATCTTTTATACGCTCCTAGAAGGCGAAACCGTTAAAGATGCAAAGTATGCCACAAACGGCTGCCAAGACACTGTTGTCATAGGTTCTATGTTCACGGAGATGATTATTGGCAACGATACGGCTTATGCACAAAAAGCAATCAAAAAAATGCATGAAAAACTCGGTGTCATGTCAGAGCAGCAGCAGGTATGTGCGGATATTGTCTTCTCTGCGTTTGTTGCTTCAATGATAAACTTTGAGCACAAAAGTGAAGGCAAAGACGAAGAGATGCATGTACTTAAAATGAAAGAGAGCTGCGAGGGAGAAAACATCAATGAGTAATTTATATAAGAAAAAACACGAACTTTGGCTGCATATAACTTTTGCATCTTTTGCCATCAATGACGAAGATATAAAATCCAGACTCTATGAATTTTCTTTGATTGCGTTTCGACATATGAAGTGGATAGGTACCAATCTTTTAGATAACGGTAAAAACTACAATTATGACAGAGGGATGAAACTCTCCAAACGCAGCACTGTTTTTGAAGTCATAGAAGCACTAGCAGACGAAGTAAAAAACATTCACCCTCTTTATGAAGAGAGTGTTTTGGGAAAAAGATGCCAAACGGATGATGATTATCTCTTGGAATATCTCTCTCAAATACTCAAAAACGCAGATAACAACAAAGAAGTCACTGCGTTTAATATGCAAAGAAAATGGCTAGACAAAAACCTCGCACAAGAGCAGATAGATGCGCTGACTATGTTCTTGTTTGAAGAGTCTTATAAAGAGTATGAGCTTATTTTGGTCTATGCGTTTATGCAGGCAAGAACTGACGACTCTCTGCAGTTTAGCATCTTCCAAGACCTCATAGACGAGTCCCATTTTCACCTCAAATCTTTTGGAAATATGATGGCAAAAATGGGGATTTTAGCACTTCCTAGAGAGTTGCATGAAATGACCTACGTCATAAAAGATTTGGAAAAATTCGTAACCGACGGCATAGCCGAAGAAGAAGCGGCGAAAGTCATGTGCAAAGAGTTAAGCGACGCCATAAAAGACGAAGAACTCTCAAAGTTCTTTAACTTCATCAACTACCAGGAGAGTTACCATATAGAGCTTATGAAGAAACTTTTGTAGTTTTGTTCCTATAAAAGCCATAGAGTGCTATGCCTATGGCAATTCCTATACCGTCTGCTACAACATCCATCAAAGAGAAAAAACGTCCCGGAATGAAATACTGTACTACTTCTATAAAAACGGCGAAGGCAAGCAAAAGTGTTATTTTCACTTTTGCGGAGAGCTCTTTATAAGCCAAACTCAGCAAGACGTACAAAACAAAAAACGCTATAAAGTGGTTTGACTTATCCCACATGCTCTCAACTGCTTCTATTTTTATAGTTGTAGTTGCCAAAAACATTATGCAGAGCAAAGCCGTATAAAACATCACTTGAAAAAGATTTTTTATCTGCATAGAACCTCATTAATTGTTTTAACTACCTCTTCATCCCAAAGTAACTCTTTATGAGTGAGCTTCTCCAATTCTTTGTAATGTACAAGATTTTTTACATGGTTTTTAAGATTTCTGGAGTTTTTAATAAAAGTCGTTTCATCGTCTTTGCTCACAAATAAATAGGTATTTGCATCTATATGCTGCACATGTTTTATATTGTCAAGTTCGTAGCGAAACAGCCATGCCGGGCCGATTCCAAAACGCTCTTTTGCCAAAAGCGCAACCGAGTCAAAACTTCCAACTAAAAAGAGCTCCTTAACTTTTTGTTTACTTGCGATGTACGAGGCAACAAGAGAGCCTATTGAAAATCCCAAGAGATAAAAATCCCCATAATTTTCCTGAACTTTTCTCGCAATTAAAAGACCGTCTGAGAGAATATTTTTTTCACTTACAACACCCCCGCTTTTTCCGTAAGCACGGTAATTAAATGTAATAATGCGCGTATGAGGAAAAGATGTGGCAAGCTTTTTTATAAGCCCCACGCTGTCATGCGAACGCCCGCCAAAAAACAAAAGTGTGGACTCAATTGTTGGCAGTTTTCTGTACAAGTCTTTTGGCTCGTACACCACACCCTCAAGCTCAACACCATCTTCTGTCGTAATACTGAGGAGTTCAAAATCTTCATCCAGCTCTTCACCCCTGTAGTGCACCGGCGAAAAAACCATAAAGTACTGCCACTGGTAAAAAGCAATATACAATACAATCAATGTGAAAAATAAAAAGGCTAGGTACAACATAAGAGAATTATAGTCTCATTTTAATTAAACTCCAACTCCAAAGAACGTATCTATTCTTTGAAAATGCTTCTCAATCCCTTTAAAACTATGGTCGCCGCCATCTTCTACAATTAAAGAAGCTTTTGAAAATCTATCTGCTGCTTCTTTATAGTTAAGAACTTCATCGCCCTTTTGCAGTAAAAGCATAAAATTACTTTGTTTTGTAAGTTGTGTTCTGTAATTTTTAAGCATTGCAATATGCGATGGCAGCCACTCAAAATGACTCGTATCATAAAAACTCGGAGCGTTTCCTAAACATGTGCTTAAGGTTATGTAGGGGTAAATAGAAGGGTTTATGAGCACGGCTTTTACATTGTACTTCTGAGCCAAATAAATTGCATAAAATCCGCCCAGAGATGAACCGATGAGTGTTACTTTTCCTTTTTGAAGTGCTATCAATTCTTCTAAGGTTTTGAGTGCAAGTTCCGGGATGTAAGAGAGCGAAGGAGCAATAAAATCTTCATTTTTTCTCTTATAATATTCTCTAAAAGCCTTAGCCTTAGAACCCTCCCCGCTTCCGCCGAAGCCGTGTATATAAAGTATCATTTTTCTTTGCTCCATTTTTTTAATTTATTCTTTCGTATTAAAACAGTATAATTCGCCTAAATTATAGGATAAAACATGCAAACATTCGGAAAATATTCAACAAATTTTGACATTGAGTTTCTAACTGAACACTTCATATATATTAACGAAAGAGATGAAGAAAATCAAGATATCAAAATAACTCTTGAAGAGTTTGAAGCCCTGCTCGCAAAAAAACGCAAGACGGTAGCCGGAACAATCTTTTTATACAACCCGACAATCTCCCCAATGGGCTACAAAACTGACAAAAAACTGGCTCTTCAGGGCTATGAATTTGATGGTAAATACTGCGAACTTGAAGCAAATGACATAGTAAATCTTTGTTCTCAGGCAATCAGAGAAGGTTACAGAGGTAAACTTTTAGAAATCAAATATCTCTTTAATCTTAACCGTCCAAACATCGAGCCTACGTATGTTTTAGAAGAGTTTGAAGCAGATTTGGACAGATATTCTTCAAACCAGCTCACACGCTTTGACAAAAATCTAAATTACCATGATTACTTAAATATCCGTTTAAGTGGAAAATTTGTCTTTTTTGCCTGCGGAAGCAAATATGACAGACACCACAAAGAGATTATTAAATATGTTAAAAACATCGCCAATCAAGCTGTAAAACTTGGTAAAGAGGTTGCGTTTATCCATGATAATAACCATCCGGCAGAGGACTGTATAGAAGAGATTTACTTTTTAGAACCGCTAATTCCGGGGAAGATGAGAGACAAACGCATCTACGCGTTTAAAGGTGCTTTTAAAACAAATCCTCCGACCATTCAAAAAATCTCTTAATATTTTTTACTCTCGAAAAACAAAGTTTTACTAAAGAAACATTTTCGCTTTGCGAAAAGCGCTTCGCTTGTTTTCGTAGCTTTAGGGGGTTGCAAGGGACAAAATTTGTCCCTACCACTTAAACGGACGCGTTCGTTTAAGTGCATAACATTAGTGTGTTTTTTTAGCCCATCTCGCAAAAAATCTAGCCGGAAGAACTTTCTGGCTAATCTTCATATCACTGAGAATATACTCTTTTAACATCTTTGCCAAATAAGGCGCCAAAACAAAACCGTATCCGCCGTTTCCGTTAATCATTGTAAGATTCGGATAGTAGGTATAAGCTTCATAATCAGGCTTTTTAGTATGGAAGTTTATTGCTTTGTTTTGCAATGTTTCACTTGACATAACTAAAGGCCCCACAAGAGGCATATAGTCAAAAGATCCCGAACGAAGCCCCATATAATCTTTGACAACTTCTATATTTTCCAAATTAATTGTACGGGAGGCTTTTTCTAAAAGCTCTTCTCTGCCTGCGTTTACGTCATAAGGTTCTTTGGCTGTTTGCGGATGATAATGCACATTGTGCGTTGCTCCTATGGCTAAAACGCCATTAGAACTTGGAGAAATAGATACAAACTGATGAATGGAGTGAGAATTTTGTGTAGTCGTTTTCACATCTATACGATGCCCCCAAATTCCGCGAAGCTGCATATAAGGCTCTTTCATTAAACTCTCATACGCTCCGGTTGCCAGAACTACCTCTTTGGCGCGATACTCTTCATTAATGTTCCATGAACCTTCATCATAAATCAAACTCTCTACTTTTTCTTGTATAAACGCAGCAGATTTGCACAGGGCTTTGCACATAGCCTCTGCGTTTACGATACCTGCGTTTATGGAGACACTTTCCATCTCTTGTGCATTTGTAGTAATATTATCTAATATCTCTGATGATGGATTGAGTAATGTAAGAGATGAGTTCTTTTTATACTCCTGAAGTATTTTAGAATCATCTTCATCCTGTGCTACGTGCAAAAGCGGAGCTTTTTTTAGAAGCTGCGGAAAGTGTTGCTCATAAAACGCCATACTGTAAACAAAGGCCTCATGCAACAGCTCTTTGAGCTCTCCGCCTTTGGAAAACTTGGGCGATATAAACGCACCGGCCGCTCCGCTTCCACCGCCGGCTATGGAGTTCATGTCAAACACCGCAACTCTTTTTCCGGCCTGTGCGAGCTCATGCGCCACACTGCAACCGTTTATCCCCGCACCTATTATTGCTACATCATACACATTTAATCCGTTTAAAATTTTAAAATTTTCTAATAGTGAACTATAGCAAAATTACTTTATATCTCCGTTATTATCTACTCTCAGAAGTAATACATCTTTACTGTAGCTCTCGCTTGATGTTGTATAGCCTGCAATGGCAAAACCATCTTCTGTTTTTGCAATGGCATAAGCTTTGTCGTCCTTTGTACCGCCATATCGTTTGTTCCACAGCGTATCGCCATTTTTATTAAGTTTCAGGAGGTAAACATCACTGTCGTAGTTTTTTGTGTCGGTACTGTATCCCGCTAAAACATAGCCGTCATCAGTTTCTACAATTCCAAACCCCTCTTCATCCTCTTCATAGCCATAACTCCCGTGCCACTCTCTGGTTCCGTTTTCTCTTATTTTTACCACATAGATGTTTTTTTGATGTTTGTAGCTGCTGTCTGTCGTCCCAACTAAAATAAATCCGCCATCTTTAGTCGCTATTATCTGGTTCGCACGTTCATCGTGATTAAAACCAAAAGCATTATGCCAGACTCTATTTCCATCTTTGTCAATTTTGACCACATAAGCATCTGCATCTCCGTGCCCCCAAGTCTCAGTTTCACCGGCAAAAACATACCCGTCCTCAAGCGCTACAACAGAATTTGCTCTGTCAATATCTTCTCCGCCATATCTTTTAATGGCAAATCTTTGTCCCTTGCTATCCATTGCGTTTAGATAACAATTTATCTCCGAATCAAAAAATGCAACATGCTCTTCTACTCCCATTACCAAAACATCGCTCTTATTTATTTTTATAAGATCATTGCCGACATAGTAGTCGTCTTTATCTGAGTAGTATCCTTTTTGCCAAAGAAGATTGCCGTTTTGTGCTATCTTTGCCAAATACAAACTTTGCACCCGATTTCCAAAACTGCTTGTCGTACCGGCTATCATAAAACCGTCTTCAACTTCTACCACTGCGTTTGCTTCATCGCTGTTTCTTCCGCCATAAGCAGCCCAAAACAGCTCATTTCCAAACTTATCTGTTTTTATTATGTACGTATCAGTGTTGCCTTGACCAAAACTTTGCGTTTTTCCCACAAGTAAAAAGCCGTTTTCCAAAACGAGAAGGGCTTTTGCCTCATCATCATATTTCCCGCCGTAACTTTTTTCAAAAGTAAGCTTTGTATTTGGCGTATTTGTAATAATATCCAGCGACTTTTTATCGCTATAGCCTTCGAGAATTATGCCGTCATAGGTATAAACAACTCTACACCATTCTTCCTGCATACGGTTGTTAAAACAAGTTTTTTTATCTATCTTCCCTTTTCGCGTTGAGACCTTTGCAAGTACGCTCGAATCACGATTTTTTTCAGAATAAATCTCCAAAAAAGTGCCCTCTTTCGTTTCAACAATCCCGGCCCCTAAAACCGAAACAAACAGTAACATCATCCACACATTTTTCATTGCCTTTCCCCTTTATAAAATTACAATATCTTATATGATACTCTAAAAACATATAAAAATATTTTACATCATCCCATAAACCGTCTCTTATTTAGAATTTGTTTATTTTTTGTGGCAGTTACTAAGTATAATACAAAAGCAAAAAAGGATATTCATGAGCGAAGCAGAAAAAAATAAAAACAATCCTCTTCACGGAATAAAGTTACAAGAGATATTGGAAGAATTAGTAAGAGTGTATGGCTATAAAGAACTTGGAAAACGTGTGGAAGTACGATGTTTTTTGTTTCAGCCGAGTATTAACTCTTGTCTGAAGTTCCTGCGTAAAACACCATGGGCAAGAGCAAAGATTGAAGAAATCTATCTGGCGAGTTTAAAAAACAAGTGAGTTAAATACTCACTTCTTTTATGTCCGCAATTTTTAAGATGCTTTTGTAAATAGAAGCAACTAAAGATTTTCTGTTGTTTCTTACCGCCGCGTCTTCTGCATTTACCATAACATCTTCAAAGAATTTATCAAGTTCAGGTTTTAAGCCCAGAAGTGCGTCAAGTTCTTCTTCGTATGAAGTGTAAGTGTTTGCACTTACTGTCGTGTAACGAGCAAAGAGTGCGCTTTCTGCTGCGTTTTCAAAAAGTTTTTCATCCACAGACAGAGCTGCGTTTAAATCTATATCTTTCGTAATATTTGCAACACGTTTGAAAGTAGAAGAAACTTCTGCAAAACCTTCAGAGTCTACAAGGTTTGCAAGTGCTTCTATTTTTTTGCCAAGACTTAAAACTTCTCTCTCTCCAGAAGCTAAAACCGCCTCAACAATAGACGGGTTCACTTTAAAGTACTGCTTTACACGTTCCAAAAAGAAACTCTCAAGTTTTTGCATATCTATTTTCTCATAACCCTCAGAGAGCATTGTAAGAGTCTTAACAATGTCAAACGCCATGTTATGCTCTTTTGTAATGCGTAGAAGTCCGTTAACCGCACGACGCAGTGCAAACGGGTCGCGAGAACCTGTCGGGATTTGATTAACGCTAAAGAGTGCTAAAAGTGTGTCAAGTTTGATGCTCATTGCAACAATAGCGCTCAGAGGCGTTGAAGGTAAGTCACTCTCTTCGCCGTCTGGCAAATACTGCTCACGAATTGCCGTTGCAACTTCTGCATTTTCCCCTTGAGCAAGTGCATAGTAAGCACCCATAAGTCCTTGAAGTTCTGTAAATTCATACACCATTTCACTGCTTAAATCAGCTTTCGCCAAAGAAATTGCACGCGTCAAGTCCTCTATTTTCGCTTCTGGTTTGTATATGTCAAAAAGAACAGAAGCAATTTTCTCTTCGCGTTTAATCTTGTCTGCAACAGTTCCAAGACCTTTGAAAAACGCAACCTTTTCAAGTGCCTGCGTGCTTAAACCATTTTTTAGGTCGTTGTCGTAAAAGAAAAGTCCATCAGCCAAACGCGGACGTAAAACTCTTTCATTCCCCTCTATAACTTTTGAAAAATCATTTGTCAATGCGTTTGAGACGACCACAAATTTGTTAATGAGTTTACCATTTTCAAAGACCGGAAAGTAGCGTTGATGTTCTTTCATAGAAACTATGATAACCTCAGGAGGCAGCCTCAAGAATGCTTCATCAAACGAGCCCAAAAGAGGCGTCGGGTTTTCTGTGATGGCAACAACTTCATCAAGCAGATCTTCATCTATTTCAATTATGATGCCATGTGTATTTTCTAAAATTGCAAACGCAGTAAGAATATTCTCACGTCTTTGCTCAGGGTAAAGTGTAACTCCGCCTTTTTTAAGCGTCTCGAAATACTCTTTTGCTCCACTTACAGGCGTTGCATCAAAGTTGCTGATACGATGCACAAAAGTGTGTTTTGCAGACTTCACACCGAAGAGTTCAACATCAACAAGCGCATCTTCCAACAATACATTTACCCATCTGATAGGACGGATAAAACTCTCGCTCGAGCTTCCCCATCTCATAGATTTTCCAAAGTCAAGAGAACTTATCCATGCCTGAAGCATCTCGCCTAAAAGCTCAGAAGATGCACGTCCCTGAACATCTTTTTTGTAGTAAAGAACTTCTTTGCCGTCTTTTTCTGCACTGCCAATCTCTTCTAAAGAAACGCCGCATTTTCTTGCAAAACCTTCAGCTGCTGGCGTTGCTTTGGAGTCTTTGTATGCCACAGCCATAGGCGCGCCAAAAAACTCTTCTACACTGTCTGCTTGAGAAGTCGGGAACTCATTGTGCCAAATCACCAAGCGTCTTGGCGTGTAGTAAAATTCAAACTCACACATGAGAGAGTTCTTTTCTAAAATATCAGCGTATTTTTTCTCTATATTTTTTAACTCTTTTAAAAGCGGAACCGCCGGAAGCTCTTCAACGCCTATTTCGATAAGTAGTGTTTTAAACATATCATAATCTCTTTATCTATTAAATTGCCGCGATTTTACCTCTTTTTTGGTTAAAAAGTGCTGTTTAATCATTATTATCGTACTATTATGTATCAAAAAAACAGGTATTCTCTTTGAAAAAAATAATCTTTTTTCTGCTACTTTCAACACTCACATATGCAATACCGACTGTTGTAAGTGACTCTAAAAAGGTAAATATCACCGACTTTACCATCGAATACTTTGTCGATCGCACACAAACCATGAGCTTAAACGGGGTAAAGGAACAAAACTTTATAAAAGTAGCAAACAAGGCTTCTCTCTCAAACAACAAGCCTTATACCTGGTATAGATTTGCCATCATTAATAAAACATCAAACACGCAAACACTCTATCTTCATAATTCTCTTGCATATCTCACGAATGCTATAAGCTTTTATGAAACCTTGGACCAAAAAGTTCTCAACACTCTCAAAATTGACTTAACCAAGGAGAACAATACAAAAAATATGTTTGGAACGGACGCCATATTCTCTTTTGAACTCGAACCTGATCAGACAAAGATTGTTTACATTAAAAATGAAACACAATCCTACCAATTTTTTAACTTCAATATTTACGATAACCAAAGCTCAAAAGACTCTTTTAGAGAGAAAAATACTTATCTGCTTTTAATGCTTGGAATGCTTTTAGCATTCAGTATTTACCACTTTATTCTTTATGTCACGACAAAGTATCAGGAGTATTTATTCTATACACTCTATTTATTGAGTGGTTTTACCTTGGAACTGCAGCTTTCGGGTCTACTCGCAAACGAATTTTCTTTTTACTATAATCCGACAAACAGCTATCTGCTTTTATCTGTTATACTCGCCCCTATTTTTTTGCTTTTGTTTATTAAAACTGTTTTCAATACAAAAGAAAGCTATGGCGAACTAAACAAGTCTCTTAATTTTCTCTTAATCTTTTTTGGAATCAATTTTGTCTTTGGACTCTGGGACATACCGCATGCTTTGCGCTACACCCCCTATCTTTATGTTTTTATGTTTGCAGTTATCTTTCAAATCGCCATCGTTTTATATAAGAACAAGGAGCCATTTGCAAAAGTATTTTTAATCGCAAACAGCTTTTTTTTACTTACTGCAGTTATTGACAATCTTTTTTATTTAGGGCTATTACCTTACAGCAACTACACTTTTCATGCATTAGGCGTGGGATTTTTAGTAGAGTCGCTTGCCTTGGCGCTTATTCTTTCTCGACATATAAACGCCATACGCGAAAACGATATGCAAAGAGAAAAAACATTACAGGTCCAAGAAGAACTTCGAAGAATTAACAAAGAACTTGAAATCAAAATCCAACAAGAAGTACAACTCTCCAGAGAAAAAGACAAAATTATGTTTCAGCAACGAAAGATGGCGAGCATGGGGGAGATGATAGAAAACATAGCTCACCAATGGAGACAGCCGCTCTCGCAGGTAAACGCATCTGTATTTCTTATAGACAACATCATTTTTGAGAAATACAAACAAGATGATGAGATAGAAAAAGAACTCCAAAACATAGAAAATTTGACAGAGTATATGTCTAATACAATTAACAATTTTAAAAACTTTTTTGATCACAATAAAGAAAAAAAGATTTTTTCTCTTGAAGATGTACTCAACAGTTCTCTCATGCTTTTAAAAGATGAACTGGATAAAAACTCCATTGACATCATAAAGGATATTCAGGAGAACATCATATATAAGGGCTATTTGGATGAACTTCAACAGGTATTTTTAATAATTTTCAATAATGCCCGGGACATTTTTTTAAGCAAAAATATTAAAAACCCTACACTCATCATTAAAATCCATAAAACAGACAAGGAAATTGTCCTTTCCATTTGTGACAACGGAGGTGGAATCAAAAATGCTATCATAGATAAAATTTTTGATCCATATTTTACTACAAAACATAAAACGCAGGGAACCGGCCTAGGTTTATATATGTCTAAAGTCATCATAGAAGATAGTATGCAGGGCAATATAAGTGTTAAAAACAGCAAAGATGGAGCATGTTTTAGTATTTTGCTGCCGTTAGAAAAGGAGGAATCATGAATAATGCCCAAGACTACAGAGTTTTGTACGTTGAAGATGAATTGGAAATACGCACGAGGTATTCTCTTTATTTGAAGCGTTTTTTTAAAGATGTTTATGAAGCTGATGATGGTGTAAAAGCCTATGAAATATACAAACAAAAACGGCCTGATATTCTTGTAATAGATATTAATATACCAAATCTTAACGGTATCGAGCTCCTGAGAAAAATCAGAAAAAATGACCACAATACCAAAGCCATCATGCTCACCGCTCACTCAGACAAAAACTCTTTACTCGAATCTATGGATCTACGCCTTACAAAATATCTCATTAAGCCTGTAAGCAGAGAAACTCTCAAAAGTGCTCTTGATTCGGCTACAGCAGAGCTTATAAAATTTAATATTTTTTCCAAAAAGATACTATCCCTCAAAGACAGCTACCATTGGGATAACGATTCCAAAGAACTTTTTTGCAATAACCTGCCAATTGCTTTAACTAAAAACGAAAAAGAGCTTTTTCATCTGCTTTGCCTGAAGCCAAACAGTACGGTTTCTTATGAAAATATTACTTATGAACTGTGGCCTGAAGATATCAACGATAAATACTCGGCTATTAAGACACTTGTAAAAGGTCTAAGAAAAAAACTGCCTGAAGATACACTCGAGAATATACGCTCAACCGGCTACAAACTAAAAACAGTATAAAATAAATTTTTTCTTAAATAAGACAAATATACTCTTGTTTATGTTTATCTAAAAGTTTTTCGAGTTACAATACTGCAAAATAAATTAACCCTAAAGGACTCCATATGCCAAAGATTAACAAATATGTTGATATCGACACTGTAGAAAGAGAAGCTAAGAAAGATTTAATTGACCGTCACTCTCCGTTTATTCACTGTGCGGACACTGCAAAAGCCGGTGAACCATTCGAAGTAACTGTAAAAATGGGTCAAGAATATACTCACCCGGATGATTTTGATCACTTCATCGAGTCTGTAACTCTTTTCAACGGTGAAACTAAATTAGCTCAAGCTACATATGTTCCTGGTACTCTTGGAAATGTAAAAGCTCACAACACAACAACTTTTACAATCATCCCAACTGGTAAAAAACTTACTCTAGTTGCTCATGGTTACTGTACAAAACACGGTATCTGGGAAGGTACTCCTGTAGAAGTAACAGTAGCAGACTAATCTTCTTTCCGATAAAGAGCCTTGAGCTCTTTATCTTTTCACCTCAAACAGAATATATTCTTTCCTTAGCAAATTTTCTATACTATGTCATCATCTAAAAAGTATACATAATAGGGAGAAGCGTTCTTGCCATTTGAAATTTCAAACCTAAAAAAACACAATTCGTATTTACTCAAACTTTTAACAGAGAATCTTCCTGATATGCTCTGGGTTAAAGATATAAACGGAGTATACCTCTACGTCAATCAAGCTATTTGCGACGGCTTACTCATGGCCAAAGACACAAACGAGCCCATAGGCAAAAATGATCTGTTTTTTGCTTTGCGAGAAAGAGAAAAGCATATAGACAATCCGGATTGGCATACATTTGGAGAGTTATGTTTTAATTCAGACATGATTGTCATAGAGAACAATCGGGCGATGAAATTTGAAGAGTATGGAAATGTTAAAGGAGAATTGCTTTATTTAGAAGTGAACAAGGCTCCTTTTTATGACAAAGACGGAAAGATTATCGGTACAGTAGGCACCGGACGTGATATTACAGAGCTAAAAAAAATACAGCTTGATTTAGAAAAAAGTCTTATTCTTCTCGATCAGCAAAAAGAGCAACTTGAGATTTTTAATACCAAGCTTGAAATGAGAGTAAAAGAAGAGATTGAAAAGCAGAAAAAACAAGAGCATATGATTCTGCATCAATCACGACAAGCGGCTATGGGAGAGATGATTGAGTCCATAGCTCACCAATGGAGACAACCGCTCAATATCATAGGCTTAGCGACTGTCAATCTTGAAACGCTGTATGCCTTTGGGAAAATGACTGAAAAACAGTTTCATGAGAAAATGGATATTATCGGTCTTAATATTAACTATATGTCCGATACTATTGATGATTTTAGAAACTTCCTCAAGCCTGAACGAGAGATGGTCAACTTCTCTCCAAAAAAGAGCATTCAAGAAGTTTTAACTATTCTTAGCGCGCAATTTCACAACAATAATATTATAGAGGTTTTAAAAACTCAATGCGATATTCTCTTTTATGGAGTAGAAAACGAATTTAAGCAGGTGCTGTTTATTATTCTCAATAATGCAAGAGAAGCTATTAAAGCACAGATTGAAAAAGGGAAAATAGAAAAAGGCACTATTTCTCTCTCACTCGAATGCAAAGAAGAACAAGGAGTTATTAAAATCAGTGACAATGGCGGCGGTATTAATCCAAGTATTATAAATTCTATTTTCGACCCCTACTTCAGCACTAAACATCATGCAAATGGAACCGGAGTCGGACTGCATATTGCAAAAAATATTATTGAAAGCAGAATGAAAGGCCTAATAGAAGTTACAAACATAGCCTCAGGTTCATGCTTTAGCATTACCTTACCCTTAGCTACAGAAGAACATCCCAACTAATACGAGTAGAATTTATTTTGCATTGAGTTTTTTGACTATCTGAGTGATTCTCTCTATTCTGTTGTCATCATTTGGGTGTGTTGAAAGAAATTCCAGTTGCGCGGCACCTTTGCTTTGTTTCATATTTTTCCAAAATTCCACCGCTTCATTGATGTTATACCCAGCTTTTTTCATCAGATGGATTCCTATCTCATCCGCTTCGTGCTCATGACTTCTGCTGTAAGGAAGCATGACTCCAAGTTGCGTGCCGTATCCGTACGCTGTGTTAAACGCAGAAGTATATTCCGGGGCTGTTGCCTGAACGAGAATATTTCCCAGACTTTGAACACCCTGAGATATTTGTTGGTGGCTCATACGCTCTGCACCGTGTCTTGCAAGCGCATGAGCTACCTCATGTGACATTATGGTTGCCAGCTGGTCATCATTATGCGCCATTGGAAGTATGCCCGTGTATACAACTACTTTGCCTCCTGGCAAACAAAAAGCGTTTACTTGCTTATCGTCAACAAGATTAAACTCCCACTGAAAATCTTTTCTCTGCGCGGCAAGTGCTATCTTTTCACCAATTTTTTTAACACGCGCGCTCTGCGTTTTGTCTGTACTTAATTTTGCCTGCGCCATAAACTCTTTGTAGCTCTTTTCTCCTAGAGCATTCTCTTCACTCGGTGACATTAAAAGTACTTGACTTCTCTCTGTAACGGGAGTCGTTCCGACACAGCCCGTAAACAAAAGCGCTAAAGCCACTAAAATTATTTTTTTCATCTTAACTCCTATTTTTTTGTATTTTAGCGAAATGCTTTTGTATTTTTTATATTTGATAACTCTTTTTACGCTCTGTTGTGTAATACCACCAAACTCGCGGTTCGCCCCCGTTTATAAAGTCTGTAATAGAAATCAAGACATCAAGAAGACATGGGTCTTCTCTTTTTCCACTTTGCTCACACATCAATCTATAAAGCTCAAGCGACTTCTTTCCTTCTAGCATTTGCGGTGATTTTATCCCTATGTAGTGTAATTTTTTCGCCAAAATTACACCTATGTTTGGTAAATCGGTCAATTTTTTTACATTTTTACGCACTACTTTTGAAGGATGCATTATTTAATCTCCTATAAATATGCAATATAACATACAAATTACAATGATACGACATTTTTGTCCTCATTTTGTCACTCCCATACTATTAAACTAAACAAGCATCTAGAACGCAAAATGCATTATTTTCATAAAATAAACCAATAAAGGCGTTGTTATGAAGATAGCTTTACCACTGCACGACTCTCTAGCAATCTACCACGACAATGCGCATACAGCGCCTAAGTTCGGCATTTATAACATAGATAAAGACTGTGATGATATTCACGTAACTCTTAATAGTATTGTTGAAAATCCCTTAAACGCAATCAAATGCAATGACTTTGAAATGGAACAGCGCAACTGCGATTGCAACACAGAGCGCCAGCACAATCTTAGACACAAATGTGAACACTACACCCTGCTTGAAATCATACATGGATGCACTTTTTTACTGGCAAGCAAATATTGTCTAAACACAAAAATAATGATGAAAAACGGTGGTATTACCATTATAAAAATACCGCCGATTGCAAAAAAAATAGACACAGCGATTAAAAACTTTTTAATAGGAGCCTCACTTGCAAATACAATCAAACACATACACCATGAATCTTGAAGAGTTACCTTTGGACATAGGCTATGCCTCCCAAAAAGTGACAATGAGTGACATAAATGGCAAAGAGTGTGTTGTTGGAGGACAAAATGGTCTTACACAGCTCTTTGTTACTGCCCCCTCTCTTGACGCTGCGTTTTTAGAAGAGCTTAAAAGTCTAAGTGAAATTCTTCCTAAAGGCGGAGCATACGAAGTAACTGCTTCACTTATTGTCGCAAATAGCAAACATCAAAATCCATTAATTGAGGGATTTGATTTTTACATCGATACACAAGAGGAGTTTGGGGATTTTTACGGTGTGCGTCTCAAAGGAGAGCCTTACCATGATGAATTTACAAAAGCGCTCATTTTAGTATCAAAAGACGGAGCAATATTTTATGATGAATTTTCTTCCAATTTAGAAGATAAATTTAATTTAGACACACTCTATAGAAAAATAGCAGCGGCACAACTCTGCTACACTGGAAAAGGATGCCATTAATGAATGAAGTAATTAGCAAAATAAAAAAAGAGTTGAGAAACCAGACCACGGTTCCCTATTTTGGGCTGGGTGTATTTTCTCAAACAAAAACAAAAGATGGCGAGCAGATGCCTTATGACTCAGATTCTATGATTTTAACGCTCAACAATGGCCGTGAAATGAGCCAAAGACTTATGTTTGAGTATTCACGTGCGGCAATGCACCTTGAAGAGCGTCGCGGAGTTGAGTATTTGAAGCAACTTGTCAATCATTTGTACACAAAAGATTTTGAACCAACTGCACTGCATAAAGCCATTGTGGATATGTTGCCAAGATACATCATAGACACAAACAGAGACTCAAAATTTCAAGAACTGCTTGCGTACGAGCCTCACTGTTTAATTCTCGGAAAGTCCCGTATTATGGCAGATAAAAATCGTTATGAGACTTATGAGTACGATGTTGAAAATAAAAAATATTTTTTAGTAGAAGATGATGTGCTAGATGAAGCACAAAAAATTCTATTTAAACCAATGGGTTCAACGCTTCCAGAACCGACATTTGTCATCTCTGACGCGGATTATGTGGATTGGCTCACGGAGGCTATGGGCGGATTTGCTCTGCCTCCTGTTTTAAAAACCTACAGAAAAGCAAAAAAATACCTTTTTCTAGGAACTTCGTTTGACAGAGACACAGACAGAATGGTAGCTAATGAACTCACGCTTGACCTTGAGGGCGGTTATGTAATTACAGACAAAGAGCTGGGGAAAAAAGAGAAAAAGTTTGTTGAAAAACACAATCTTGAAGTTGTTCCTCTTTCTCTAGAAGATTTCATTAAAGAGTTCATTTAATACATCTCAAACTGAATTTAACACAAGGATATAAATATGCCAATAATTCCAACAGTAAAAGACCGTTCCCCTCGGGGTGAGCGTTACTTTGATCTTTTTTCAAAACTCTTAAACGACAGAGTCATTATGATCACCGAACAGGTTGATGACCACATGATGGGAATCATCGTCTCCCAACTGCTCTACCTCGAAGCAGAAGACTCTGATGAGCCTATCCACCTCTACATCAGCTCTCCGGGCGGTTCTGTAATGGCCGGACTTGCCATACTAGACACCATGGAGCTTATAAACGCACCTGTTTATACCTACGCTATGGGTATGGTTGCTTCTATGGCAGCGGTTATTTTTACCTGCGGAGCAAAAGGCCACAGATACATTATGCCAAACGCAGAGATTATGATTCACCAACCTCTTGGCGGAACTTCAGGGCAAGCAAGCGACATTGCAATTCAGGCAAACCACATTCTCAGTCTCAAAAAAAGACTCTACAAAATCATTGCAAAGGCGACTGGAAAACATGTTAAAACTATTGAAAAAGAGAGTGATCGTGACAACTATTTTGAAGCGCTTAAAGCAATTGAATTCGGATTGGCCGACACAATACTGACAAGTTCTAAGAAAAAGGATGCCAAATGAGCCAAGAAAAAACCTGTTCGTTTTGTGGCCGTAAACAAAGCGAAGTAAAAAAGATGTTCTCTTCGGAAACGACAAACATTTGTAATGAGTGTGTAACGACCTGTTCGAGTATTTTACAAAAAGAAGTCAACTATGAAAAACGCACAAAAATGCATGAGCAATTGCCAAAACCTCAAAAAATTGTAGAGTTTTTAGATAAACACATTATAGGTCAGGAAGAGGCAAAAAAAGTTTTAGCCGTGGCACTCTACAACCACTACAAACGCATTGAAAACCCTGTCTACAATAATGTAGAACTTGAAAAAAGCAATATCTTGCTTTTAGGCCCAACAGGAAGCGGAAAAACTCTGCTCTCAAAATCTTTGGCAAAAATCATGAATGTTCCTTTTGCCGTGGCGGATGCGACGGCGCTCACAGAAGCCGGTTATGTGGGTGAAGATGTTGAGAGCATACTCTCACGTCTGCTAGCCGCCGCAAACTACGACATAGAACTGGCACAACGCGGGATTATCTACATTGACGAGATTGACAAAATAGCCCGCAAAAGCGAATCTTCTACAATGGGACGCGATGTCTCGGGCGAAGGCGTACAGCAAGGGCTTCTCAAAATACTCGAAGGTGCGGAGGTCTATGTTCCGCTCAAAGGAAGCCGTAAAAACTCTACAACCGAAACTGTCCTTTTTGACACAACGCATGTACTTTTTGTCTGCGGCGGTGCGTTTGTCGGACTTGTTCCCGACAAAAATACAAAAAAAGGGAACAAAGTCGGCTTTGGTTCAAAGATACAAAAAGATACCAAAGAGATGAAAGTCGACCAAAAAGCTCTGGTTCATTATGGAATCATTCCTGAATTTATCGGGCGTATTCCTGTTATTGCGCAACTTTATGAGCTGACTAACGAGCAGATGGTGCAGATACTTCAAGAGCCGGACAACGCACTTATTAAACAGTTTCAGGCACTTTTTAAAATGGACGGCATAGAGCTGAAATTTGAAGAAAAAGCCTTAAACGCAATCGCTTCAAAAGCGACTGAGAGAGGTGTCGGCGCGCGTGGACTTCGAGGCATCATCGAAGAAGTGATGCTCCCGCTGCAATACTCCTGCCCATCAAAAGAGAATTTAGAGAGTTGTACCATTACTGAGGCTGTGGTTGAAGACCCGACAAAAGAGCCTATATTTACCTATAAAAACGCAAAGGAAGCACAATGAGAGTATATCTAGACAATAACGCAACAACAAAAATTGACCCGCTCGTTCGAGTAAAAATGCAGCCATTTTTTGAGGAGCTTTACGGAAACCCGAACTCCCTGCACAAGTACGGCATGGAAGTACGCCCTGCTCTGAATGAGGCTTTGGGAGATATGTATGATGCTCTGAATGTTCCTGATTCGGATGATATTATCATCACATCATGCGCTACTGAAAGCAATAACACGGTATTAAAAGGTATCTTTTTTAAATACATTCTCAAAAATCCTGAGAAAAACCACATAGTGACAACTTCTGTAGAGCATCCTGCCATTTTGGACACTCTTTTGTATCTGAGTGATTTCGGCGTTGATGTTACTTATGTTGATGTAGATGCTGAGGGTGGCGTGAGTGCTGAAGCTATAAAAGCCGCTGTGACAGACAAAACAATTCTTATCTCTATGATGTGGGCAAACAATGAAACTGGGATGATATTTCCGGTTGAAGAAGTAAGTGCGTTTGCCAAAGAAAAAGGGATTTTATTTCATACAGATGCCGTTCAGGCCATTGGAAAACTCAAAATAGATTTAACTGCCGTTAATGTTGACTACTTAACATTTTCAGCACACAAATTTCATGGCCCAAAAGGCATCGGCGGTTTGTATGTCAAAAAAGGGAAACAGCTCCCTAACCTCCTCCACGGCGGCGAGCAGATGGGCGGTAAACGTGCCGGAACGCTCAATGTGGCTTATGTTGTAGGCATGGGGCTCGCGATGAAGCAAGCAGCAGGACATGTTGATAAAATGAACACGGATGTAAAAAGATTGCGTGACAAACTAGAAGACGCTCTGAAAATGATTCCCGACACCATCGTAGTCGGTCCAAGAGACAAACGTACGCCAAATACTATCCTTATTTCACTTCGCGGTATTGAGGGCGAATCTATGCTTTGGGATTTAAACAAAGCCGGAATTGCAGCTTCAACGGGTAGTGCCTGTGCATCAGAATCTCTTGAGGCCAATCCTGTTATGAGCGCAATCGGAGAAGACCCGGAACTTGCCCATACTGCAATGCGTTTGAGTTTGTCACGTTTTACGACTGAAGAAGAGATAGATTATACGATTAAAACTTTCATGGCTGCGGCTGAGCGTTTACGCTCTATTTCATCGACGTATGCATACACAAATGAAGTAGGATAAAGCAAAAGTTTAGAACCAAAATTGCATTGGCATATATAAACACCATAAGGATTATATATGTCAAAAGTACAAGAGTTTATCTACAACAACGACCTTCAGTGGCAAGCCACATTCAGCGCCAAAACGGATAAATATGACTACGCCTACAGAGGCTCTCTTATCATCACTCCGGGTAAAGTTCTCTCAGCTGACAAACAGCTTCCCCCAAAGGCGACTACTACGCAAACTGTATTGGTTTCAGACAGCGACACAATTGACTTCTTGGCTTGTGAGCTTGAAACTCTGGACTTTTTTGAACCGTTTGTAGACAAATATAAAGAGCTGCTCTCTCCAAAGGGTCTCTACATTCTTTTTGTTACTGACCTTGATGGGAATGGAAAATTTACTTATGAGGGCATTACTTTCAACATGTTTGCTTTAGATGAGAGTTCTGTATGGAATGAGTTAGTTGATCATGCAGATTTATCTAAGGGTGACTTGAAAAAAATGAGCGCTGAAGAGAAGATAGATACGGTTTTTGATGAGATTAAATCTACACCTCTAAGAATTTCAGATAAAACATACGAAGAAGTAAAAGCACTTCAAAACGCAAGCAAAGGCAAAACTCTTTTTGGAGCGGTATAAAATTTGAATAACTCTTTTGAGTTATTCTGCACCCTTTTACTTCCTTTTATTTTAGTGGCTTTCACTGCGTTTATACACATTCAGACAGCAAACAATCAAAAATTTTTATCTATATCTTAAACTTAAATACCCTATACTCCATACTTTATAAGGAAAAATATGTCAGAACATCATCATCACCATGTGAGTGGTAAAAATCTTTTTTTAACCATTGTCTTAAACGTCATCATTACAATTTCGCAGGTTGTAGGTGGAATACTTTCCGGTTCACTGGCGCTTTTGAGTGATGCAATGCATAATTTCAGTGATGTTTTGGCCTTAGTTATCGCTTATGGAGCAAATCGTTTAGCGGCGCGTCCAAACACTCAGGGCAAAACATTCGGCTACAAACGGGCGGAAATATTAGCTACGCTCTTTAACGCATCGGTGCTCATCGGCATTGGCATATTTCTTATTGTTGAATCATTTCATAAATTTTATCATCCTGAAATTATCAACTCTGTCTGGGTTATCGCTTTAGGAGTTTTAAGTATTGTCTTAAACGCAGTGAGCGTATTGCTGATAAAAGAGGATGCGCATCACAACATGAATATTAAAGCAGCCTATATTCACCTGCTCACCGATGTTATGACCTCCGTTGCGGTTGTACTCGGAGGCTTGCTTATGTACTACTTCCAACTCTATTGGGTTGACCCTGCAGTCTCTCTACTCATCGCCGCTTATCTCATCTGGGCTTCTGTTGGTCTTGTGAGAGAGTCGAGCGGTGTTTTAATGCAGTTTGCACCAAAAGATATTGAACTTCAAAAAGTAAGCGAGGAGATAAGTAAAATCCCTCAAATAAGCAATGTGCATCATATGCATTTGTGGCAATTAGATGACCATAAAATATATCTCGAAGCGCATCTTGATTTTACCCAAAATCTGTCACTTGAAGCATCCCATGAAATACTGGATTTTCTTGAAGAGAGTTTGAAAAAAAACTTTGGAATCTCACACACTACTTTTCAGTGTGAATATAACAGATGTGACGAGAAAGAGATGATTAAACGCAGCAGATAAACGCTTATGATGTTATGCGTTCTCTTACATCCGCTTTAAATTTTTTCATCTTCTCTTGAGTAATCATCTCCATAGCGTTTTCTCTTAGAATTTTTATTTTGGCGTAGGAAGAAGCGTCAGGGTGAGCGCGGGTGTGAGAAATGACTTCAAAGATATTGTCATCAAAAAAATCAGTTTGTTTGTCTATCATGGCATCATATAGTGCCATGAAAACGCTTTTTTCGTATTCGTCCATTTTGCAGGAGTCATCCGATATTTTAAGCGCCACGGTAATGGCGCAGTCGCATTCAAAGCCATTCATGGCTCTGGCAACTGCGCCTATTTTTGTTAAATCATACAATTTGTAATCAACCTATTTCTTTTTCAGAGGGCGCAACCTGCACCTCTTGTTTTACTCCGCGTTTACTCATAGAGATATCTGAACGAAATTTTTTCTCTTTAAACGCAGGAGATTTGGCAACACCGTCTTTTGTTGAGAGTTTATACATCTCTTCATTTAAAAAATGAGCATCAAACTCTTTTGTAAATGGCATATCCCAAGTGATACACCCAATACTAGGACAAATCGCCGCACATTGCGGGTTATCAAACAGATCAACACACTCTACGCATTTCTCTGGTTGTACATAGTAGCGTTTTTCTCCTGTCGGATTGTTTGAATCATCCACTATTGCGTTTACAGGGCAGTTTTGCAGACAAGCATCACAAGTTATACAGCTTTCATCAATTATTACAGACATAATTTTTCCTTTAATTTTTTTGGCTATTGCACGCGAATGCATTCGAAAAATACTCACGGCACCTCAAGCGGGGACATAAGAGTACTTTTTTAAACGCTTCTTGCTTGGGCTTTATGGTAAATTCGTAACAACCACGGTGCAGGTGCATCATTGAGCATCTCCTGAAGTTTTGCTATTGCATCTTCTATACTCTCACCCTCAGCAACCCTTACAGGATGCACTCCGGCTGCTTGAATCATCTTTGAAGCCATAGGGCCGATTTGTGTACAGTACATAATGTCTGCTTCTTCAATCGTTCCTATCTTGTAGTCAAGCTTCTCTTTTTCACCTTCGGGTTCGTTAGAACTGTCAATTACGCTTAGCAACTCATGCGTCTCTTTACCCACTTTGTAAAGATAAAAGCTCTTTGACCAGCCAAAATGCTGGTCAACTAATTTTCCGCTAGAGGATGCAAACGCAATGTTCATAGTCAGCCTTTAAAACGAGTCTAGTACATTTGAGTGGCTCTCGCGTACTCCCATACCGATCTCTTCCATAAAAGGTTGCGCTTTAACACTTGGAAGCATTAAACCTTTCTTTTTATGTTCACGGATTTTATACGTTCCGTTGTCATTTCCAACTGTATAGTATTCTTCAAAATCTGTCGTATACGGCATATCCCAAACAATAGAACCTTCAGTAGGACAAGCCTCTGCACAACGAGGGGTATCTGCATGAGAAACACACTCAACACAGCTTTCAGGTTTTACATAAAAGCGTTCTCCCTCGAACGGGTTTTTATCATCACTATCACTCATTATTGCCGCTACCGGGCATTCCGGTGCACAAGCATCACAGTTTATACACGCGTCTGTTATCATTACTGCCATTTTAAATCCTTTGTATTCTTTAGTTTCATATTTGCATATTTCGTTCTAAAAATCCCTTTTTAAAATCAACAATCGGCTCAACTGAAATATCTATTCCCCGAAGCAGCATGGTTGCCTTACATCCAAGCTCAAGACCTAACTCATCAAAAGCTTCCATGGTTATAAGCGCAACTATTTTTCCGACATCGCTCTGGAATGTGAGTTCACATAAAGATTCGCTTTTTCTTACCTCAAGTAAAGTTGCCGGAACTCTATTTTCTATGGAGACTTTGCCCGGACAATCTTTACTCACGCAAACAGAAGCCTCATTAAAGTTACAGTGTATAGTGTCTCCTTCGCAGAGCCATAAGGGTGCCTTGGACTTTATGAGACGAATCTCTGTATCTGCACTTCGAACATCTATGTAAGTCACTATGTCAGTTGCGTTTATGCGTATAACTTTGGCTTTTATCTGGTTCATTTTCTACCTACATCAAATAAAGTACGACATTTTTGTCTATCATTGTTTGAAAATTATCAAGCAACATATCCGCCGTAGAAGTTGAACCTAAGTGGCATCCTGAACAAGCACCCAAATAACTGAGCCAAATTTGAGGTGTTTGACCAGGCATAAAGTTTACGAGTTGTATGCCCCCGCCATCACTTGCCAAAGTCGGACGTATTTGTGTCTCTATTAAACTTTCAATCAATTCTTTTTGACGCTGGGCATCTAGAGCGCGAAAGTCATGGTTGAGCTCATTTGCATCAGAAGCATTACTGACATAGGTAATAATTGATTGGGCTTGGTCATTGTTGTTATGCGCAGCAGTAATAAGATAGCGCATTGCCTCTGCATTATTACCTGTTTGTTTGTAAAGCAAGCCTGTTTTTAGCTGAGCTTCTACATGTCCAAGATCAGCAGCTTTTTTGTAGTATTCTAAAGCTTTAGCCTCATCTGCATTACCTACTGTTCCTTTTTCATAAAAGATGCCAAGACTGTTAAGGGCTTGTGTATTGTCATGCTCGGCCGCTTTAAGAAACCACTCTTTTGCCAGTTCGTTACTTCTTTGACAGCCCTGCCCGCGCATGTGCATAATGGCAATATTTACCATTGCGTTTGGATTCAGTTCTGAGGCTTGTTCAAAAAGTTCATACGCTTCATTATAATGTTTTAACTCAAACTCCGCTATTGCCTTATCAAATATCATATTCATGCTCTTGTCCTTCACTATGCGTTTATTTTAAAGCATAAACTGCATAATTTATTCTAGAACGAAATATGCAAATTCAAGAAAAATCGACCCTATCTATTTAAGGAGCTAAAATGATTGCAATTCCAATCGACGCACTCTCACTAGATGCCAAATCATCCAAACTATTTGGTAACGTAAACTTCTTTGCTATCTATGAACCGGAAAAGAAAACTTTTGAGTTTTTAAAAAATACTGAATCTGGAAATGGGATAAAAACTGCAAAGTTGCTGCATGACTCGGATGTTACGACTACTGTTTACTCTTATATGGGAGACGGCCCGTTTAAGAGTTTAAACGAAGACAGAATAGATGTTTATTACATAGGAAAAGAGCCTATGAGTCTACATGAAATTGTGCAAAAAGTAGAAAATGGAGGCTTTATAAAAGTGGATGCCAACAATGCATCTGTTTATCTTGACCCGGGTACTTCCAGTGAAAATTGCGAGTGCACATGCAAAGCCTAAAAAATGAAATCATCACTCCGGAGATGAAGGAAATCAAACTCATGATAGCACAAACGGTGGCTCAAAGAAATTCGCTTAAAAAGCAGATGCAAAATTGGTATGATGAACATCCAAGAGAACATTTTCCGAGTATGAGGGATTTAATGCTGGTTGATGCAACCCTCTCAAAATTAGATTCATTTTACAAAAGACTTTGGGATTACAACAATCTGTAAATTATGAGCCAAGAGTATAAAAGCAAAGCGCGTTTAATTGACAACATTTCCAATATAGAGCAGTATCGTCCCATATTGGAAAAAGACAATTTTCAAGTAGATGAACCTCACTGGAGACGAATTAGCAAAAATGCGATTACGCTTTTTCAAGTGCTTATTGACCAGGATTTAACAGACTTGGTCAATATTCTCAAACACTATCCTAAATATACCGAGTGGGTTTGTGAGCACTTTAGATATGCCTACAGTTACAGTGAAAATTATGCGGACATAAACGCAGCTTCAGAGCTTCTATTTATGGGAGAGCCCTATTTTTCAAAACAGTTTGTAAGAAATGTAGTAAGAAAACTCCCTAAAATAGATTCTATGAATTATGATGAGTTAACGAAGCTTAATACTTTGATTGCCAAAGAACACAGCAATTGGCATCCAATTGTCAGCAATTATTTTCTCAAAGGTGTCTCTAAAAACATTGAGAAATTAAACTTGCATCCTTTGCAAAAAATAGCGTTAAAAAAACCAATACTCCACATAGAGTATAAAGATACCTACAAGTACGATGCCCAAGACCGCGATGCATTCTTGGATATACCGTATATGAATTAACATAAAAAAAGGATTTACCATGAACTATGAAACACTCAAATCAGAATTGCTTAAACAGGCAAGAAACGCGTTTGAAACAGCATCTACTTTACGTGAAACGCAAAGAATTGAAGTTTACAAATACAACACTCAGGTTATTACTTCGGATGTTTTGGAAGAAGATGAAGAAATACTCTACACTCCTGAAAAAATACTTTGTTATCAGATATATGGATATGACCACCTTGAAGATGAGATAAAAACGTGGATAGATTTTGCAAGGGAAATAACGCAGCCCACAGATGAGATGCCACTGAGTGAGCCCACAGACATTGAAAAGTCCATCCGTGAACTTGTGAGTGAAATTGCAAAAAGAAATGGAGCTCAAACTCATGAAGTAAGTTCATACGAAGTTTTTGCAAACCTTCCCGTTACCCTGCTTGGAACAATTGAACAAGAGATTATAGAGTACTGGTGGAATGCAAAAGAAGAGGAAAATGCTAAAAAACTAGCTTTGGCACAGATTGAAGAGGTTATTGGAGTCCAAAAGTAGAATCATGTAACTGATATTGCACACTAAGCCGAACCTCCCCGTCTTAGTGTCAAGGACACCGACGGCTATGTTCACTCATAAAGCCTTTGGTTCCAAAGCTAAAAAATCCAAGCGATTGGATTTTTCTTAACGTTTTTCACCTACAACCCTAAAGCTACAAAACAAGCGAAGCACTTTTCGCAAAGCGAAAATGTTTCTTTAGAAAAAATGAATTTTTCGAGAATTTCAAGACCGTTCAGAGTTTTGCGTCAGTAACCGATAGTCATTAAAGTTATATCATAGTTGAACAATTTAGTTTAGAACTTAAAAAGTTCCATAACCTACAGGTTGTTGAACTTCCTTAAGGGACATTTTGTCCTTTTAATGGATTATTTAACAAATAACGGAACACTTTGTCCAAATAACGGTTTATTCCATGCTAAAAGGACACTTTTTATTTAAAGATAATTAGTAAAATAATGTAAAAACATTGAAAATATAACAAATTGTCATTGAAACATATAGATTATCACTTTATAGAGGACATTTTATGTGTTCCTATATTTGTTTTTATTAAGTCTTACTTCATTATAATGGGAATGAATAAATAGTTATATACGAAGGAATCAAATGCTAGACTCAAATTCAATATTATATTATCCAACCATAGAGTTTAGAGATGAAAACTGGTTAAAAGCAGCTCTTTTAATTTGGGATAATATCTATAGAATAGTACCATATGATTATTTTCCAAATGATAGTGATGAAGTAAAGTTTGCTATTGATAGCGGAAGAATAAAAAACATCACTCTTCAAGATGCTGATTTAGAATCCGCATATAAAAAATATGAATCCTTTTTAGAAAACCTAGAATTTGTTCCTGATGGTTTACGTAATAATGATGGTACAACAAAAGTTCATAAAGATAAGATCAGTTCAAGACTTTATCCATTAATGGAAAGTCTAGCAAAAGAATTTGATGGTGAATGGTTTGACTTACCAACAGAAGCCGCAAGAGGATACATGCAATATTTATCTCAAATTGTAGCTGAAAATAGACAGTTTTCTCTTGCAACAGACAATGCAGATGCATGGATAATGTCCGCTTATGTTGGCGAAAAAGGAAACTTTTCTGAAATGGTTTATAATATGGAAGCTAATGGGCAATATACAAGTGTTGAACTGTTAGATTTAATTCCTACTGATGTAAAATATCTTAGTATAAAAGAGATTATCAAGCATACAAGCTACGCAAAAGATGAAAGACATGAGTTTAGAAGTGTAGCAAGCAAATTTTTAGATAAGCTAACTTTATGTACTACCGAAGATGGAACATATGAAACCACGGAAAGCTATAAAGATGAATTAAATAGAGTTAAAAAACAATTTCAAGACAGTACATCATTTATAGGTGCTGAATTAGTTAGGTCATCTATAATTGTTGGTATTCCAACTTCACTTACGGCATTTGGTACTCTAGCTACTATGTCACAAGCAACTATTACTTCAAATATTTTTCAATCTGTTTCCTTTGGACTAGTAGCTGCTTTAGCAGACTACTCAAAAGTAAAAAAAGAGAATAGAGGTCCATCGTTAGGGTCTTATTTATTAGACTTAGACAGACGACAAGGTAAACAACATTTATCTCAAGAGTTTGATTATATTATGGACCAATTTATAAATGATTAACTTGTATACCTATATAACAAAACCTTGGAGAGAAATAGTTGACCCTGCGGGCACAACTATTTCTCAAGTCAAACGTTATCTTACAACTAAGGAAAATAATTGAATAAACATATTTATAGTTATATGAAGCATTATATAAATTTAAAAATATCTCCTGAATATGCATTACTCATTTCTGGAAAATGGGGCACTGGAAAAACATTTTTTATTAATAATTATTTAGAAAAAGAAAGTCATGAGGAAATAAAATTTATTAAAATAAGTTTATTTGGGATTAAGTCTGTAAATGAAATACATAAACAGATTATATTTCAGCTAATCGGAACTAAAGAAGGTTCTTTGGCAAACTCAGTGATACAAATCGGATCATCTATACTAGACGCATTTGGGAAGAAAATAAATTTGGGAATTAATGACATTCCAATTGAACAAGTTCTTAAAACACTAACAAAGAAACTAGATAAGGAAATTATTTTCATATTTGATGACCTAGAACGAATTACTGTAAATATTCCCGAAATTTTAGGATATATAAATATTTTAGTAGAAAGACTACAGCTAAAAACTATTTTGCTGGCTAACGAATTAGAATTAGACAAAAAAAATCAGTACAAAGAGTTCAAAGAAAAAATTATTGGAAAGACTTTTCTTTTAAAACAAGATTTTAATACTTCTTTTGAGACTTTTGTGGAACTAATAAATCTTTCAAAAACTGTAATAATGGATAACAAAACTACAATTGAAAATATTTTTATTATTGCTGAGTATCATAATTTGAGGCATGTTAGACAATCATTACTAGATTTTGAACACTTTTTTGAAAATATAGAGGAAAAATTTCAAACTCATAAAGAGTTAATGCAAGAATTAATAGAAATATTTTTTGCACTTTCTATAGAAATTAAAAATGGAAAATTTGACATTCAAGATTTAAACGACTTTCAATATATTAAAACCTTCGAATACTATGACGAACAAAGAACTGCAGAAGAAGAAAAAAAAGAATTCACAAGAAAGCCATTAGACTTATTATTTGAAAAATATTCATTAACTAGCAGAGAGGGTCTATTATTAACCGAAAAAATGTGGATTGAATTATTTAATTTTGGAATTTTAGAGCAAGAAGAAATTACCGAAAGTTTTGATAATAGTAAATACTTTGTAGTCGAATCGCCAAAAGAATGGATTCCTTTATGGCATTATCATGAATTAGAAGATGATGATTTTAAAGAAAGACTGAAACTAGTAGTAAATAATTTTAATAATAATGAATATAAAGAGCATGAAGTATTACTGCATGTAGTTGGAATTTTATTAAGACTTTCAAAATTAAAGCTATATGATAAATCAAGTATAGAAATTGTAAATAAAGCAAAAGATAATATTGATAAAAACTTAGAGATACTGGAAAAAAATATACATAAAGATTTAGAATATAGTTCTTTTGGATTAGGTTATATGGAAGCAGAAACAGATGAATTAATTGAAGTAAAGGATTATTTACTTTATAAAACTCATGAGTCAATCAACAATAATCTAGAAGATATTGGAATAGAGTTAATAGACCTTCTTAATGACAATAACTATGAAGAATTTAAAAATGAGCTATCTGAGTCGTTCGTAAATAACTTACAAGAGCTTCCTATATTCTCAAAAATTGATGTAGGGAGCTTTTTTAATACAATATTGAATATTAAACATAGTACATTAAGGCGAATTTTGCCAACAATAGAAAAGAGATACAGTCAAGCAACTATTAATGAATTACTTGTTGATGAATTAGAATTTTGGCATGAATTTGAAAAACTTTTAGATAAAGAATTACCTAAAAGAGAAAAAACGCTTAAAGGTGTATGGCTTAACATTTTGAAAGATAGAGTTAAAGGTAAAATTATTGATAAGCTCCAAAAGGCTAAAGATAACAAAGCCTTGAACCAAACAGATGAAACTGTTGGTTAAGTAGAACGTTAGATAAGTTGCTAAAGCACTTATATTTGGAACAAAATCAGCTGAAACAAGTTCTCCGAATACTACAAAGTGTTCAAAAAGTAAAAACTGCAAAGTTCCACAAACCTTAAGGGATTATGGAACAAAAATATACTACTGTCAAAAGTCAAGACAACTTTTTGAGAATTAAACTTTACGTTTCAAATACAAAACGCCAAGTGGCGGCAGTGTCAAAGTAAGAGAATATTCACGCCCGTGCATGTGTTCTCTTTGAGTTTTTAATGACCCAGTGTTGCCAATGTTCCAGCCCTCATAATATGCTGACTGAGAATTAAAAATCTCTTCATACTCACCTTCAAACGGTACACCTATTTTGTATGATTCCCGCGTTTGGTCTGCAAGGTTACAAATTACATAAATAGTCTCTTGAGCATCATCGCTTTTTCGCATAAAACTTATGCAATTATGCTGATAATCACCGTTATCTATCCACTCAAAACCTATTTGTTTTTCATCATACTGATGCAATGCTCTTTCTTCGCGGTAAATGAGGTTGAGGTCACTCACCATTTTTTGCAGTTTTGCATGTCTAGGATTTTCAAGTAAGTGCCAATCTAAACTCTTCTCAAAATTCCACTCTGCATATTGGGCAATATCTCCACCCATAAAGAGGAGCTTTTTCCCTGGATGCGCCATCATGTAAGCATACATCGCACGCAAGTTTGCAAACTTCTGATTGTCATCGCCAGGCATTTTGTTAATGAGTGAGCCTTTCATATGCACGACCTCATCATGACTCAAAGGCAGCATAAAATGCTCATCAAACGCATACCAAAGACTAAACGTAAGCTGATGGTGGTGATGCTGACGATGGATTGGGTCGTAGCTCATATACTTCAGCGTGTCATGCATCCAACCCATATTCCATTTAAAACCAAAACCTAAACCGCCGATGCTTGTCGGACGCGTGACCATCGGCCAAGCCGTTGACTCTTCAGCTATCATCATGATGTCGGGAAATTCAGCATATACACTTTCGTTGAGTTTACGCAAAAACGCAACCGCTTCGAGGTTTTCGTTTCCTCCATGTTCGTTTGGAATCCACTCACCCTCTTTACGCGCATAATCAAGATGGAGCATTGAGGCAACCGCGTCCACACGAATCCCGTCTATATGGTATTTATCAAGCCAAAACATTGCCGAGCTGATGAGAAAAGATTTCACTTCATTACGGCCATAGTTAAAGATGATGCTTCCCCATTCAGGGTGAAAACCTTGACGCGGGTCTTCATGCTCATACAAGGCTGTTCCATCAAAGTTAATAAGTCCGTGCATATCTACGGCAAAATGTGAAGGTACCCAGTCCATAATCACGCCTATGCCGTTTTGGTGTAAAACGTCTACAAGATACATCAAATCCTCAGGCTCGCCAAAACGTGCCGTTGCTGAGAAATAGCCTACAACCTGATATCCCCATGAACCAAAAAACGGATACTCAGTCAGCGGCATAAATTCCACATGGGTGTAATTCATTTGTTTGAGATAATCAACCAATTCAACAGCCAACTCTCTATATGTCAGATAACGGTTATCTTCTTCAACCTTTCTCTTCCATGAACCTAAATGCATTTCATAAACACTTACAGGCGCATCATGTGCGTTTACTTTATAACGCTCAGAAATCCACGCTTCATCTTCCCATTTGTAGTTGTCAAGTCCCCAAACGCGAGAGGCAGACTTCGAAGGCTTTTCGCTGTAAAACGCAAAGGGGTCACTTTTTTCATGAACAATGTTATGAAACTTTGAGACAATATGGTACTTGTACGTGAGTCCCTCTTCTACGCCTTCTATGAAACCTTCCCAAAGTCCGGAGTCATCTTCTCTGAGTTGAAGCGGATGTGCGTCTACTTCATAGTTATTAAAATCCCCACGCACACTTACACTCTGAGCATTAGGAGCCCATACACAAAAGTGAACCCCGTTTTTATTCTTGAGTTTCATTTTATGCGAACCAAATTTCTCATAAAGTTTTGTATGAGAACCTTGTTTAAAAAGGTATATATCGAGTTCACTTAAAGTTGAAACATTATAGTGTATGGCGTTTTTCATAATAACTCCTATGTATGCATGGCGTTTTTACGGCCAGCTATTATATGTGCGTAAAGCTCTTCATAACCCTTTGCCGCCTCAATCCAGTCAAAACGTTTTTGCATTGCGTTTACTTGAAGCTGTTTAAATCCTTCATAATCATGTGTATAAACATCTACAGCCCATTTTACGGTTCCACTAAGTGCTTCTGGCGTTGCATCATAAAACTTAAACCCTGTGCCGCTTCTATGGATGTTGTCATAGTTTTGGATGGTGTCGTCCAAGCCGCCTGTTGCTCTTACAATAGGAATAGTTCCATAACGCAGGCTGTAAATTTGGTTCAGTCCACACGGCTCAAAAAGCGAAGGCATCAAAAACATATCGCTTCCCGCTTCTATCTGGTGAGCCAAATCGTTTCTATACCCTATATAGCAAGCAAACTTCTCTGGGAACTTGGCAGCTATTTCACTAAAGAAACTCTCAGCCCACTTCTCTCCCGCACCCAAAAGCACTATCTGAATGTCTAAGTCCATCAAGTCCCAGATTGCCGAAGCCAAAAGTCTTATCCCCTTTTGTTCTGCAAGTCTTCCTACTAAACCAATCAAAGGAACATCTGCGCGCACCGGAAGATGAAAATCTTTTTGAAGCTGCGTTTTACAAACCTCTTTACCACTCATTGCATCTACATCAAATGCTTGAGCAATAAACCCATCTACCGCCGGAGACCATTCGTCATAATCTACACCGTTTAAAATACCGTAGAGTTTGTAGGATTTTTCGTTGATAAGGTTGTTGAGTCCCCAACCAAACTCTAAGGTGCGAATCTCCTGCGCATACTTTTTACTCACTGCGTTTATAGCATCTGCATGAACAATGCCGCCTTTAAGTAAATTCACCGCATCATGTTCTTCAAGTTCATTAGCATTAAAATGACTCCAGCCTACATCTAAAACATCCATAGCACCCTTATAAAACTTCCCTTGGTGTTCAAGGTTATGAATGCTTAGAAGCGTTCCCGTATTTTTAAAGTTTTCATCATGTGCGTAAGTCGTGTTGAGTAAAACCGGAATCGGAGCCGTATGCCAGTCGTTGGCGTGGATAACGTCAGGTTTAAAATGGAGTTTTTTCGCAAGCTGCATCACGGCTTTTGAGAAGAAAATGAAGCGGTTGTCATTATCGCCAAAACCCTCTCCATCTTCATCATACAAACCTTTACGCCCAAAGAAGCCCTCGTGTTCTATAAAATAGACCGGAACGTCAGAGCCGGGAAGTACGCCTTCATAAACACCTGCCCAGGCTTCTCCCATTATACCCATAGGAACACCGAGTGAACCCTCAAGCAGTTTTAAACCGTATTTTTCTTTGTCTATCACATAATAGCGGGGCATAACAACTCTTACATCATGCCCAAGCGCGCGCAAAGCTTTTGGAAGTGCACCGGAAACGTCTGCCAAACCACCGCTTTTTGCAAACGGAACTACCTCTGAGGCTGCAAGTAAAATGTTGAGTTTATTCATGGTTATCTCTCTTTTGTCTAATTTTTTCATACAGTTCACTGTAAGACTTTGCGCTTGTATTCCAGGAAAAGTCACATAGCATATTGTGTTGTACGATTTTATTGTACGTTCTTTTATTTTTGTAAAGTTCAAGAGCTGTATTTACGGCTTTCATAAACGCAGCTGCGTTTTCCTTAGAAAACGTGAGTCCGCACCCTTTCTTTGTCTCACTGTCACATTTTTTATACTCAAGCACGGTATCTGCAAGACCGCCGACTTTATGGACAATCGGTAAAGCTCCATAATGCATAGCAATGAGCTGAGAGAGTCCACATGGCTCAAAAAGTGAGGGCATAAGTAAAAAGTCTGCCGCAGCGTACATACGGTGAGAAAGTGCTTCATCGTAACCAAAACTCAGATGCACATTTGCGTTTTCATTTGCAATGGCTTTGAGCTTGGAGTGGTAAAGCTCTTCTCCCTCACCCAAGATGGCAATGTTACACTCCGCTAAAGCAAGTTTTGGAAGCATTTCGATGAGTAAATCCATCCCTTTTTGCCAGGTAAAACGCGAGACAAAAACAAAAAGCGGTTTTGAGACACCCTTTAAACCCGCTTCTTTAAGGTAGGCTTTTTTACTCACAGCTTTGCCTTTTATTTCATTAAAAGGAGGTGCGAAATGGTCTGTATCAATGCCGTTTAGTATGCCGCTGAGTTTTTTTTCATGGAGTTTTAAAAAACCTTCCAAACCACAGCCAAACGCAGGTGTCAAAATCTCTTTTGCATATTTTGGACTGACGGTCGTGACTACGTCTGCGTAAGCTATTCCTGCTTTCATAAAATTTATTTGACTATAAAATTCCAAGGCATCTAGTATAAAATATTTTTCATCCAACCCTATCTTTTGAAGATAAAAAAAATCAAAGACTCCCTGATAGGCAAGATTATGAATGGTAAAAACACTCTTTGTCTTTATAGTTTTGTTTTCGTTAAGAAGCAGTGGTACCAAAGCACTTTGCCAGTCATTAAGATGCGCTATCTCGTAGTTATTTTTTTGCAGCATTGCAACAATTGCGTAGTTAAACAACCCAAAACGCAGCGCATTGTCTTCATATCCGCACTCCGGAGGTCCATATAAAAACTCTCTCTCACAAAGCAAAGGTGCATATACAAATCTGTATGAGATTCCCTCGTATTTACATCCGTAAATTTCCACCGGGTACAAAACTCCGTCCATCTCTATTTCAAAGTACTCATCAAGTGATTCAATTACAAATTTCTCACGGTTTATAGACGTATAGAGCGGCATAACTACATCTATGTCATAGGTGGAGTGTAAAGCACGGGGCAGACTGTAGGCTACATCTGCCAAGCCTCCGCTTTTTGCAAAAGGATATACTTCACTCGCAGCAAAAAGCACTTTTGGCTTAGGCATCTTTGGTCTCTCTCAAAAGCTTCGCCGCAAGTTCAGGCGAGACAGGGTTAATAATTACACCCGTACTCTTTTCAAACCCTCCGAACTTATAGATACGCGGCATAATACGAATCGAAAATCTGTGCGACTGGTCAATGAAACACAGTAACTCATGCTCAACACTTCCTTCTTGAAGCGGTGGGGTTGAGAGCACAAGATTAAAATCCAAATAGCCGAGTTGCACCTTTAATTTTCTCAGCGTACTTAGAAGTAAAGGTGCTAAAGTCTCTATGCTTTTCTCGCTCAAAGTATCAATCTGTCCAAGCGCTTTTTTTGAACTGATAATTATCTCAAAAGGGTAAGCACTTGCATAGGGGCAATAGGCTGTAAATAGCGCATTTGTATCAATAACTCGCACACCCTCTTCTTCTTCATGAGTAATAATCTCTTCAAAAAGAGAGCTTTTGTTATGTTTATAATGCTCATACGAGCGTTGATACTCATCTCTTATATCTTTTGGAACAAGCGGCAAGCCGATGAGCTGTGTATGCGAGTGAAGCTGTGTTGCACCGGCTAATTCACCCTCATTTTTAAAAAGTGAAATATAAGTGATACGGTGGTCATTTCTCAAATCACGCACTCTCGAAGCCAGTGTCTGTAACCAATGGATGGCATCTTCATCACTCCACTGTGTCATGGAAGTGTAATGTTGAGGCGTATCTATAATGACCTCATGCGCACCAAAACCTTTCCAATGCTCAAAAAGACCAAAGTGGTGTTTGTG
>Ga0180732_1000416_pt1 | contig 38015 bp, 31 predicted proteins | sample KR11_01MetaG_FD_148674 | JGI IMG/M metagenome (GOLD analysis project Ga0180732, IMG submission 148674) | Groundwater microbial communities from the Olkiluoto Island deep subsurface site, Finland - KR11_0.1 MetaG | ecosystem: Environmental > Aquatic > Deep subsurface > Groundwater | place...
ACATAAGCATTCGCACTTACTCCCATTGGGTACTTCGTCTATATGAACAGCCCGTCCATCTTGGGCAAGCGCAAAAACCATTGTGCTACTCAGTGTGTGAATCATTTTGATCTCCGGTTAAGTTAATAACAGGAGCAAACATAGCGAGCCACATGCGACTAAAATAGCCGAAAACAGTGTAAAAACAGTTTCGGATAGTTAACGAATACATACAAATCATGACCTTACAAAACCAGGCTGATGCCACTGAAGATTTGAATTTGCGCGAATTGCTGCTTTGCCTCAGCGAATATATTCAGCGACACGGTGCTTCTGGGAAGCCATTTGATGTCCTTCGTGGCTTGATAACCTTGACCCTTGAGCGAATCGAGAAGGGGGAGGACTTGAAAATATCCTCCACGTCGCTACAAGTGGAAGCAGATGGGGGAGTCGTTACTGAAAAAAGCCCAGGTTCCGCTCTTTCAGGGCCATGGAAAACGCTTACTGAACGAACATTGGTTGATCGAGAGCAGGGATTACAAAAGTTCTTTTCTCAACATGGACTGAGCCATTATCTATGGCCAGTGAAAGACAAAAGCGCTGGTGGTGCTGGCAATCCTTCAATGTATTACTTCGAGATGAGACCAATATCTAGTGAAGAAGATGTTGGAACGACTGAGCCAACGCATTCATCAACTATGATTAGTTACATTCCAGAGATCACCCCGCGACCTGCTTGGTGGATAAAAAAACTCCTTGAGGGCGGATATTCACTCGAAGGTTGGAGGCGTTGGCTGTTGGTCGGTTTTGGGCTAACTAGCTTTCTGATTATTGTGATGTTCATAGCGATGGCTTGGATCGTTCTTGTCTACTCTGACAATCTCAGTTTGCAGACGATAGTAACCACCATTCTTTCTACTTCATTAGTTGTTTGGGTGTGCTATTCGTTGATTTCACCGCTCGTCAGACTATTGGACTGGCGAATTATCAAAGCACCGGAATCTATGGTTTCACTGCGGGAACACAATGTCTTAATGGAACTTGTGAAAGAGGCAGGAGGGAATACGAAAAGAATTCGATTGGTGCGTTACGCAGGGATTTGTCCCATTTGTTCAGGGAAAGTGGAAATCCTAGAAGGCAAGAAGGAATTCCCCAATCGCTTTGTAGGTAGGTGCGAAGAGAGCCCAGCGGAGCATGTATTTAGTTTTGATCGTGTCACCCTCAAGGGTGAATTGCTACGCTAGCTTTAATTATCATTAAAAATGTAATTGAGGGATATAGTCGATTCCTCATCCATAGCAGTCAATCCGCTCCTTGCGACTAGCCAGCTGCTATATGCAAACTTTCTGACGCTCTCAACTTTCATTTCGTATTGCCCAAATTACGTATAAGCAATAAAGAGCTCTTGCGCGACGACTTGGGCAATCGAAGTCGCTTGCCCATCGATAATATCTATTCCATCCGCCATATTTTTCGCCCCATCAAGATATTCATTAAACATCTCTATCATTTCTGCGCGATTTTCATTCTCAAGTCTTCCTGAAATGTTGAGAAGTCTTAGTGCAGTAATCATGCGAGAGCCATCTGGGTCAGTGAGCAACTGATTCAGTATCGTCGTTGCGGACGGGGTAAATGCCCAATGACGCAATCCTTGCAGATAAGGAGCAGACATAGCACGCCCATTATCCACGGTAACCTCAATCATTCTGTCGATGCAGTAAAGCGCTTTGTCCTCATCACCCGTGATGCCGCATAGTGCCAGTGCAATATATATTGGAAGCTTTGACTGGCTATTTTGCTGCACGATAACCTGAAGAGTAGCGTTGTCCGGCCAACCAAGAGCTAGGGCATAAATAAAACTAGGGGCCGAAATTGATGGGGCCGTAGTATTGGCATCAGGTGCTGCCCATGCATTTCCTAGTTCATTTAATGCTTGTTCATCTCCCATGAATTGCTCCGCATAAATGCGTAGCGCTTCCGGCTGAGTGTCATTACGATGGATTTGACTAGTGATTGTTTCGATCAGGCAGGTACTCAGCTCGGAAGAACTAGGCAACAGTTCAGCCATTAAATACAAGCTTTCCGGGGAGCGATTATTGTTGGGAATAGATTTTATATACGCCACCAATTGGCTACGTGCAGCGCTGTTAATCAGTGCTTCACTTGCTGAGCCGTTATAGACAAGTCCATCCCAAGGTATTCCGATAGTTTTACCAAGTGACTGCGCAGTGCCATGTAGATTGTCCCAATGTTCGAACATAGTCCTGGCAGTCAGGTTATCCGCTTCATGGTAACTAGCGAGCCAGTGGAGTGATGATGGGGATTCTTGAGTGAGGGCTGCAACACAGGTTTCATATTGACCCAACTGTAGCAACCCTGCGAAGGCACTGCGCCGCCGCCTCTCATAATATCCTCCCGAAGAATTCAGATCTTCCTGAAGATTCTGCATCAAGGGTTCCATAATTGCAGGCAATTGCTGAGCCACAATGCACCGAGCCAAGACTCCAGAAGTTCGCACCGCGCCATCACTCTCGGAAAAAATAAAGTAGGTCAGTCGCTCAATGGTTTCTGGTGGGATAGGATGTTCACGCATTACTCGGAATACTTCAATCCTTGCGTCAGTAGCGACGGGGCGCGCAGTTGCTAATAATTTTCGACGGACTTCTGGGTGATTTTCATGGCCGATTGCTAATGAGGCGACGGAGGGGCCATCAACATGTTCAAGTGCAAATGAAGTCCACTTTTGCGTGTCATTGTCATCAGGAAAAGCAGCGATAAATTTGCTCTGCAAGTCGGTTTTTGAGTAGTACCAAATATCTTTTGAGATACCTTCCTTTACGACAGTCCGACATTCTTCGTCCCTGAATTCATCGAGCAAATAGGTAAGTGGTGCGCTTATGTATCGGGTATCTGCTGTTCTTGCAGCTTCAAGCAACCATGCGCGCCGCGACTCTTGCTCGGTGATGAAAATATGAGCCCAGTTGGCGAGGAAGGGAACAGCGCCAGGTGCATTCAAAAACTCTTGATTGAAAAAATCCCTTACATCTTTGTCGCTGCTCCATGCATCTATTAGCGCCGAACATATCCAGAATTTATCTTGACCATTGCTTGCAGACCGATATGAATCAATCAGCTCTGCTTTTGCCGCATCGTCACCAATGACTGTGTACGCTCGTACAGTGTCCGGCCCCCAATGTATAGACTGATACTTGGTTTTCTGTTCATTCAAGGCTTGCCGTATTACTGCCGATAGTGCCGGCGTCCCACGAAATCCCTTAAATAAGGAATTCCATAGAGAATCTTCATGGATAAATAGGGGGGTGTGTGCGTGAAAATAATCAGTAATACCTTGAGCTACTTCTACGTCACCTGGCCAAGAATGCGCCAAAAATGCCAACAGTACCTCTTTATCAGATGGCAATAATAGGTGTGACTCATATAATCTATCTAAGGCAAGTTTCTTGAATTCAAGATCGCTTGCCCAGCCGACTAGCAGTACTCTGAGACAAGTTCCTCTCAATTCATACGATACATTTTGGCAGGTAAATATATGCCAAATTTTCTGACGATCTTCTTCGCTACGAAGCCCCTTGGAAACTCGAATCTCGATTCCAGTTAGGACCAAATCCATATCCATGGAATGACAAGCATTCTCTGCCAAGGTATTCAAGAAGCTGTGGTCAGGCCAACCTTTCCATAAGCTCAATAACGCCGCAGCACGTACTCCGGTATCAGGCCAGTTCCTGGCAATCTCTGCTAATTCATTTCCCAATTCTTGGTCGTTCAGAAATACTTTGGCTAGGCTTTCTGCTGCTGCCAAGCGGCATCTAACAGACTCGTCATGCAAAGCTAATTTGAGTGTGTGCAATAAGTCGTCAGCGGGTTTCCAGTTGCCAAAGGCCTTGATAAGGTTTGCTCTGTCCCATTCTGACCGAGCAGGCAGCCAATTGGCGATACGGTTTTCACAAATACTGGCTACTGATGGAGAACTAAGTCCACGGGCAATCTGACCTGCCAAATTCAGACGCAGCTTTTGGAACGGAGTCGTTTCTACTTGGTTGGCTGCTTCTTCAATGACTGATCTGGCTTCGCGGGGGGAAAGGCCAAGGTCATTTGCGGCGAGTTCTGTTCGGAGCAACAGGAACTGCATTTTCTCCCATGGCATGGAGGCGGCTTCTTTCAGCCGATCAATGGCTCGCTGGGTTGCCCCTTTCCCTTGGTCTACTCCCCGGATACTGAACCACGCCAAAACAACTTCATGCCATTGAGGCTGATTCCATACGCGAACAAGCCAAGCCAGTTGTTCATCTTCCACCTTGCGAACCATTGCCATGGCTGCCAAGTATTCCTGTATTGTCAGATGAAAGAATCCCAATTCATTTGGCGAGCGCTCTACGATCAGCCCTAAACCCGTCAGAGCGTAATCAATAGTCAGCTTAGCCTGATGTCGAGCTTCATAGTTTGGCAGACCGGGGCCATCGATATCATCCGTTAGAAAATCACAAAACGTAGTTTGGCAGTCAGCGACAGAAATGACACCAGCGCCACCGCTTTCTTGTATATGCAATGCCAAGTGCATAAGCATTTCGTGCATGTCTTCAGCTCGCGGTACAGCGTGGGTAGAAAGCCCGGCTGCTTGGATACGTGCGGCAGGGTGATCTGACAGGAGCATTTCAACAATTTTTTCATAGACCTTAATCCTCTGTTCAGGAAGGTGATGCGAATAGCGAAATATGTCTATCAGCAACTGGCAAAAAAGAGGTGTTCGCGCCAGCTCAATAATGCGAGGATTTGCTTGAATGGCTTTTTGGAAATCCTTAGTGCGCTGATGGGCACGTTGCAAATTCTCACTATCCACCTTGGAGATCACCTCCGAAGGAATTTCCAGATATTCAAACCACATATTGGAAAATTTTTCGATTTGATTTTCATCAAAGGTACCTAACCGTGTTACAGGCCAGGTGCCATCAGGGCGAACCCTTTCATATCCTCGTGGCCTGCTTGTAAGAACGGCTGGATTGGGGTGAATCGCCAGGAAGGCACTGATTCTATCCATGGCTTGTTTGGCGGCATTAGCATCTTGCCCTTCATCCAATCCATCTATCAGGAGGAGCATGCCGCCCTGCCTGATGGCTCGCTTAAATAATAAGCGGATATCATCTGCCGCGTTTTGATGCAGCCATCTGTCAAAATAATCTTCTAAGCTTAGCCCAGGCTGTGACTGTATGGCAGAACTGAACCCCCCGAAGGAAACCCAAACTGGAAGCAATTCGCCCCATGAAGTTTGAATAAGGTCATCACGATTCGCGAGCAATTGCAGGGCAATCACTCGTAGCAGAGTGCTTTTCCCAAATCCGGGGTCTCCAAGCACTACACTTCTGTTATGGCGAGAAAACCATTCAGTTACAGGTATGCGGATTTCTTGTGTCTTGCTTACGGGGTGGCGTGGTGACTGGGGGTTTTGCCTTTCTGTAGAGATGGAATTCTGTTCTGCTAGTCCAGAACTTGATGCATCAGCTGCAAACTCTGAGGTTGTAATTCTTCTAGACTCGATAACGGCAGGGGCAATGTAGCGATTCAATAGTGAGGCCGGACGTTGAGATCCGAGGCGCAATCCTTGGTCATGTCTGAGAAATAATGTTGCATAGACTCCGTGAAGCTGTGCGCGAAGTTTTTTCAGTTCAATTCCATCAAGTTTCTCACCGAGAGATTTTGCAGCCTCTTCGCCATTGAAGCGGCGAACCCATTCACGTAAAAAGAAATCATCGACAAGGTCAGGATAGCTTTTGAGACGCTCAGAAAGTTGGCCGCTCTCTGAGCCATCCCATACCTGAAACTCAATACCTTTTGCGGCAAGAAGGGAGTGTTGAGCAGCAATTTCATCAACCTGATCTGTTTTGCTAAGAGCTATAGAAGTACACAGAACAAAATTTTTAGATTTGTTAGCCCACTTTCCATCTAGGAATTTTTTTACGGCCTTCTTTATGTCTTCGCCAGTAAATTCCTTTACCCGCTTACACTGGTAACAAGAATATTCACCGTGAGCTTGGTGACGGTCAGCAAGAATATCCAAGCCATGTTGAGTTTGCCCTGGAACGCCATATATCCAACAACCCGAGATCGTTGCCTCGCGCGCCACTAATCGCCTGACAAGTCGCTCGAAGTTTTCCCAAGTCAATTCCTCAAAAGGAAGGGATTGTGTACGTGTATCAACTGGAGGGGATGGGAAGTCTCCATCAGGAGGAGCTGTCAGCCAAGCGGGGCCATTATCTTGTATGAGCATTAGTTCTAGACTTAAAGATTAGGAAAAAGATGAATTGCACCAAAGGTTCCACAGACAGCTTATATTCTAATTGCCTGAATGTGCATAGTTTCTATCATTCGGCGTCTCGATGCCAATTGACCGCTTCGGCCGAGCACCAGCCCGTCTCTATCTCGGTATGGGCGGACTCATGACCAGATTAACAACAGCCGTTTATGACAGTCCGCTTGGCGGCACGATGGCTAAAGCCACAACCACCACAGTACGAGGCTTTTCGCCCACTCGTTTCGAAAACATGACGTAGTGAGATTCATTAACGTGTGGAATTGTCGTTCGATCTCGCTCGACTGGATTTAAACAGTTCAAAGAGAACCCGCAACCATCTAACTCCACGACATGTGGGAAGCAGCTCGTCCAATGTACCTAGCATCGGATAGGATTTGGAGAGATCCGTGTATATCTTAGCCACTTGTTTCCGGATATTTCGCTTAGGGGTGTCGCTTGGAAACATCAGGGTAAGCGACCAGTAAGGTAGAAATGATTCCCGAAAAGTAGTCACGTGCTTCCCATTAACCGAGTTCTCTTCTATCGCAGCACCAAACCATTCGTCAGGAAGAGGAATAAGGGCGTTCGGGTTTCGAATAAGAGCGGTACCCTCTCGCCATGTTTCACGACCGTTGATGGGCTCACCAACCTCATATATAAAGCCTTCAGGCAGACTCGCGTTAGGATCGTGCTGATAACAAGTACCAAAGCGAATCATCCGGACTGCCTTGCTTCGATGGATACCCTCGTGTCCCATACGAGCAAACTTTGGAATCGTCCCGCTGTTGCAAAACAAGATTGCGGAGATATTGTTCGCCTCTGGTTGATTGAAAAACCCGGAAGGGATTTCCTTTGCACCTACTCGGTGGTAATCAACACCCCTTTCCATAATTATTAGTTTTCCGTTCTCATCGTGATACCACTCCTGTTCAAAGCCAAATAAATATCGACTAAGGGCTGTCGATGAAGTGGCGAGCGAACCTGACTGGTGAAAATCCTGAATAGCAATCACAAAAGGACGGCCTAAAACGTGGGGTTCGAGCCAATAGCGCTGGCGAAGTTTGGTGAATAGAGGGCTACCCAACCTAATGGGGACGTTGTTACGAATATATTCCTCCCGTTCTTGCTTGGTTTGCCCTTCGGGCACAGCAAAGTACGGTTGGAGGCCGTCATTTGAAGGCGCACTGGCTGTGACAGCTTCCACGGCGGCAGTCAGTCCGTCTCGAGCAATTAGAAAATCCGGGCGGTGCTGTTCCCGTCTTATTTCATGCCCAGATTCCACAAACATCGCAAACAAAAAAAACTCGAAGGTCCGAGAATCAAAGCCTGTAGTTTGGAACTGTTCTACAAAATTCCCATCTGGGTCAACGAAGGCTGCTTGCAGTTCTCGCAACTGTCCCCTCGCAGGAGCATAATGAGGCGAATCCCGAAGTACAACATACTGTGGGTGTAATTCCTTGTCAGACTTGCCCATATCTGTAAATAAATCGATAGCCATGTCGCTTGTACCGTGCTGCTACTTGTGTGAGTAGCAGTATCGTCTACTTTGTTATGGGGCGCTATCTAGGTAGTAGCACGTATACTAACTAGTCACTTTCAATGAGCTGCAAAATGTCTACTATTCCTATCTCTTCTTATCGGCCTGACTGTCAGGTTATCACTTTGAAGAAAGAATTCGCGGCATTCACGGATCCAGATAATTTACGCGGAATTATTGGCCCCGATGAGGTCGGCTATATATTTCACGAGTGGATACACTACTTACACAATGTCTCAACGATTCACGGCTTGACTGCTTTCGTCAACTTTGCTCATCTGTGGAGTGCTTTCCGCAACACAATTGGTGACGATGGGCTTAGTGCAGGTTCTACGGTGCTAAATGACAAACAAGCTCTCGATATTCGGCAGAAGGTTATGATAATGACAGCCGCACGGAGATGTCACCGAAACCCACTTCCACCGGACGTAAAGTTGCAAGAGATTCAGTTTATTTCAGCCAAAATAAGTGAAGAGCTAATTGAGGAAACTTCATTCAACTACAGCATCATTACCTGCCAAATTATGTTACCCCAACGAGACGGTGACAGAATTTTGCACGAAATCAAGGTAGGGGCAAACGAGATTCTCGAATCAGTAGCGTTTATGCTTGAAGAGAAATTGACCCGCAAGCTTGGCTCCATTACAAAATCAGCACCTGTTACCCCATATCTTCTTGTTCAAGGAATAGCATCTCTTGTTGCTCCTAGAATCTCAGATGATTCCGTCATTTTTTGCGCGCTTGCATCGCTTCAAGAATCAGATCCACCAAGTATATTGCTCGACAGACTGAAGGCAGCTCAAGCTGCCATGGAACGCGATGAAGACCCGCTACTGTACTTGAAAGAGATGCAGCAAAAGATGCTGCTAGATGTTCAGCAATGGGTAGAAGATCGCCTCCGAGAGGTTGAGGACACATTTCCAAACGATGAGCCAATGGCACGTGCTGTAAAAAGCACGACCAACACAATTAGGCAAAACTTTGGGTACCGTCGCTCATCCCCATTTCTTGAATTCGAGTTGCTCGACAGAATTTCCACGAATCCTTCTTCGTTGACGGAAATTATCGAAACATATGGTGCCTGTGCCATCATCCAGGAACGGGCTGGCCTTCCAGACGCTATTAATCGTGACCTTATGTTCGATTTCGTGCTCAAAGGTGGTCACGACGATCTGCTTTCATTCGGCTGGCGAATGTTGCATGCAGCTTTCCACTTTGTAGGGCTACATTTCACTAAAGATTCAGTAACTGCAACAGAAAAATTGAGGCAAGGGTCTCGAACTAAGTGTCCATTTTATACTGCGTGCGGCTATAGTTTTCGCCAGCATAAGCCAAATGAATGTGAAACGCGGCCATGGCTTTCTACGAGAACTGAAATGAATGAATTGTGCTGGTATGGCCGCGCTGTATTCGTCCTCGCTCCGCCAAATATTAAGGTCAATGAATAAGTTTAAACAAGCAATATGGTATGACTCGATTATCCGCCCCCGCAGATGACTGATGCGAATCGAATCTGACGATTCGAAAACCTCAAAGCATTCCATCTGGCCGCACAAATGCCTTTACAGAAAATCCCTAGATGAACTCTATTCAATCGAACACTCCTATCTATTTAACAACTTTCATCTTCCTGTTATGTTTGATTCCGGATGAGTATCCGCTGCAGCTTGTTGCCATCCCAATAGTTTTAGCGCTAGTGCTTATCAGCGAGAATCTAGCGTCGAAGTACAATTGGATCAGTAAATTCTCTTTACATACCTTTCTTCATGAAGGGTGCCACTGGCTAGTTGCAAAGATTTTGGGAATTCAGGTGCGCTGGGTTTGGGGCGCTCCTTATGTGACGTTGCACTATCTTCGATTGTCTCCATGGAAGCGTTCGTTGATTAGTTTGGCCCCATTGATGACATGGTGGATCGGACTCTTAACCGCGGCTTGCTGCGCCTCATCACCTTTTTCGACAGTGTCTATATTTTCTATCTGCGTGATGCTGCTATTCACCTACTATGGCACTCCGAGTGACCATGCCCTAAGTAATGGAGTCTCTGATTGGGACAAGGCTAGGGATTTTGGAGCCACTCAGATTAATTTTGCGATGATCTCTGTTGGTATGATAATTGCGGCGGGCGCCGTTTTTTTTCCACTGCCTAGTTCCTGACGCTAATGTCAAACTGAGATGAGTGGTAAGTATCCAAGGCCGCTACAGGTCGCAAGTGACAGGCTGGAAAACTGAAAGCGGACCTTCTAGCAGCCTGACCAGACCGCATTTTAAAAAAATTTCCATGATCCACTTTGGCCGAGATCCTGCCAGTCTCCTCATCGGCCTTATCCGCCCTTCCGGGGCGTCCGGTGTGACGGCAGCCATTTGCCAAATTCCGGACGTAAACGCCTGAAATCAGAGGCATTTTAGGCGATGCTTGTTTTTTTCGGCAGCAAAAATGGGGGCGGGGCGACGGGGGTGAACGTCCGCTGCAATGATTTGTTAGGTGCTGCCGCACCAAGGCTAAACCTGCAATTCTGCATAAGAACAAATCCGTATGCTATCTCGTGAAACACCGCAATTAGCCAATTGCTCAACATGATGAATCCTCTCATCTTCGCTGAAGCAGCATACTCTCCAGTGCGCATGTGGAGCACTCTCGGCCAATTTCCGAAAGTACGGGAGGTCTACCCTATTGAGCGAATGGCCCACCACCGTTATTTCAGTTATGTGCTCAAGAGAATCGAAGAACTTCTTATTCTTCTCCAGCACCTCGGGTACGGGTTTTTTGAGAGCGTGGAAAGGGTACTTCGCGGCGTTTTCGGCATCTGTGAACATAGTGCGATTACTGTCGCCGTTTTCATCAAGTTCTGGCTCCCCCTCGATCGTGTCGCCATGCCCGAATATCAGATCATCGAAAACCGCGGCCCTTCCATGAAGGTGCAAGATCCGCTCGACCTCAATGCCGTAAATCTCCTCTAGCGTAGAGGTGTAGTTAAACGAGACAAACAACGCGTCATCTGGAAGTTCAAGTTGACGAACAACCCCTGAAATATTGATCCCTTGAATCCATTCTCGGAAGGATTCCTTTATCGCCTCCACGATCTGATCCGCTTGCTCAGTGAGCTCATCTTCAAGACCGTATACAAAGCTAGGCCTAAAGTCCTCGGCGTCCGCATCAATGTGGTTATGAGCGTCAAAGAACTCACTCCAGAGAAAATTTCCTAGAGAATTTTCAAAGTCGCACCAAGGCCCGCCGTGTTCAAGCTCATGGTCATAGTAGTTTTCCACCTCATTGAGCGTAGATTTGGCGAATTGGTAGAAGTCGCTGTACCTGGTCGGCAATTGATGCCAGAGGTCGAATCCGTTCCCTATGACCCAAAGCTCAGACATCGCCGATCATCTCCCAAAGCACCTAACGTTTGAATTCAGAGGCCTGCCATTATCAATATAGAGACGCAGGCTCAGAAGCGAATTGAACCACACTGACATGCGTGAATACATAGGCCGAAATATATAGATACTTCGGCCTAGTCTCGGTGAATAATGTTGTCTGGAAAGATGTGGGAAGCAGCCATTCGCCTCATCTGCTACGGATGACCGCACCGAAAATGAGACGTAAGGTTGGTGCCGATCGTGTACTTTGTTTATTTCTGGCATAGACTGTGCCTTTAAATTGCCAGAATCAATTCAAGATGGATATTTTTCAAGCCGCACAAGCAGGCAACACAATAGTCTTAGAGAAACACATCAACGATGGTGTCGATGTGAATGAAACAGACCGTAATGGCAATACAGCTCTTCACTATGCCTGTGAGGCAAGCCTGTCTTGCGTCAAGCTACTCATTGAAGCTGAGGCAAACGTCAATCCCGTAGGCAGGAAAGACAACACACCTTTGCACATTGCCGCATCACTTGGTGAAGCTGCAATAGCACCCTTGTTGATTGATGCGGGCGCAAATATCCATGCCGAAAATGATTATGGATGGTCGCCTTTGCAAACGGCAGCATCTCGAGGAGACGCAGAGATTGTTCAAGTGCTATTGAAGGCAGAGGCCGATGCCTATGAAGACAAAATCAAGAATGCCATGAGTGCAGCAAGCCAAAAGGGTCACAGTGCTTGCTTATCAATATTAAGAGACCATCTTGAGCGCCCAATACTTGAGAAAGCGAGCGGGAATGCGGAATTGTCATCTCTTGATACGGTGCGTTTATAAGGAGCCGCAGCAATCCACCTGGGCAGGCACCTGAGTTAAACTTGCTTATTCATGCAGTTGATATGGCCTTTTCAATAGATGTGTAGCCAAGTGTATGGCGGTCACAGAGGCAGCAGAATTTGAGATGGTCTCCTCGACAGGAATCGAACCTGTAATTACCCCTTCATCCCACTATAGCTTTAGCTACCAACACAAGGGTTGTTTGTGGTCTGGACTATCCCTTAACCATAGGCATTGCCCTTAGGTTCGAGCCGTCTAGTCTCTACACGTTCAAAGTGTAAACACACTTCGCTTCGCTCGGTATTGCCACGGCAAATAGATGCCAGAGGTTTCGCCGACTTTGACTCGATTCATCACAAACTTTTCAGTTTGGATGCCCAAAATTTAGGAGGGGGTGGTTATATCCATTTAACTACGAGGAGAACTGTCCAATTGTAGCAGAAGCCATCTACATCATTGAACTTCACCATGAACAATCCCCGCACCATGAAGCGATGAGTTCATACAGAGCACGAAGAGCAGTCTTGGCATATGCCGCCAAAGAGCCCTTCAGGGAATAGGTTGATGGTAACTACTCGAGTAGTTGCTTTGCGAAGCCTGAAAAGCGGCTCTTACGAGGCTTTAGATAAGGGATGGAATTGGCATTAGGTTCTGGCTGAACAGAATGTGATGAGTTGGTAGACAAGTACTGTGCCAAGTCGTAGATGTTGATGGTGATTCGCATGCCCAATTTTGTGTATGGGATAGGGAAACTATTCCTTTTCCTTAGGGCTTGCTGAGCGTCTCTTGATTTGTTGATTAGAGGTGAGATGTCATCTGGAGATAGAAGAATTTTGACTCCAAAGTGACTCTTCAAATCCTTCAAAATAATATCGAAATGATTCATTTTTTTGCCTCCTGCAAAGCCTCAAGATAGCAAAAAACTTTGGCGATATCCAATCCCCATTTTTTCCCCATCCATCCCCAAATTTGGGGATGGGGAATGACGGTTTTTGAGTGTTTTTGTATAGCTAAATTCCCAAGAAAAACAATAGGAAGTGAGGATTTGCAGAGGGTTTGGAGATAACGCTTTTTCTACTTAGGAGGGGGCGGTTATATCCATTTAACTACGAGGACCCGCGTGATTCACGCTGAGTGGCGCGCATTCTAACGTAAAATCCCGCCCTCGCTGGTGCTCGCCGGAGGTGTTGCAAATGAAATGGTTGATACTGTTCGGCTTGCTGGCCGCTTTGTCATTGCTGGTGATGCAGATGGCGCGCGCGGGTGAGTTGCCCAAAGTGGGTGATGCGGCGCCTGATTTTGAATTGCCCGATCAACATGGGGCGGTACACGGTCTGCAGCAGTATGCGGGCAAGTGGCTGGTGCTGTATTTCTATCCCAAGGACGATACGCCGGGCTGCACGCAGGAAGCCTGTGCCTTTCGCGACGATCTGCACAAGTTGACGGCGATGGGCGCGGTCGTCATCGGCATCAGTGTGGATGACAGCGCGAGCCATGCCGAATTCGCCGAGAAGTATCACCTGCCGTTCCCACTGCTGGCGGATAGTTCCGGTGCGGTGGCGGATCGGTACGGGGCATTGCTGGATCTGGTGTTGTTCAAGGTGGCCAGGCGTTACACCTTCTTGATCGATACGCAGGGCAGGATCGCCAAGGTCTATACGAAAGTGGAGACTTCGAGACATTCGACAGAGGTCATCGAGGATCTGAAAACAATGATTGCGAAAGGGAAGTGATGAAGTATCCGAATGTGAATATCTTTGCCGCATGGTTCTTCATGCCGCAGACCATCTTCATGGGCTGGGTCGCGGCGGCGGGCGGCATGTTGCTCAACGTGCTGGGCGTGGCGACGATCGAGGGTGATATACCGAGCCGGGCCGTCGGCGCACTGCTGCTGCTCGCCGGGGTGTTCACGGTGTGGTACATGATGCGCGGTCTGCCGCCGCAGGGTAAGCAAGGCGGCAACGGCTATGCCTTCGGCCACCGGATGACGCTGGTCGGCAATGTGCTGGCAGCCTGTCTGTTCGTGTTCCATTTCTTCGCGCTGCAGATCAGCGACTACAACACGCATCTGGTGCTGGACAAGTTCACCACCATGTTCGGTTATCTGTGCATGGGTTTCTTTGCGGTCGGGTTCTCGTTCATCTATCAGTCTTCGATGCCGCAGGAAGAGAATAGTTAATGCCCTATATCACGCTGGATAAAGCCTCTCTGGCTTTTGGTCATGTCGCACTGCTGGATCATGTGGAATTCCAACTCGATGAGGGCGAGCGCGTCGGCCTGATCGGTCGCAACGGCGGCGGCAAGTCCAGTCTGCTCAAGGTATTGGCCGGGCAGGCGCATCTGGATGACGGCACGCTATGGCGTCAGCCTACTGCGCGTATCTGTTACGTCAGCCAAGAACCGGTGCTGGATGCCAAAGCGACCGTGTTCGACGAAGTCGCGCGCGGTCTGGGCGAACTGCATCAACTGCTCACCGACTATCACCATCTGTCGCACCAGCTGGCCGAGCCGGATGCCGATTACGAGAAACTGCTGGCTGCGATGCAGCCTTTGCAGACCGCGCTCGAAGCGCAGGATGGCTGGTCGGTGCAGGCGCGTATCGAGACGGCCATCCAGCGTCTGGCGCTGGACCCTGATGCCTTGGTCGGCTCGCTATCCGGCGGTGTGCGCAAGCGTGTGGCCCTGGCGCAGGCCTTGGTGGCAGAGCCGGAAGTGCTCATCCTCGATGAGCCGACCAACCATCTGGACTTCGCTTCCATCGAGTGGCTGGAAGGCCTGCTCAAGGATTTTCGCGGCAGCGTGCTGCTGGTCACCCACGATCGGCGCTTCCTCGATAACGTCGTCACCCGCATCGTCGAACTGGATCGCGGCAAGCTCGCGTCCTTCCCGGGAAATTTTGCGGCCTATCAAAAACTGAAGGAACGCATGCTGGCGGACGAAGCGGTGTTGAACGCCAAGTTCGACAAGGTGCTGGCGCAGGAAGAGGTGTGGATACGCCAGGGCATCAAGGCGCGTCGTACCCGCAACGAAGGGCGTGTGCGTCAATTGGAGGCGTTGCGCCTGGAGCGCGCGGCGCGCCGTGACAAGGTTGGCAAGGTCGAGATGAGTCTGGAGGCGGGCGACCGCTCCGGCAAACTGGTGGCCGAATTGACGCATGTGAACAAGTCATTCGGCGACAGGAAGATCATCAACGATTTTTCCTGCCGCATCCAGCGCGGTGACAAGATCGGCTTGCTCGGCCCGAACGGCGCAGGCAAGAGTACGCTGCTCAAGATCATCCTGGGCGAGCTACAACCGGACAGCGGTGACGTGAAGCTGGGCACCAAGATATCCGTCGCCTATTTCGACCAGTTGCGTGCGAAGTTGGATGACAACGCCACGCTGGCCGACACCATCAGTCAGGGTTCGGATTTCATCGAGATTGGCGGGCAGCGCAAACATGTCATCAGCTACCTCGGCGATTTCCTGTTCCCGCCGGAGCGCGCGCGTTCGCCGGTGAAGAGCTGCTCCGGCGGCGAGCGCAACCGCTTGTTGCTGGCGCGCCTGTTCACACAACCGTCCAACGTGCTGGTGCTGGACGAGCCGACCAACGATCTGGATATCGAGACGCTGGAGCTGCTGGAGGAGTTGCTGGCGAACTATCAGGGCACGCTGTTCCTGGTAAGCCATGACCGATCTTTCCTGGATAACGTGGTGACGCAGGTGATCGCCTTCGAGGGTGACGGCAAGTTGATGGAATACGTCGGCGGTTACGAGGACTGGGTGCGTATGAAGCAGCACGAGGCGAAGAGCCGTGTCGCAGCGCCTGCACCTGCCAAGCCGCAAGCCAAGCCGGATGTCGCCAAACCGAAGACTGCCAGCAAGCTGAGTTTCAAGGAACAGCAGGAGCTGGAAGAGATGCCGCGCCGCATCGAGGTGCTGGAGCGCGAACAGGAAGATATCGCTGCGGTACTTGGCTCGGGGACGTTGTTCCGCGACAATCCGGCCCATGCCAAACAGTTGAGCCAGCGTGCTGCCGAGATCGAAGAACAGATGCTGGACCTGATGACGCGCTGGGAGGCGCTGGAATCGCGCTGAATCGTGTGAAAGGGAGGTGGGGATGCGACGCAAACTCTTTATGCTGATCGGAGCGGGGCTGCTGTGTCTGCCCGCCTGTTCCACCAGACAACTGATCGATATCGCCAGCGCCAGCGATCCCAAGCAGGCCTTGCGCAGGGTCGCCACGAACCGTGTCGAGGCCTACAAATACGATCCCCGACTGATCATTTCAGATCTGCGCAAGGCCGAGGCGGAGTACAACCGCCTGATGGGGAATGTGCAGAAGGAGAGCGGGGCGAAGTGGGGCAAGAAGGAATCCCGCACCCTGCCCAGCCGCACGCGCTACGTCAAATACACCGAGAACTACAAGAACCGCGTGGTGGTGGATTACGACGCGGGCAGCATACTCATCGAGCATCTGGACGAGGCGAGCGTTAAGGGCAAGCTGCGCAATGCAGTGGTGGTGGCCCTGCTGACGCCGAGCGATCCGGGCGCGGTCGATCTTTTCTCGGACAAGGAAGTCACGCTCGATGGTGATCCCTATCTGGAGCAGATGGTGGCCGACCAGAACGGGAATATGCTCAAGTCGCGCGCGGATGTGGAGCGCTATGCCGACTATCTGGTGGACAACCGATTGCAGTCGCGCAGTATCGATGCCAACGGCACGCGCAAGAACGTGTACTTCGTGCGCTTCGATATGGTGAATTCGCATCTGGACAAACGCGCGGTGCAATATGCCGCGACGGTGCGCCGCCATTCTGAGAACACGCAGGTCAGCCGCAGCCTGATCTATGCGGTGATCAAGACCGAGAGCGCGTTCAATCCCTATGCCGTCTCCAGCGCGCCCGCCTACGGCATGATGCAATTGGTGCCTTCCAGCGGCGGGCGTGAAGCCTATCGCAAGGCCAAGGGCCAGGATGTGATGCCGAGCAAGGAGTATCTGTTCGATGCGAACAACAATATCGAGCTGGGCTCCACCTATCTGGGCGTGCTGCTCAGGGACAGTCCGCTGCGCGAGATCAGAGACCCGGTTTCGCGCGAATACTGCGCCATCGCCGCCTACAATACCGGGCCGTCCAATGTGATGCGGGCATTCAGTCAGATCAAGAGCAGCCGCGACCGGCAATATGACGCGATCAACAAGATCAATACGATGAAACCGGAGCAGGTGTATGAGTCATTGCGCACCAAGCTGCCTTATGAAGAGACGCGCGGTTATATCGTGAAAGTGGTGGCGGCGAAGAAACTGTATGCCGTGATGTGAGGTGTCAATCGTACTTTCTGAGGTACAGCGCGTAGCACTCTTCGGCGATGGGGCGGTAGGAGGAGCTCTTCACATATTCCGCGATCTTGAGGTCTTCGCTGACCACATGGTTGGCGACCCAGGAAACGATCTGCGGCAGGATGTCTTCCGGTGTCTCCTGCTTGCGGTTGATCTTGGCGATGAACATGTTCAATACCCCGAGCAACTCGGAATGGATACGCTCATGATCGGCCAAGCCGGGAAAATGCAGCTCGGTCATCAGGTTCTCTTCACTCAGGAAGTGGAATTCGGTGAATTTCTTGATTTCCAGCAGGACGCCCATCACGACCTTTTCACCCATCCGGCTGGTGATTGCGAGGTCGAGTTTCTTTAGCAAGAGCACCAGCATGCGATGCTGGGTGTCTATCATCTCGTTGCCGATCTCCAGTTCTTTTTTCCAGGCGATTTGCATGATCGTCTCCCCCTGTTGGTGTGGATCATTGCGGCATTGCGGGATGATTGTACTCCCGGAAAGTGGCTCCGTTCACCATACGCGCATCATTGCGGCGGGATCTTTGTGCTTGCCAGTTCGATGCGACAGGAATAGTCTGCAATTTCATCTACACCCAGCAGGAGGTGTGCCATGACTACCCATCCCCAAGCCCTTCCTTTATCCGAGCAAGTCAGTTGTGAAGTCTGCAAGAAAGAAGTGCCGCAGTCGGCTGCCGTGAATTTCGAAGTGAATGACTATGTGGCGCATTTTTGCGGGCTTGAATGCTACGCGCAGTGGAAAGGTCGCGGTACTGCAGAAGGGTCTTCCGAAGACGGTGACGAGTAGCCCTGAGGTTCAGGGCGCGTGTCTCGCCAGAAAACGGTCCAGCTGATTCGCGAACGCTTGGCGGTCTTTCTGATTCAAAGCGGCCGGTCCGCCGGTCTCCACGCCGCTGCTACGCAGCACATCCATAAAGTCGCGCATCGCCAGTCGTTCCTTGATGCTGTCTTTGCTATACAACTCGCCGCGCGGGTTCAGCACATGTCCGCCTTTAGCGATCACCTCGGCAGCCAGCGGGATGTCCGCCGTGATGATCAGATCGCCCGCTTCGGTCATCTCCACGATCTTGTTGTCCGCCACATCGAAACCGGCAGGCACTTGCAGGGCATGGATGAAGGGAGAAGGCGGGCAGTACAGCAATTTGTTCGCCACCAGAGTGGTGTGTAACTGGCGTCTATCCGCAACGCGGAACAGGATCTCCTTGATGACTTTTGGGCAGGCGTCGGCGTCGATGAGTATCTTCATTGGGCATTCGTGTTCAGTTGTGAGTGGTTGTGCCGCGCGGCTGTGCAAGACGGAAGAAGAGATAGGGGGCTATGGCGACCCAGAGCAGCAGCAGCGGCCATAAACGTCCCTTGCCCATGTCGTAATTCGCCAGCAACACCTGCCAGGGATGTCCGCCCACATAGTGGAAGAACAGGAACTCGAAGGCCACGGTAAGTGATAACCAGAACAGCCCGATGTACCAGGCTTCGCGTGCCGTAGCAGGCGGCCAGCGCCGCACGTAGCGATGGATCACCAGTGCGAACAACAGGATGCCGATCAGTGTGGAGAGTTGGTGGGCCGACAACTCTGACATATGTTTGCCATAGGTGAAGTCGCGCAGCGTGCCATTGAGCATGGCGACCCCCAGCAACACTAACCAGGCAAGGAGAGGGCGCAGCCTGATCATGCCATCTTCGAGGGCAGTTTTATCCTGTCCCCGTCCACCACGAACACGCCCTTGCCTTGGTGATGCAGCGTGCGCGGATCCTTCCGCGCGGGGTCGATCCACGCCTTGACCACCTCCAGCACGAAGAAGTTGTATTTGTTCACCATGCGTCTATCCACCACTTTGCATTCGAGATTGGCGTAACACTCCGCGATCAGCGGTGCATCCACCAGCGCGGCCGGCGACGCCGTCAGTTTGAACTTCTTGAACTTGTCCAGCTTGCTGCCCGTATTGTTGCCCACTTTCACTACCTGCTTCGCCAGTTCCACCGTCGGGATGTTGAGCACGCATTCCCCGGTTTTCATCAATGCCTCGAAACTATAGTTGCGCCCGCTGATCACGCATCCGACCAGCGGCGGCTCGAACTCCATCATCGTCAGCCAGGACATGGTCATGATGTTAGCCTTGCCTTTATGCAGGGTGGACACCAGCACGACCGGGCCCGGTTCCAGCAGGCGGTAGACCTTGGGTAGGGGAAAGTTCTTCTTAGCCATAGCCGGCACCTCGCGTAAAATCGCCACCGCACTATAGCGCTGTCCCCTGCCAACAACCAAACCCACATTGTGACCACTGAAGTAGAACGTTTCTTTTCCGAACAAAGTCCGCTTGCCACTGAAGTCGCCTCTTTCCGGCCGCGCGCGCAGCAGCGCGAGATGGCGCTGGCCGTGGCGGAGGCGATACGCGACAACGCGATCCTGATCGCGGAGGCGGGTACGGGCACGGGCAAGACCTTCGCCTATCTGGTCCCAGCACTGCTCAATGGTGGCAAGGTGGTGGTCTCCACCGGCACCAAGAACCTGCAGGACCAGTTGTTCCAGAAAGATCTGCCCATGGTGCGCGATGCGCTGAAGGCGCCGGTTTCGGTGGCGTTGCTCAAGGGGCGCTCCAACTATGTGTGTCACTACCATCTGGAATTGGCGCAATCGAACGGCCTGTTCAAGACGCGCGAGGATGTGAAGCATCTGGCCAAGATCGTGAACTACGCGAAAGTCACGCAGAGCGGCGACAAGAGCGGGCTGGCGGATGTGCCCGAGACGGCGCCGATCTGGATGCATGTGACCTCGACGCGCGACAACTGTCTGGGCCAGGAATGTCCCATGCACAAGGATTGTTTCGTGCTCAAGGCGCGCAAGGAGGCGATGGAGGCGGACATCGTGGTGGTCAACCATCACCTGTTCTTCGCCGATGTGATGTTGCGTGACGAGGGCGTGGCCGAGTTGCTGCCCGCCTGCAACACGGTGATCTTCGATGAGGCACACCAGTTGCCCGAGACCGCCAGTTTATTCTTCGGCGAGAGTCTTTCCACTTCGCAACTGTTCGACCTAGCGCAGGATGCGCGTATCGAGGCACTGACCTCGGCCAAGGATTTCGCGGCCTTGCCGGTGGCGTGCGACGAGCTGGACAAAGCGGCACGCGACCTGCGACTGGTGTTCAAAAGGGATGGCCGCATGGCGGCGCAGGCGACAACGGATCTCAAGGATTTCACGCCGGCACTGAAGACCCTGGGCGAGAAACTGGGGAAACTTTGCGGGCTGCTGGAGAAGCAGGCGGAGCGCAGCGAAGGGTTGGAGAACTGCTGGCAACGCGCACAGGCATTGGCGCAGCAATTGAAGCACTGGCAAGACGGTGATGTGCCGGAGACGGTGCGCTGGCTGGAAGTGTTCCACCATTCCCTGCAACTCAACAGCACGCCGCTCTCGATCGCCGAGATCTTCAAGAAACAGATCGGCGGCCATCCGCGTGCCTGGATATTCACCTCGGCGACGTTGGCGGTGAAACAGAACTTCGCGCATTACCAGGCGGAGATGGGCTTGCAGGAGGCGCGTACCGCCTGTTGGGACAGCCCGTTCGACTATCCCGAGCAGGCCTTGCTGTATGTGCCGCAGAACCTGCCGGAGCCGAACACGGACGGCTATACCGATGCGGTGGTGCAAGCAGCGCTGCCGCTGATCGAGGCGAGCCGTGGCCGCGCCTTCCTGCTGTTCACCAGCTTGCGCGCGATGCAGCGCGCCTATGAGATCTTGCTGGCGGAGTTCGAACGCAAGAACCTGAAATATCCGCTGCTGATCCAGGGGGAAGGCTCCCGCAACGAACTGCTGTCGCGCTTCCGTGAACACGGCAATGCGGTGCTGCTGGGCAGCCAGTCGTTCTGGGAAGGGGTGGACGTGCGCGGTGAGGCGCTGTCGCTGGTGGTGATCGACAAGCTGCCGTTCGCGCCGCCGGACGATCCGGTGTTGGCGGCGCGTATCGCCGAGATGAACAAGCAGGGGCGCAACGCTTTCATGGAGTTCCAGTTGCCGCGCACCATCATCAATTTGAAACAGGGGGCGGGTCGTTTGATCCGCGACGAGAGCGACCGGGGCGTGCTGATGATCTGCGACCCTCGCCTCATCTCCAAACACTACGGGAAACGCATCTGGCAGAGTCTGCCGCCGTTCAAGCGCACGCGCGTCGAGGCGGATGCGGTGGCGTTCTTCAAGCCTGAATGAACGGTCGGTGCGTTGGCGCATTGACGTGACTGGTGGATTGTTGTCCACTGCATGCAACGATTACGGAATGATTTAGGACTATGGCTGCAGCCGGAGGTTTTCTTGATGAACTGATGTTTCGCATCGATGCGGGCAACCTTGCCGTGCGTTCGGAGCAGTTGCGCGCGCGCCTGAAATTGTTTCCCTACATGGTGCTTGGGCAGGTTTTTGCAGAGCCCCTTTTCGTTTGGTTGATGTGGGACACGGACGCCCACCGTGATCTGTTGTTATGGATCGGGTGCGCCTACTTGCTGCATGTGGCTGAGTTGGTGACCTGGGTGGGATATCGCGACCGTGTCGACACACTCGGCGAATGTCAGGACTGGAGTCGGCGCTTCTTCTGGTTCGCGTTGGTCGTCGGCATGATGTGGGGTTTCGGCACATTGTTCTTCTTCCCTGTCGCTTTGCTGGATCAGGTGTTGTTGATCTGCGTGATGCTTGGTCTTGCTGCCGGGGCGACTTCCATGAATGCCACCCATCTGCCGGCTTTCTATGCTTATCTGCTGGGCTTGATGTTGCCTTTGATCTTTCGCGTCGCGGTCGAACAGGATGATACGCATGCCGCATTGGCTGCCATGCTGCTGCTGTTCATGTTCGTGATGCTGGGGGCAGGGCAGTTCCTGGGCAAGCTGGTCATGCGCTCGCTGCATCAGCGCTTCGAGAATCTGTCTTTGGCGCGGCAACTGGCGCGCCTGAACGACGGCCTGGAGAGCAAGGTGCGCGAACGTACCGAGCAGTTGCAGCACCAGACCGAAGAGGTGTCGCGCATACGCGATGTCACCATCATCGCGATGGCCACCATGGCGGAGACGCGCGACAACGAGACCGGCAATCACCTGCGACGCACACAGACCTATATCCGTGCTTTGGCGATGAAGCTGCGCTCGCATCCCCGTTTCAGTGATTTTCTCAACGACGACAACATAGAGTCCCTGTACAAACTCGCCCCCCTGCACGACATCGGCAAGGTCGGCATCCCGGACTACATCCTGCTCAAGCAGGGCAAGCTCACGCCGGAAGAATACGAGATCATGAAGACGCATCCGACGCTGGGCGGCGATGCGCTGGCGGCGGCCGAAGCGAGTCTTCCGGCGCCCAGCCGCTTCCTGCATATCGGGCGCGAGATCGCCTCGGGCCATCACGAGAAATGGGATGGCAGCGGTTATCCGAAAGGGCTCAAGGGCGATGACATTCCCATCTCGGCAAGACTGATGGCGCTGGCTGACGTATACGATGCCTTGATCTGCAAACGCGTCTACAAGAAAGCTTTCAGTCACGAAGATGCCGTGGCATTCATCGTGGACGGGCGCGGCAAGCATTTCGATCCGGATGTGGTGGATGCCTTCCTGGCTATCCAGGATGAGTTCAGGCAGATCGCGGAAAGGTTCAGTGACTGATGGATACCCGTCTGCTGATGTTGTTGGGTAATGACAAGTCGTTGTATCCGGAGGTCCTAGAGGCGCGCTTTCCGCGCGTGTTCAGCAAGATAATCGAGTTGATCGATACCCCGCATATCGATATCTATCTGCAGGATCTGATGGTGGACAAGCGCAGCGGCGACCGCGCGGGATTCCCGCCGGAGGCTGCGGCTGAGATCATCCGCCTGAGCAACTATCTGGACAGATTGCACAATGCCGACAAAAAGGTCGGTGCCTGGGATGGCGTGCCTGAATACAAGCGTCACGAACTGGAAAGACTGGGGTACGACTTCAGTCCCGGTGGCCTGATCAAATCCATCGAGGAGAACAACCAGAACGCAGTGCATGAGTTCCTGTCCTGCGGTGTCGACCTTGAAGTGCGGGACGAGCGCCACTGGACGCCGTTGATGATCTCTTCATTCAACGGCAACGAAGAATTTGCGCTGTTGCTGATCAAATGCGGCGCGAAGATCACCGCCTGCGACAAGAACGGCTATAACCCGCTGCATTGGGCAGCCTTCAACGGCTACTCTAACGTGGTCAAACTGTTGATCGACAAGGGTGCCGACCCCAATTTCCAGAGCCAGTTCGGCTGGACCGCGCTGATGCAGGCGGCGACACGCGGGCATCTGATCGCTTGCGCCTATCTGATCTTGCGCGGTGCCGATGTGAATCTGTCTACGGTGGACGGCTGGACGGCGCTGCACAAGGCCGCCAACAACGGCCATACGCAGGTGGTCAAATTGCTGCTGGATAAAGGTGCCAATCGCTATGCAAGATACAGTGATGGAAGAACCGCGCTGGATCTGGCCGAGCGGGCGGGTCATCAGGAGATCGTCGCTATGCTGAATCCGGGCGGTGCCTACGCGGTGTGATCAAGCCGGCAGTGAGGTCAGCACCCAGGCTATGCCTGCCAGCGCGCTGAAGAAGAAGGTCAGATGTGCCCATGTCCACACCGCGTAACGCAGGGCCAGTCTGGCCGGTGACAGGTTGCTGAGCAGGAACAAGCGACTGTCTTGCGGCTGGCGCAGGAAGTGTGTGTCCGGCTCGTTGCGCGCAGCGGTCAATCGTTTGTCCGCTTCCCGTTTCGCTGCCTGTCTTGCCAGCATCCATTCGTCGATGTCCAGGTGTCCGTTGCCGTTCAGATCGAATCGGCGCATCAAGTCGGCATTGTCCATCTTCCATTCGGCTATGACTTGCTTGATCAGGTCGTTGCGGGTGACGGGATCGCTGCTACCGCCCAGGGTCCTGAACTCGCCCAGCGCATACAGGTTGTCCTGCTGGATCAGCTTCCATTCCGTGTAACGATGATCGGCGACCTGCCAGGTGTCCTTATGCTGCGTGAGGATCTCCGCACCACGCGGGTCGACCACGCATATGCCGCTACCGTCGTCGATGCAGAACGGCGCTTCACTTTCGCCGCTGGATTCGGTGCTCCACTCATTCTTGCTGTTTTTGCGCTCGACCTTGTAGCGGTACCACAGGCAAGGCAGCATCGAATATTTGCCGAGTATGGGATCGCCGTGCGGACGGGCGCGGCCGATCAGTTCGACATAGCCTTGTGCAGCCGAGGCGATGCGCGAAGTGGGGGTGCCGCTGATGATGCGGTAGCGGTGCAGCGCGGAGAACCAAGCGAACAGGCTGATGAAGGCGATGCCGCCCAGACTCCACAACCAGCCGTCCCTTGTGCCCAAATGAAAACCGGCGAACAGCAAAATAAGCTGTCCGCCGGAGGTGATGAGTTGCGCGTATTGACGCCGCAGGGAGTTCAGCATGGCTGTTCTCTGTGCGGCATGTCGTTCTATATTAGAAGCGGAAACCCAGTTTGAAGCTGGTGGACTGGGCCGCACCGGTCTTGTCGAACTCAATGGCCAGATTGGTCAGGCCGAAGTTCAGGTTGGCGCCAGCGAACAACTTGCTCTGCGTGAAGCTCTCGGCCGTGAAGCCGGTCGCCGCATCCGGCGTGCTGTTGGTCCATACCTGACCGATGCCGGCATACGGCGTCAGCATGGCGAAGCCTTTGGAGATGGAGACGTCCACGCTCTTGGTGTCTAGCGTCAGCTGGTTCACGCCGGACAGCTTGGTCAGCGCGCCGCGTACCGCGATGGCAGGCATGGTGGTGCTACCGGGCATGAAGGCCCAGCGCAGTTCGCCGCCCATCAACTTGATATCGGTAGTCGGTACGACGGAGTAGAAGGCGCCGATGTCGATATCCAGCGGCAGACCTTTGGTCACGTGCAGTTTGGGCACATACAGCTTGCTGAAGTCGCTGCCGGTCAGGCTGTTCCACAGTGCTGCGCTTTTTGCCAGATCGGTCTGGGTCACTTCCAAACCGATATCGAAACCGGTGACGCCCATCGACTCGGCAGGCACGACGCCTTTGTAGCTCAGTGCGGAACCCAGGTCTTCAGATACGTTGCGGAAATCCGTTTGGGTGCCGAGGTTGCCGATGTTGATGTTGCCAGCCATGGCGGGTTGGGCGATAGCCAGAGCACAGGTCAGTACGAGCAGTTTCTTCATGTTGTGTTTCCTTTTGTGTTTGAAAGTTTCGTCCGCTACACAGCAAGCCTGCGGGCATGGCTGTGAGTGCACGATTTGATTTTGGTTCCTAGTCGAACAGTTTCTTGATGTCGACATCCGCTTTTTCGGCGGCGGCGAATTCCAGCAAGGGCTTGCTTTGATAGGCGAACATGTTGGCGATCAACACGGCAGGGAATTGCTCGATGCCGACGTTGTAGATGTTCACAGACTCGTTATACAGCTCGCGCCGGTCGGCGATGGTGTTCTCCAGTCCGCTGATACGCGTCTGCAACTGCATGAAGTGTTCATTGCTCTTCAGTTCCGGATAGGCCTCGGCCACCGCGAATATATTGCCCAGTCCCATGCGCAGCATGCCTTCCGCTTTGCCGAGCGCGGCGATGTCCTGACCTTCGCGTGCGCTTTGCACCATGGAGCGCGCTTCGATCACACGTTGCAGTGTCGTCTGCTCGAACTGTTTGTATTGTTTGCACACTTCGACCAGTTTGGGCAGTTCGTCGTGGCGCTGCTTGAGCGCGACATCTATATTGGCCCAAGCCTTGCCGACGGCATGCTTGAGGCTGACCAGATGGTTGTACAGGCTGATGCCGTAGATCAGAGCGACGAGGCTGACGCCGAGCAGAAGCAGGGTAGAGGTCATGTGCGACTCCTATTTTTGAAAGTTATCGCGGCGCATCATAAAACAAACCGACTGTCGATGCTCGCCTAGAGTTGGAGTCGTTTGGTGGTCAGCACCGCACCGGGATCGTCGCGCCAGATGGCGGGGTCGGCATCGACATACAGTTCGATCTCGATGCCGTCCGGATCATGCAAGTAGAGCGATTGGCTCACACCGTGGTCGCTCATGCCGAAGATGCTGACGTTGTTCGCTTCAAGGTGCGCTTTGCATGCACGTAATTCATCCAGACTGTCGCCCACCTTGAATGCCACGTGATAAAGACCGACGCTGCCGGCATCCGCCTCCGGCGCGTGTGCGCCGATCTGCATCAAACCAAGGTCGTGATGGTTGTCGCCCAGTGAGAAGAAGGCCATCGCGTCGCGGTAACGTGCGACTTCTTTCATGCCCAATACATCGCGATAGAAGGCGACGGAGCGCTCAAGATCGCGGACCTTGAGCACCACATGGCCGAGTGCCTTGACTTGCATACACGCCTCCTTGCAGATGGGCGGTGACGGCCTTTATTGACCGAAGAAGTCCTTCACCTTGCCCATCCATGATTTTGCGCGCGGGTTATGGCGCGCGGAATCGGACTGGCTGATCTCCTCGAATTCGCGCAGCAATTCCTTCTGGCGCTCGGTCAGGTTGGCGGGTGTCTCCACGATGACGTGGCAATGCAGGTCGCCGTGTGCGTGGGTACGCATTCCTTTGATGCCCTTGCCGCGCAGGCGGAACTGCTTGCCGCTTTGTGTCTCGGCCGGGATCTTGATGCGCGCCGCGCCATCCAGTGTGGGGATTTCGATCTCGCCACCCAGCGCCGCCGTGGCGAAGCTGATGGGCATCTCGCAATGCAGGTCGTCGCCGTTGCGCTCGAACACGCTGTGCGGCTTGATGTGGATCTCCACATACAAGTCGCCGTGCGGCGCGCCGTGCGAACCGGCTTCGCCGTGACCGCTGTGGCGCAGGCGCATGCCGGTGTCGATACCGGCGGGGATCTTGATCTCCAGCGTCTTCTGTTTCTTGACGCGACCGCTGCCGTGGCAATCCTTGCACGGCGAGCTGATCTGCTTGCCGCTGCCGTGGCAGCGCGGGCAGGTCTGCTGCACCGAGAAGAAGCCCTGTTGCATGCGCACCTGACCGTGACCGGCACAGGTGGTGCAGGTGGTGGCTGTGGTGCCGGGTTTGGCACCGGATCCCGCACAGGTCTCGCACTCTTCCATCACCGGGATGCGGACCTGTTTCTCGGCGCCGCGTGCGGCTTCTTCCAGTGTGATCTCCAGGTTGTAGCGCAGGTCGGCGCCGCGATGTGCCTGTGTGCGTCCGCCGCGTCCGCCGCCGAAGATATCGCCGAAGATGTCGCCGAAATCGAAACCGCCCGCACCAGCCCCTCCGCCGAACGGGTTGCCGCCACCCATGCCACCCGCTTCGAATGCAGCGTGGCCGTATTGGTCATAGGCGGCACGTTTCTGCCCGTCGGACAAAGTCTCGTAGGCTTCCTTGGCTTCTTTGAAGTGTTCCTCCGCCTTCGGGTTATCCGGGTTGCGGTCGGGGTGATGCTTCATCGCCAGCTTGCGATAAGCCTTCTTGATCTCTTCCTCCGACGCGTCACGATTGACGCCGAGGACTTCGTAATAGTCGCGCTTGCTCATGTTTTTTCCATGTGACGGTGGGGCGCATGCGCCCCACCGGTTACAGCATCAAGAAAGGTGAGGCTTACTTCTTGTCGTCCTTGACTTCGGTGAATTCGGCATCCACCACATCGGCATCGTCTGCTTTTGCACCGGCTTCCGCTTGCGCGCCGCCTGTAGTTTGTGCCTTGGCTTGCTCGGCGGAGTACATCTTCTCGCCCAGCTTCTGTGCGGCAGTCGCCAGTGCTTCAGTCTTGGCCTCGATGGCTTCCTTGTCGTCGCCTTTCACTACTTCCTCGGCATCCTTCACGGCTGCTTCGATGGCGGCCTTTTCGTCGGCAGACAACTGCTCGCCGTATTCCTTCATCGACTTGTTGGTCGAGTGGATCAGCGCGTCCAGCTGGTTGCGCGCGGTCACCAGTTCCACAGTCTTCTTGTCTTCGTCGGCATGCGCTTCGGCATCCGCCACCATGCGCTGGATCTCTTCTTCGGAGAGACCGGAGCTGGCCTTGATGGTGATGTTCGCTTCCTTGCCGGTGGCCTTGTCCTTCGCGCCCACATGCAAAATGCCGTTGGCGTCGATGTTGAAGGTCACTTCGATCTGCGGCATGCCGCGCGGTGCGGGCGGGATGTCGGACAGGTTGAACTGGCCCAGGCTCTTGTTGCCGGAAGACATCTCGCGCTCGCCCTGCAGCACGTGGATGGTCACCGCAGACTGGTTGTCGTCGGCTGTGGAGAATACTTGCGATGCCTTGGTCGGGATGGTGGTGTTCTTCTTGATGAGCTTGGTCATCACGCCGCCCATGGTCTCGATACCCAGAGACAACGGGGTCACGTCCAGCAGCAGCACGTCCTTCACTTCGCCTTGCAGCACGCCGCCCTGGATGGCTGCGCCAACTGCCACAGCTTCGTCCGGGTTCACGTCCTTGCGCGCTTCCTTGCCGAAGAACTCCTTAACTTTCTCTTGCACCATCGGCATACGAGTCTGGCCGCCGACCAAGATCACATCGGCGATGTCGGCATTGGTTACGCCCGCATCCTTCATGGCGATCTTGCACGGCTCGATGGTACGTGCGACCAGATCTTCCACGATGCTTTCCAGCTTGGCGCGGGTGATCTTCACGGCCAGGTGTTTCGGGCCGGTTGCATCGGCAGTGATGTACGGCAGGTTCACTTCGGTCTGCTGTGCGGAAGACAGTTCGATCTTGGCTTTTTCTGCCGCGTCTTTCAGGCGTTGCAAGGCCAGCATGTCCTTCTTCAGGTCAACGCCGCTTTCCTTCTTGAACTCTTCCACCAGGAACTCGATCACGCGCATGTCGAAGTCTTCGCCGCCGAGGAAGGTGTCACCGTTGGTGGACAGCACTTCGAACTGGTGCTCGCCGTCGATCTCGGCGATGTCGATGATGGAGATGTCGAACGTGCCGCCGCCCAGGTCATACACCGCGATCTTGCGGTCACCTTCCTGCTTGTCCATACCGAACGCCAGTGCGGCTGCAGTCGGCTCGTTGATGATGCGCTTCACATCCAGACCGGCGATGCGGCCTGCATCTTTGGTGGCTTGGCGCTGCGAGTCGTTGAAGTAGGCCGGAACGGTGATGACGGCCTCGGTGACGGGCTCGCCCAAGTAGTCTTCGGCGGTCTTCTTCATCTTCATCAACACTTCAGCCGAGATCTCCGGTGCGGAGATCTCTTTGTCGCGCACCTTCACCCAAGCGTCGCCATTCTTGGCTTTGACGATGGAGTAGGGAACCATGGCGATGTCTTTTTGCACCATCGGCTCTTCAAAACGGCGACCGATCAGGCGCTTCACGCCGTACAGGGTGTTCTTCGGGTTGGTCACGGCCTGACGCTTGGCGGGCGCGCCCACCAACACTTCACCGTCTTCCATGTAGGCGATGATGGAGGGCGTCGTGCGCGTACCTTCCGCGTTCTCGATCACCTTGGTCTTGCCGTTCTCCATGATGGCCACGCAAGAGTTGGTGGTGCCCAAGTCGATACCGATGATTTTTCCCATGATGCTTTCCTTTCAGTTGAATGCTTGAATTGGTTGGTTTCTGTTGCCTCGGAGCCTGATATCAGGGCGACGGCGGAAATTTCAAGTGCCTTATTCTTTTCCTTTTGACACCATCACCAGCGCCGGACGCAGTACGCGCTCGTTCAGGCTGTAGCCTTTTTGCATCACCGTGACCACGGTGTTGGCTTCCTGCTCGCTGTCCACCATGCCGATGGCTTGATGTTTGTGCGGGTCAAGCTTCTCGCCGACCGGGTTGATCTCAACGATGTTGAACTTCTCGAACACGCTGGAGAGTTGCTTCAGGGTCAGTTCCATGCCGCTCTTGAAGCTTTCCACGTTCTCGGTCTCGACGGCCAGCCCGGCTTGCAGGCTGTCCATCACCGCCAGCATCTCGCCGGAGAAACGTTCCACCGCGAACTTCTGTGCCTTGCTCACGTCTTCAGCCGCGCGGCGGCGGATGTTCTCACCCTCGGCCTTGGCGTACATCCAGGCGTCATAGTGTTCCTGTGCCTTGCGCTCGGCTTCCTGCAGCATCTCTTCCATGCTGGGTGTCTTGTCTGTGTGCTGTTGGGCGGCGGATTCGGCGCTGGCCGCAGCTTCGTGTTGTTCGATCTGCGGCTGATTCTCTTTCTGTTCCATGTGCTTCTCCTATTTTCGACTGTTGCTTGATGGGGGCACGATTTTCTATTTCAAGGGGCAGCGTGAAAAATTTTTGGTGCGATAATGCGCGCCGTTCAAGACAGCCCGCCATGACCACCCGCAACTACCACTGGCGTATCGCCGGTTTCTATTTCTTCTATTTCGCCTTCGTGGGGATGTTCTCCCCGTATTGGAGTCTCTACCTGCAATCGCTGCATTTCGATGCCATCGAGATCGCCATCCTGATGAGTTTGCAGCCGGTGATGCGTATGGTCGCGCCCAGCCTGTGGGGCTGGCTGGCCGACCATACGGGCAAGCGGCAGGAAGTGGTGGTGGCTGCGGCGGGGCTGAGTGCGCTGTTCTATACGGGCGTGTTCTTCACTGAAAGCTTCTGGGGGCTGTTCGCGGTGATGCTGCTGATGAACTTCTTCTGGAGTGCATCGATGCCGCTGGTGGAAGCGACCACGCTTACCTATCTGGGCAAGAATACGGCGCACTACGGGCGTTTGCGTTCCTGGGGGTCGGTGGGATTCATCGTGGCGGTGGTCGGTTTGGGCTATGCCTTCGACTACGTCGCTATCGCCTGGCTGTTGTGGGCTGGGCTGCTATGCGAGATCGGCATCCTGCTGTTCGCGCGCGAGATGCCCAAGACCGAAGTGCTGGCGCATCACACCGATCATCAGCCTATCCGGCAGATCGTGATGCAACCGCGCGTGCTGGCCTTTCTTGGTGCCAGTTTTCTGATGGCCGTTGCGCATGGCCCGTATTACACCTTCTTCTCCATCTATCTGGTGGAGCACGGTTATGCCAAAAGTGCCGTAGGCGGGCTGTGGGCGCTGGGCGTGATCTGCGAGATCGGCGTGTTCTTCCTGATGCCGGCTCTGGTGCGGCGCTTCGGGTTCGCACGCATACTATTGTTCAGCTTTGCGGCTGCTGCCATACGTTTCATGCTGATAGGGTGGGCGGTGGATGTCGTTTATCTGCTGTTATTCGCGCAGGTGTTGCATGCCTTCACCTTCGGTTCCTTTCATGCGGCATCGGTGGGTATGGTGCATGAGTTCTTTCAGGGGCGGCATCAATCGCGCGGACAGGCGCTGTTCGGTAGCGTGACTTATGGCGCCGGCGGTGTATTGGGCGGGCTGGCCAGCGGACCGATCTGGCAGCACTGGGGCGGCTCGGCGTTGTATACCTTCAGCGCGCTGATGGGGTTCGCCGGGTTGCTGCTGATGGTGTGGAAGGTGCGTCGCATGGCGGAAAAGCCTGACGCTGTGGCATAATCCGGCGCTCCAATGGAAGCATGAAAATGAGCTCAAAAACCTTATACGACAAACTCTGGGATTCTCACGTGGTGCGGCAGGATGCCGACGGCACGGCGTTGATCTATATCGACCGTCAATTGGTGCACGAAGTCACCAGTCCGCAGGCCTTTGAAGGTCTGAAACTGGCCCATCGCAAGCCGTGGCGTACTGCCTCCATGCTGGCGGTGCCGGATCACAACGTGCCGACCACCAATCGCGCGGCGGGTATCGCCGATCCCATCTCCCGTCTGCAGGTGGAGACGCTGGATGCGAACTGCGCCGAGTATGGAATCGTCGAATTCAAGATGGGCGATATCCGCCAGGGAGTGGTGCACGTGATGGGGCCCGAGCAGGGCGCGACCTTGCCCGGCATGACCGTGGTGTGCGGCGATTCGCATACCAGTACACACGGCGCTTTCGCTGCATTGGCACACGGTATCGGTACTTCCGAGGTCGAGCATGTGATGGCGACGCAGTGTCTAGTGGCAAAGAAATCCAAGGCCATGCTGGTCAAAGTGGAAGGCAAGCTGGGGCGCGGGGTCACTGCCAAGGATATAGCGCTGGCAGTGATCGGCAAGATCGGTACGGCGGGCGGCACGGGTTACGCCATCGAGTTCGCCGGTGCTGCCATTCGTGACCTGAGCATGGAAGGCCGCATGACCCTGTGCAACATGGCCATTGAGGCCGGGGCACGCGCCGGCATGGTGGCGGCGGACGATACGACCATCAATTATGTGAAAGGCCGCCCGTTCGCGCCGCAAGGAGAGAACTGGGACAAAGCTGTCACGTATTGGAAGACATTGCATTCCGACGACGGTGCAAAGTTCGATGCGACGGTGCAGCTGGACGCGTCGCAGATCAAGCCGCAAGTGACCTGGGGTACTTCACCCGAGATGGTTACTGACATCAACGGTCGCGTGCCGGATCCGGCTTCTGCTCCCGATGCGGTCAAGCGCGGCGACTGGGAGCGTGCTTTGCAATATATGGGATTGCAAGCCGATACGCCGATCAGCGAGATCAAGGTGGACAAGGTGTTCATCGGCTCCTGCACCAACGGCCGCATCGAAGATATGCGCGAAGCAGCAGCAATAGCCAAGGGCAAGAAGGTCGCGGCCAACATCAAGCTGGCGATGGTGGTGCCCGGTTCCGGTCTGGTGAAAGCGCAAGCCGAGCAGGAAGGTCTGGACAAGGTGTTCATCGATGCCGGTTTTGAATGGCGCGATCCGGGTTGTTCGATGTGTCTGGCGATGAATGACGATCGCCTAGAAGCGGGCGAGCGTTGCGCCTCCACTTCGAACCGCAACTTCGAAGGCCGTCAGGGCCAGGGCAGTCGTACGCATCTGGTGAGTCCGGCAATGGCGGCGGCTGCGGCGATCGCGGGGCATTTTGTGGATGTGCGGGAGTGGCAATGAAAAAATTCGAGACTTTTGAGGGCTTGGTGGTGCCGTTGGATAGGGCCAACGTGGACACCGACGCCATCATTCCCAAGCAGTTCCTGAAGTCGATCAAGCGTTCCGGCTTCGGCCCCAATGCGTTCGACGAATGGCGTTATCTGGATCACGGTGAGCCGGGCATGGACAACAGCAAACGTCCTGTGAATCCGGATTTCGTGCTGAACCAACCGCGCTATCAGGGTGCGCAGGTTTTGCTGGCGCGCGAGAACTTCGGTTGCGGCAGTTCGCGCGAGCACGCGCCGTGGGCGCTGGAAGACTACGGCTTGCGCGTCATCATCGCGCCCAGTTTCGCCGACATCTTCTTTAACAACTGCTTCAAGAACGGTCTGCTGCCGGTCAAGCTGGCGGCGGACAAGGTCGATGCGCTGATCAAGGCGGTGGAAGCTGGCGTCGGTTACAAGCTGAAGGTCGATCTCGAACAGCAGACCATCACCGCGCCTGACGGTACGGTGTATCCGTTCGAGGTGGATGCCCACCGCAAGCATTGCCTGCTGAACGGTCTGGACGACATCGGTCTGACCTTGCAGCACGTGGATGAGATCAAGGCGTTCGAGGCGAAGCACCGCACAGCGCAACCCTGGTTATACGCATAATAATTTTTCGATTGGAAGAGAGTATGAAGATCGCAGTTTTGCCGGGTGATGGCATCGGCCCAGAGATCGTGGCGCAAGCCGTGAAGGTTTTGAATGCGCTGAATATCGGCCTGCAAATGGAAGAGGCACCTATCGGCGGAGCAGGCTATGAGGCAGCAGGCGATCCGCTGCCGGATGCGACACTGGCGCTGGCCAAAGCATCCGACGCCGTGTTGCTGGGGGCGGTGGGCGACTGGAAATATGACAAGCTGGAGCGCCATCTGCGTCCCGAGCGCGGTCTGCTGCGCATCCGCAAGGAACTGAACCTGTTCGCGAATCTGCGTCCTGCCTTGCTGTACCCCGAGCTGGCTGCCGCTTCCACGCTGAAGCCGGAAGTGGTGTCGGGTCTCGACATCATGATCGTGCGCGAACTGACCGGTGATATCTACTTCGGCCAGCCGCGCGGCATCTCCACCTTGGAGAACGGCGAGCGCGAAGGCATCAACACCATGCGTTACAACGAGTCCGAGATCAAACGCATCGGTCGTGTGGCGTTCGACATCGCGATGAAGCGTAATAAAAAGGTCTGTTCGGTGGATAAGGCCAACGTGCTGGAAACGACTGAACTTTGGCGTCAAGTGATGATCGAGCTGGCCAAGGAATACCCGGAAGTCGAGTTGTCACATATGTATGTGGACAATGCCGCGATGCAGCTCATACGCGCGCCCAAGCAATTCGACGTGATGGTCACCGGCAACATCTTCGGCGACATCCTGTCCGACGAGGCCTCGATGCTGACCGGCTCCATCGGCATGCTGCCGTCCGCGTCACTGGATGCGAACAACAAGGGCATGTACGAGCCCAGCCACGGTTCCGCGCCCGACATCGCCGGCAAGGATGTCGCCAATCCCCTGGCGACCATCCTGTCGGCGGCGATGATGTTGCGCTACACCTTCAATGACGAAGTGAACGCGGTGCGTATCGAAGATGCGGTGAAGAAGGCGCTGGCGCAAGGTTATCGCACAGCGGATATCTACACCGAGGGTTGCAACAAAGTGGGCTGCGCCGCGATGGGCGATGCAGTGGTCGCTGCGCTTTAATTCGGAATCAAGGAATAATCATGAAAGTCGGTTTGATCGGTTGGCGCGGCATGGTCGGTTCGGTACTCATGCAGCGTATGCGTGAGGAGAAGGACTTCGATCTGATCGATGCCGTGTTCTTCACCACTTCCAATGCGGGCGGGGAGTCGCCCGCTGAAGGTCGCGGCGTGCCCTTGAAGGATGCGATGGACATCAATGAGTTGAAGGCGATGGATGCCATCATCTCCTGCCAGGGCGGCGATTACACCACCGAGGTATTCCCAAAGCTGCGTGCGGCGGGCTGGAACGGCTACTGGATCGATGCGGCCTCGACGCTGCGTATGGAAAAGGATGCAGTGATCATCCTCGATCCGGTCAACCTCGACCTCATCAAGAAATCGCTGGCGAACGGCGGCAAGAACTTCATCGGCGGCAATTGCACCAACAGTATCTTGTTGATGGGGCTGGGCGGTTTGTTCCATGCCGGGCTGGTTGAATGGGTGTCTTCGATGACTTATCAGGCTGCATCCGGTGCCGGCGCTCAGAATATGCGCGAACTGCTGAGTCAGATGGGTGTTGCGCATGCTTCAGTCGCCAGTCTGCTGGCAGACCCCAAGTCGCCCATCCTTGAGATAGATCGTGTGCTGACCGAGGTAATGCGATCAGGAGCTATGCCTGTCGAGAATTTCGGTGCGCCACTTGCGGGTAGTTTGATCCCATGGATCGACAAGCAACTTGAGAATGGCCAATCCAAGGAAGAATGGAAAGGCAAGGCCGAGGTGAACAAGATACTGGGGACAGCTTCCGTCATTCCCGTGGATGGTCTGTGCGTGCGCATCGGTGCGATGCGTAGTCATAGCTTGGCTTTGACACTCAAGCTGAAGAGGGATGTACCTTTGAGCGAGATCGAGAAATTGATCAAGGAGGGGAATCCCTGGGTCAAGTTCGTCCCGAATCAGCGCGAATTGTCCATGCACGAACTGACGCCGACTGCGGTAACCGGGAAACTGGATATCGCAGTGGGCCGCGTGCGCAAGATGGAATTGGGCCCCGAGTATGTAAGCGCCTTTGTTTGCGGCGACCAGTTGCTTTGGGGGGCGGCCGAGCCGTTGCGTCGTATGTTGCGAATCTTGTTGGGCTAGTGGCAAAAATCCGGTTGATAACCGCCGGTTAGTGCCTGAACCTAGAGGGTAGGTGAGCTTGCATCACTAACCCTCTGATGTTAGTCTGAATATCGTCAGGGAAAGAATGAGGGTGGCAGTGTGCTGAAAACGATTATAAAAACGTCGGGTTATCTTGCCTGCTTGCTTGTATCCGGTATCGCGAGTGCGACGGGTCTGGGCGGTATGGCAGTCAGTTCCAATCTGGGGCAACCGCTGAAGGCAGAGATCGAGCTGGTTGCAGTGGAAAAAGCTGACAGAAACAGTATCGTCGCCAAGCTTGCATCAGTAGAAGCCTTCAAGGCCGCCGGCATCGACTATCCCTATGCATTGCCCAAACTGAAGTTCGCGATCGCCAATCGCGACAGTGCGCAGCCCCGCGTGATCATCACTTCTGCGCAGCCTGTTAACGAGCCATTTGTCACGCTGCTGGTCGAGGTTGCCTGGCCTTCCGGCAAGCTCATGCGCGAATACACGTTCCTGCTTGATCCGGTCGGCTTTGCTGTCGAACCACAAGCCGAAACGGTCAAACCTATCGCCCCAGTCGTTTCGACACCTCCGGCGCTGAGCGAGCCGCTGCCGGTCGCAGATGCAATGCCCGAACCGCTGATCGCACCGACTGTTCCCGAAGCGCCGGCTGAAGCCGCCCCTGCAGAAGTTAGCGCTGAAGCAACCGATGTGGAACCGACTGCGGCAGAACAGGCTCCTGTCACGGAAGCCCCGCCAGCTGAAGAAGTCGCTGCGATGCCTGCGGAGCCGGTACAGGAAGAAGCTCCTGTGGTTGTGGAAGATGCCTTGAGCAAGGAAGAAGCCATTCCGGTGGCTGAGAATGTCGACATCAAAGTGGTGCGTGGTGATTCCTTGAGCAAGATCGCGCTGAAGGTCAAGCCTGCAGACGTCAGTCTGGAGCGCATGCTGGTGGCGATGTATCGTGCCAACAGCGACGCTTTCATGGGCAAGAACATGAACCGCCTGAAAGCGGGCAAGATCATTCGCGTACCGGATGCCGCTGAGATCGAGGCGGTTCAGCAAGGCGAAGCGGTGAAGGTCTACCGCGCACAAGTGGAAGATTGGAACGCTTATCGTCAGCAACTGGCGGCGGTCCGTGCCGAAGCGCGCGAGCAAACAGCACAGCAGGGCGCTTCGGGCAAGGTGACTGCCGCAGTGACCGAGAAGGCGGCGAGCAAAGAAGCGCCAACGGAAGTGCTGAAACTCTCCAAGGGAGAGGCGCCTGGAGACGGCGTTGCCGGTGGTTCGGCCAGCAGCAAGGAAGAAGAGTCCGTTGCCAAGGCCAAGGCGCTGAAGGAAGCGCAAGATCGTACGGCACTACTGGAAAAGAACGTCAAAGATCTGGAGCGACTTGCTGAACTGAAGAAGCAGCAGGCTGAAGCTGCACAAAAAGCTACGCAAGCTCCGGATGCCGGCGTGCCAACCGCTTCGATCGGTGCCAGTGCACCTGTGCCGGCTAAGCCTGTCGCCAAGCCTGCTGTGCCTGCGCCCGTAGAGGTGCCGCAAGCAGAAGTTTCCCTGATCGATAGTCTGCTGGAAGATCCGGTGTTGTTGGGAGGTGGTGCTGCAGGATTGATCGCATTGCTGGGTGCAGGTTTCTGGCTGTCGCGTCGAAGCGGCAAGACGGTTCCCAAGAAAGCGGCGGCCGCAGTTGCTTCTGAAGCCGATGACATCGGCAGCTCGACTGGACGTATCGCAGAACCGGTGATGCCGTCACCTGACACGGGTGACTTCACACAGCAAGCAGAAGATACTGCCGAAGAGAGCCACTCCGATGAGGTCGATCCGATCGCCGAGGCAGATCTGTTCCTCACCTTCGGGCGCGACGTCCAAGCTGAAGAAGTGTTGAAAGAAGCACTGAATTCCAAACCGGGCGATGTGCCGATCATCCTCAAGCTGCTGTCGATCTATTCGACTCGCAAGGATACGAACGCGTTCATGACCTATGCCCGCCAGATC
>Ga0180732_1000417_pt1 | contig 37928 bp, 39 predicted proteins | sample KR11_01MetaG_FD_148674 | JGI IMG/M metagenome (GOLD analysis project Ga0180732, IMG submission 148674) | Groundwater microbial communities from the Olkiluoto Island deep subsurface site, Finland - KR11_0.1 MetaG | ecosystem: Environmental > Aquatic > Deep subsurface > Groundwater | place...
ATTTTCAGTGGTTAGGAAAGTGTTTTATACTTTCCTACACCATAAAATCTAGCCTGCGCGCTCTCTGAATGAAGTCATATTATACACCAGAAAGCTACCGGGTCAATTAAAAGTATTATACGGATATAACCTCAATCCCGTCTCCTCTCTCGCTATCGGTGCTCGTCCCGTTAGAAATACCATCTACGCACTTGTCAAAATTTCTAACGGGACTCGTCGCATTCGTCCTTCGATTCGCCTTGCGGGCTCACTCAGGACGACCCTGAGCGAGTGAAACGAGTCGAAGGGCCGGTTTGACTTCTCCTGTAAGCCCCCCATCCCCCACTGATATTTAAAAGTGAGGTGGAGGTTACTCATAGATGCTAAGCACGGAGAAGCCAATCCTCATAAGAGTGCTCCTGCGCTCCTTACGCTCGTTCGGAAACGGTCTTGAGTTTTTATGCAAAGGTCATACATTGATACATTCGCGGATGGCTTGGCTTGATTTGAGTGAGCATGTAGTTTATGCGAGCGGCCAAGGTTCACCTGCTATGATGATATCTGTGAGAGCGAGCATAAACTCCAAGCGAGCCCATTCGCTTCGCTCAAGGCTCGTCCTGAGCTTGCCGAAGCGAAGGACGAGATTTTCCTCGGCGGGGAAAATCGAGCGGTGCTCACGAGAAGCAAGCCAAGACAGCCACAAATCTAAGCGTCGGGATAAACCCTGTCTATTTCAGCGTGCGAATAAAGCCCGCAGCAAAATAAGCGGGTAAATTAGAAGTATTCCTGGTATATCTCCTTAAACTTATTTATAGTATTAAGAATAGGGTTTTGGGTGGGCTGATAATTAGATATGATCTCGTGTTTTGGTTGGTATAGCGCCTGACAGACAATGCCTAAGGAAGTAATATAAGTTAAATATCTCTGGCCGCAGATACTATTGTCTTTATTAACCCAGGAAATTATATTTGGATTGGTAATACGGCCTAACTTTACAGAAATCCCGATGCTATTCTCTAACATTTCCAGAAATCCTTCCAGCAATACCGTTCTCCCTGTGGTTACAAAATTATCCACCTCGTCGCATGGTAAAATCTTGCCCACGCTGTCTTTTATATTCCGGCAAATTAACTTTACCTGAGGGGTTAATATCTCGGAAACTAACCTCTGGTTTATCGGTTTGTAGGCGTTGTTTTGTTTTATTAAAATTTCCTTATCGCTATGCGTCTGGTTGTAATCACTTACGCTACCGTAAGACATCTTAACATCCTCAGCTAAATCAAAAGATATCTTTAATTTCTCGGAAAGCCCTATGGTTAAATCATCGCCACCGAAGGATAAAACTTCAACATCTTTAAGTATGCCATCTCTAAATAATAACAACTCAGTGATATCCGAACCTATATCGCAAAGTATCGTCATTCCCTCTTTAAGTGCTTTGTTAAATACCACCTGGCTCGTGGCTAAGCCGGAAAGAAACAGGTCTTTTATTTCATATCCTGCTTGATTCACAGTCCGGTTAAGGCCCTGTATAAAAGACGATTTAGCACAGACCAAATATAAATCTACTTCAAGTCTATGGCTATACAAACCGAGAGGATTCAGAATATTACTATTAGAATCTATGGCGTAATTTTGGGTTATCTGATGAATTGTTTCTTCCTCTAAACTTGAACCCAATATGCGCGCCTGTTCGTTTACTTGTTGTATATCTGACAGAGTTATAACTTTATTGCCCCGCTCAGCAAGCGGTATAATTGCGCGGCTGTGCTTGGTAACTATATCAAGTCCTGATATATTAGTGTAAATAAATTTAATATTTAAACCGGATTTTGCTTTTAAATTCTTTAAAGTACGCCCGATGGATCCGGTTAAATCTATGGAATCTACAATCGCACCCTTCTTTATACCTTTTGAGGGTTGAGTCTCAAAAAAGATATTGGTGATGCGCCTTTTTTTGATTTCTGCAACTGCTGCAGACACTTTACTGGAACTGATATCTAATGCACAGATATAATTACGTAGCATCTTTAAACTTTACAACCGGCTCCTTAAACCTTAAATCAATATATTTTATATTGCTTATATCGTCCTTCAATTGAGTAAATAATCCTGCCAGAACACGGATCTTATCGCTGATATCATCCTGCTCCATCTTTACCTCTAAGACTTGGAAATCCGCTGCAACCCGCCCTTTAGGATAACCCGACAGCTGGATAAAACATGATATATTAGCAGGATTTACTACATCGATTCTTTTAATTTTATATTCTTTAAACAAATTATTTGTTTCTATTTCTTTTATTATATTTAAAGCAGTAATTAATTCTTTAATATTATATTGCTTGCCGGGCTTTGGTCCTGGAATCTTTCTTTCTAAACCTATAATAACCGGCAGATCCTGGGTTTCTTGTCCTTGCGGTAAATCAAACAATGTCGCATCGCTATCAACACAAAAGTATCGATACAGCTTTACATAGGCAAGGGGATTGCGGTCTGTGAAACGTATAAATAAACGGTTAGGCAAAATCCTGAATAACCTGATATTTTTATAAACCGGGTATAGTTCTGATATATACCTCGATTCTTTCTTTAAGTCAATACGAAAGATATTGCGGCCTAAAAGATACGAAAAATCAAATGTTGCTTCCGGCTCGTTAAGAGCAATATCCTTTATCTTAAAATAATTTAAAATTTTTAAGGTTGTTCCCAGATGTCCTATAATAAAAAATAGCGCAATAAAAATTGCTATGCCCAAAATTGCTAATTTAATCGGCAGGTTTATTTTGTGTTTTTTCATATGCAAGTCGAATTAACTTAATACACAAGTGAGAAAAATCTATACCTACCACCTTTGCGGCTTTAGGCAGGAGACTGGTTGTGGTAAGCCCCGGGATGGTATTTACTTCTAAAACAAACGGAATATCATCGTTACTCAAAATCATATCAACTCTGGAGCAGCCGTAACAACCTAACAGTTTATGGGCCGATAAAGCTGTCTCCTGTATATTTTGGGCAATTCCATCTTCTAATTTGGCAGGCACCACATAGTCTGTCAGCCCCGCTTGATATTTAGCTTCGTAATCAAAAAATCTTTTTTTGGGGATTATCTCTATTACAGGCAAAGCCTTTTCATCTAATATGCCCACAGTTACTTCTCTGCCCCTTATATATTCCTCAATAATTATTCTCTCGTCAAAATTGAAAGCCAGGCCCACTGACTTATCCAGATATTCTTCTCTATCAACAATAGATAGGCCAATACTTGAACCATGCGAAGCTGGCTTTACCACCAAAGGTGGGGTAAAATCATTATGATGGGGTTTCCAATTTGCATTGTAAGAAAGTTTATCTTCTGCTTCATATCTTGGAACATGCAACCCAGATGCCTCAAATATTTTGCGTGAGGCAATCTTATCCATCGCAAGCCTGCTAGCTACAGCACCTGAACCTGTATAAGGAATCTTGAGGGTATCGAGAATTTCCTGTATTTGCCCATCTTCGCCAAAACGGCCGTGCAGAGCAATAAAGGCGAGATCTATTTCATAGGATTTTATTAAACGAATATTCTCTTCTTTCCCGTCTGTTTTTATGTCAATAGCAACTACCTCAAGGCCTGCCTGGTTTAAGCTTTCGTATACAGTTTTGCCAGATTTCAGCGAAATCTCTTTTTCTGTAGACGGCCCGCCCATGAGAACGCCGATTTTCCCGAAATTTACTTCTGCCATATTTTTATCTCTGGAGTTAAGCTTATATTGAATTTATTATTTACTTTTTTTCTTATTAAGTCCATTAATTTGCAAACATCCCTGGCGCTGCCTTTCCCTAGATTTAATATAAAATTAGCATGTTTTAAAGACACGCAAACATCTTGAATCCTTTTACCTTTTAAACCGCATAAATCTATTAACCTGCCTGCCGAATGTCCTGCCGGGTTCCTAAAGATGCATCCGGCTGACGGTTTAGATAAATCCTGGGTAAGTTTACGATATTTAAGATATGCCTTTATTTTATTCCCGATTTCTTCCTTATTCTTTCTGCTCAGTTTTATAAGCGCACTTAAAATGATGTATTTTGAAAGGCTCGATGTCCGATAGCCGAATCTTATATTTTTTTTATTTAGAATTCTTATGTTACCATGGTAATCCATAACTGTAATATTCTCTACCAAATTGCCGATACTACAATTATCTTTAGCTATTCCTGCATTCATCGCTAACGCCCCGCCTACTGTGCCGGGAATACCTACTAAAAATTCTGCGCCTGATAAGCCGTGGCCTTTGGCAAACAGGACAACTTTGCTAAGTAAAATACCGCTGCCTGTCTCAAGATAATTATCTTTATAAGATAATTTATTAAACCAAGGCGCATTTAATCGTAGAACCACGCCATTTATTCCTTTATCGCTTATTAAAAGATTGCTGCCTCTACCGATTACAAAAAGGGACAAATTATATCTTTTTACCAAGCTCAGCAATAATCTTAAATCATTAGGGTCTTGGGGCTCAATAAAAAATTTAGCCGGGCCGCCAATTTTAAAAGTCGTATGATTCTTTAGCGGTTCTGCTAACCTAATTCTCCCTTTTAAATTCCTCCACCAATTCATCGCAAATTTTTACAATATCACCCGCACCCAGGGTAATCAGTAGATCATGCGGTTTTATAATTTTTAAAATATGCGCTGTTATTTCCTCCTTGGGCAAAAAATATATTTGTCTATCCGGTAAACGCTCTTTTATTTTATCGTATATAAGCCTGCCACTCACTCCTTTTAAAGGCTGTTCACCTGCAGGGTATATATCTGTCACGATAATGTAATCAGCTAAATCAAAACTCTTGCCAAATTCTCCGGAAAATAATTTTGTGCGGGTATAACGGTGCGGCTGAAATACGGCAATAATACGGTTAAATTTTAAACTCTTTAACGCAGCAAGCGTTGCTTTTATTTCTGTAGGATGATGCGCATAATCGTCAATCAGTAAATAGTCATCTTTGTCAAATCTAATTTCCAGCCTCCTCTTGGCGCCCTTATAATGCTTGAGCGTCTCTTTTATAAATTTTAAGTCTATCCCCAATTCAAGTCCTAACGCGATAACCGAAAGGGCATTAGAGATATTATGCTGGCCTCCTAAAGTCAGATGAAATCTATTTATAAATTTATTTTTATAAAAACAGTCGAATTCCGAAGACAGGCCTTTCATCTGGATATTCTTGGGATATATATGGGCACCAGCTTTTAAACCGAATAGTACATATTTATTCTTATAATTTTTTAACATTCCTTTTAGATTTATATCATCGCTAGAGGCGAACACGCAGCCATTTTCTTTTGTATTATTTATAAATTCGCGAAATGCAGCAATTTCATTTCTAAAGTCCTTGTAGTAATCAAGGTGCTCATAATCTATGTTTGTAATTATAGAATATTTAGGCCGATAATATAAAAAAGAGCCGTCAGATTCATCTGCTTCTGCGACAAAAAAAGTACCATCTCCTAAACAGGCATTAGTATCTATGTTCCTTAAAACACCGCCTACCGCTACTGTAGGAGAAAGTCCAGCTTCTAACAGGAGATATGATACGAGAGAGGCAGTCGTGGTCTTGCCGTGGCTGCCTGCAACTGTAATGACAGTCTCATCCTTCATAAGACGCGCTAAAGCCTCTGCCCTCTTTATCAAAGGGATACCCTGTCTTTTTGCTTCTTTAATCTCAGGGTTGTTTATGCCAATTGCAGAGGAATAAATAATTAAATCAGCGCCTTTAATATTTAGAGGATTATGCCCGATAAATATATCTGCGCCTAATTCTTTAAGTTCTCCTGTGATTTTATTTTCCTTCAAATCCGAACCGCTTACTTTGAAACTTTGGCGTAAAAGTAGCTGGGCAATCCCGCTCATTCCAATACCGCCTATACCGATTAAATGGTAATGTCTATTCACTCCTTAAGTATTCCTCCCAAGCCTGATCCAGTTCATGAATGTTCCTAAAAGGATAGACATAGCTTATTGCTCTCTCTAAATCCTGTTTATCTCTTAAATTCTGGCAGAAGAGAATAAAATTATCTTTACCGAATTCCTTCACTAAATAATCTATTATACTTACTGCCTCGGTGTAGAATAATAATGCTGATTCGTCGTCCCTTATTAACTGGGGATTAATTTTAGAAAGATTTTCTAATTTAATGAATTTATCTGCGGCAATTGCCTCTGCTATTAGTTTATGCGCCATTGAATATATTAAGTTCTCCTGATAAGAGGCCACTCCCTCATCTAGCCATCTGGGCACAGCTTGATTATCAAAACCTACAAATTCCCTGAAAATGATGTGCCCCATCTCATGGGGAAGAGTTGTTTCAAAGAATCCTTTTGCATAAGGAAATGAGTGTATTACCTTTTCTTTCATTATAGCACATCCTGAAGACCAGCCAGGCTGGTTCGTAGCAGCCTGATAAGCTTTAGCGTCATCGTGGATATAAATCTTGGCTCGATTATCCCAGAGCCAGAAATCAAATCTTCTAAATCCCAGATCATCGGCAATTTTATCGTAATAGTATTCGGATTTCTCTATAAGCTGTTCTATAAAATCAGTTGGCGCATTTTTATAATATACAATAAAATGCCTACTCTTAGCAACAGCCCAACCATCAGTATTGGCTAAGGTAAAGGACAACCATAGACAAAATATCGCGACGGTCAAGAAAATCGCCTTCCCGCCTTTGGCGGGATCCGCCATAGGCGTGATCGGCGATAACCTTAACGTACGATTTTCAGTGGTTAGGAAAGTATAAAATACTTTCCTACACCATAAAATACATCTTCTCATTTAACTAAAGAGATAATGCAGCCTCAGCCAACAAATCATTTGCATTGAGCCTGGGAATATTATCGTAAGAGGAACGCATGGCTTTAATTCTTTCGGGATTATTGATAAGATTCTCTATATTCTCTCTCAATATATCACTGTCTAATTCGCTATCTTGAATTATAATCCCAGAGCCTATTGTTTGTAAGACTTTGGCATTGGCTATTTGATGCCTATAAGCAAAAGGGTAAGGAATAAGTATTGCCGCAAGCCCAAAAAGTATTATCTCTGCAATCGTAGTTGCACCTGTACGAGAGACAACCAAGTCGCAAACGCTATATGCATATTGCATAGGCCCTAAGAAATTGAATAAGCGGGAATTGATATTCAAATCTCCGTAACTGTTCTCCAATAAATCGTAGTCTGCCAGTCCCGTAAGGTGAACGACCTGGAATCTTGACTTATCTGGTATTACGGATACTGCTCTTAAGAACCCGGAATTAATTCTGTGACTGCCAAGGCTCCCTCCCATTACCAGTATCGTAAATTTATCACTAGTAAACCCAAAAAAATCTAAGGCCTCATGTTTATCTATTTTCTTTAATTCTTTACGTATGGGATTACCCGTAATAACTACCTTTCTTTTATAATCTTTAAAATAATCACAGGTTTGCCTAAAGGAAACAGCTATTCTATCTGTAAATTTTGCCAGGAATCTGTTAGCCCGGCCGGGAATTACATTTTGTTCATGTATTAACGTTTTCATCCTAAAGAGCCAGGCAAATAAAATCATAGGGATACAAAACAAACTACCAAACCCAACTACGACATCAGGCCTGAATGTCAAAAGTATAATAATACTTTCCCAAGACCCTTGGAAAAACCTTAATATAGCCCTAAAATTCCTAAGACCAAAGCTTAGTTTAATAGAAGATATGGAAATATAATTAAGTTTGTACTTAAGACTTTTTACCTGATGCGTTATACTTTTTTTGGGTAAAACTAAAAGTATATCTATATCTTTGTATTTATTGCTTAATGTATCTAAAAAACCCAACGCAGGAAAGATATGGCCACCGCTTAATCCGGTAACAGCTAAGACCTTCATCCCGTTAGACATATCTCTCTCCCTATCTTTTTAGCATAATGTCTAACGGGATTCACGAGTATTCTCCAGTCCGCGCAATGTTCATTAGTATGCCAACGCTGATCATATCAAAAACAAAAGAAGAACCGCCGTAACTGATAAAAGGTAAAGTCAGGCCTTTTGTAGGTAATATACCGCAAGAAACACCGATATTTATTACAGCCTTAAGAGAAATCATCAGAACCAGCCCCAGGCTTAAGAAATAACCAAATTTCTCAGAGGCGTTCTTTATGACTTTAAGGCCCTGCTGAATAAAGATTATCAATAATATTATAACGCCCACTGTACCCAACAGTCCTAATTCTTCTCCGATTATAGAAAAAATAAAATCGGTATGTGCGGCAGGCAGATAAAATAACTTTTGTCTGGAATGGCCCAGGCCAACGCCGAATATTCCTCCTGAACCCAAGGCAATCTGCGATTGAATGACCTGAAAACTGCTGCCTTTAGGATCGAGCCAGGGATTTAAAAATGACATAATCCGCATCCGGCGATAAGGAACACTAAATATCAATACATAAAGTAAAGGCAGGCTCGCCAAGACCACCGACAAAAGATAAGATACGCGTACACCAGCAACAAAAAGCATAATAAATACCACAATTGCGAGAGCCAAAGCAGTTCCCAAATCCGGTTGCGCAAGAATCAATAGTGCCACAGCCCCTAAAATAAACATCGGCGGCAAGAATCCTTGCCAGAACGTTTTTATTTGGTCGCACTTACGGGCAATAAAGTCCGCTATATAAATAATGATAGCGATATTGGCTAATGCTGAAGGCTGAAAACTGATAAATTTTAATCTGAACCAGCGGCGGGCTCCGGCAACCTCTCGACCAATATGGGGGATTAAGACTAAAACTAATAACAAAACAGATAAGATCAGTACTGGTTTTGCCCATCTCCTAAGCTTCTTATAATCGATACTCATCATTAAAAGGGTGAGAATTGAACCAATGATAAGAAAACTTATATGCCTTTTTAAGAAAAAGAGGCTGTCTTTATATCGTTCCCAGGCATAAATGCTGGAAGCACTATAGATCATTACTGTTCCGATGCATATCAAAATAAAGGTAATAGTAAATAGATTTATTCTCGTATTACGCGCCATGTCCAATGAGCACATAACTTACGAACACTAAAAGTGTGAGTAAGTTATAAGTGCGAATTGAACCCTTGACATCTTTGATGTCAAGGGTAAATTCAGCCGAATAACTTATGTCGCTCTCCGAGCTCCATAAGTTATGGCTTTATTTAAATCAAAGACTGCCTGTTTAAAAACCTTTCCTCTCTCTTCGTAATTAAGAAACATATCAAAACTGGAACACATGGGTGAAAGTAGCACGCAATCACCGGATTTAGCTTTAGAAAAGGCAAGTTTCACTGCTTCCTCTAAAGTAGAGGCTTCATCAATAGATAGAAATCCTTCCAGCGCATTTTTTATTTTCTCTTTCGCCTCTCCAATGAGAATAACCTCCCTTGCTTTTTCCCGTATTAAATCCGAAACGATACTGTAATCGATGCCTTTATGTTTACCTCCTGCGATTAAAACTATTGGGCAAGATATATTCTTAAATGCCCATATAGCAGAATCTACAGTTGTGCTTTTGGAATCATTGATAAATGTGACATTGTTTATTTCTGTGACGTATTCAAGACGATGCTCGATGCCTTTAAATTCCCTAAATACTTCCAGGCACAATTCCTTATTTATGCCTAATATAGAAGCTACGGCTAAAACCGCAGCCTGATTAGGATTTAAATCTGGTGTCTTAGAAAAATATACTACCTTAGCCTTTGTCTCTTTGGCTAATTCTTTAACTATAGGGTCTTCGTAATTCAAAACTAAATAGTCAGATTTATCCTGGTTCATAAATATGCGTTTTTTTGCTACAAGATACTCCCCTATGTCCTTGTACCTGTCTAAATGATTACGGCTAAAATTGAGTATGAGGGCAATCTTTGGTTTAAATTCGCGTATCTTCTCCAACTGAAAAGAACTTACCTCGAGGGATACAAAATCACCCGGATCCATTTTCTCTACTTCGCCGCAAAAAGGATTGCCGATATTGCCCGAGATGAAAACTTTTTCACCTCCTGCCTCCAGTGCCTTACCGATTAATGTCGTAACAGTAGTCTTGCCATTTGAGCCGGTAACGGCAATTACGGTCGCAGGGCATAAAATCCAAGCTAGTTCTATCTCGCTTATCACTGGTATTTGAAATTGCTTAGCTAAGACAATGGGTAATGCAGTATCTGGTATGCCCGGAGAAACAACAAGTAAATCTTTGCCTCTTATAAAATCCTGCGAGTGCCCGCCTATTTCAATCTTTATCCCGTTAGAAACTGTTGTGTTAGAATTTGTCTGCGTGGTGTTTCTAACGGGATTTATATTTTTTGACACTTCGGCTCCGCTCAGTGTCAATGGTGAGCGTAGTCGAACCATTGATTTTAGTTGCGAGGCGTACGTTCGCGTTGAATCATTATCCTGATTATCTGTCACGCTGACATCCGCACCTAAATCATAAAGCAAGTTAGCGCAGGCGAAGCCAGAGCGCGCCAATCCCGCTACAGTAACTTTTTTACCTTTAAAATAATCTTTATTTTTCATCAAAGACATACCAGGCGTTATCTTATCTTTAGAGTGACTATTGTAAAAAGTGAAAGCAAGGCCGCCAGAATCCAGAATCTTACAATCACCTTAGTCTCTGGCCAACCGAGGAATTGAAAATGATGATGTAGAGGAGCAATTCTAAATATGCGCTTCTTTGTAAGGCGAAAGGAAACCACCTGTAAAATTACCGATAAAGCCTCCAAAACAAATATCCCGCCCACAATTACCAAGAGCAACTCTTTCTTTATCAATAAAGCAATAGTCCCTATGGCGCCACCTAAAGCTAAAGAACCTACATCTCCCATAAAAATAGAGGCCGGGTAACAGTTAAACCATAAGAAACCCAGGCCTGCCCCCAGAATACTTGCACAAAACACTGTTAATTCGCCACTACCTTTAATATAGGGTATAAAAAGATAACTGCTAAATTTTATATTTCCCGATACATAGCTTAAAACGCTAAAAGCCAAGGCTACCATAATTACAATTCCTATGGCTAAACCATCTAAACCATCAGTAAGATTTACAGCATTAGAAGACCCTGTTATGACTATAATGACAAACAAGATATAAAAAATACCCAATTCTAAAGATACGTCTTTCAAAAAGGGCATATCAATCTTGGTGCTGTTTTGCGGATTTAAAAAAAGTATGATGCCTAATACTAAACCTAATATAATTTGACTGGTAAATTTTGAAGTGGCAGTCAGACCTTTAGATTTTTTTCTTATATGCTTTAGATAGTCATCAATGAATCCGGTTATCCCTAACCAAACCGTACTAATTAAAACCAAGATTATGTATCTATTAAAAATATCCGCCCAAAGTAATGTAGCTGATAATATTGACAACAGTATCAATATTCCGCCCATGGTTGGCGTATCCTGTTTCCTGCTATGTAACTCGTATAATTTTACGCTATCTTCTTTTCTTATATTTTCACCAATCTTGGACCGCGTAAGGAATTTTATTATTATCGGACCCACAATTACGCTGATAAGAAAGGCAGTTATAGTTGCCATTGCCGCACGGAAAGTAATATAACGAAAGACATTAGCAAAAGATATTATATCGCGTAGGGGATACAGTAAATGATATAGCATATTAGCTCTTAAATATATCTTCCATCTTCATCAGGCGGGAGCCCTTAACCAGCACAAGGTCACCTTTTTTTAATGAAAGCTTATTAAATAAAATCTTGCGTGCTTCAGTTATAGTCTGGCAAATAAATATATTCTTTGTATCAAAACGAGAAGCCTTTGCCGCCTTAGCTGCCAGTTTAGATAAATTGCCTACTGTGATAAGTACATCGCAACATCCAGCTGCATCTTGGCCTGCTTGGTAATGGAATGATTTTTTATAACTTCCTAATTCTAACATATCGCCCATAACAAAAATCTTCCTGCCCGCTGTCCTAAAATTAGCAAGTACATTTAAAGCCTGTGTTAAAGAGAGCGGGTTAGAATTATATGTATCATCAATAAATTTGATGCTGTTTAATTCCCTAAATTTAAGCCTGCTTTGCGGAAAGTCAAAACTATTAAGCCTTAAGATAATATCTTTATATGCAATGCCAAAAATTCGCGCTACTACTATAGCAGCCAATGCATTATAAATATTATAATACCCCAGTGTCTTTAATGTAAATTTATATTTTCGATTTACGCAGAATTCTATTTTATCATTAAAGTTTCTCGGGCCGGAAGCAGAGAAATCGCAATGGTCTTTAGTACCAAAACCTAAAACAATTGCTTTGCCCGATTTGATAAATATTTTTCTCTTCAATAAATCATCGTCTGCATTTAATATGCCGATATATGGTTTTTCTAAGTTTTCTATAATCTTATATTTTTCTCTAAAGACACCGCCTAAATCACCAAGATATTCAAGGTGGCTGGGGCCGATATTAATAATTATGCCCATATTCGGCTGGCATACTTTGGTAAGATAGTCGACTTCGCCAAAATGATTTGTACCTACCTCAAGAACCGCAATATCATAGAAACTGTTAAGCTTAAGTAAAGTCAGAGGTAGGCCTATCTGATTATTTTTTGTGCCTTCATTCTTCAGAACTTTAAATTTTCTAGACAATATATGGGCAATCATTTCTTTAGTAGTAGTTTTACCATTGCTTCCCGTAACCGCAATAACAGGGATATTAAATTTCTTGCGCTGGAATCGAGCAATGTCTCCGAGCGCCTTTGTGGTATCCCGGACTTCTATAAAAGTTACTCGACGCCCTTTGTCTTTGGACTCACTCACCGATTCTTTTATTATACAAGTTGCGCCTTTTTTAATTGCTTCATCAATGAAGTCGTGTCCATCAAAATTACTTCCTTTTATAGCAATAAAAGCGTCTTGCGGATGAATTGTCCTAGAATCTATGGAAATACCCCTGATAATTATATCCCCTGCCTGATTTATTAACCTGCCTTTGGTGGCCTCTATTAATTCATCGACTCTAAACATTCTTTTACAGCCTCTCGGTCATTGAAATGAATTGTTTTGTCCTTTAATATTTGGTAATTCTCGTGCCCTTTACCTGCTATCAATACTATATCTCCTGCCCCAGCCATAGATAAAGATTTCTCTATCGCATCTTTTCGGTCAGAAATTATACAATAGTTATTTTTTCTTATACCTTTTCTAATATCTTCTATTATCTTTTGGGGGTCTTCTGAACGAGGATTGTCGCTAGTAATAATTACATAATCGGCTAATTCAGAGGCTGAGTAACCCATCTTTGGTCTCTTGGTTTTATCGCGTTCGCCACCACATCCAAATACCACAATAATTTTACTGCCGGATATCTGTCTTAATGCCCCAATGGCATTGGTAAGTGCATCTTCTGTATGGGCATAATCTACAAAAACCGAAAAATCTCTTCTACAGTTTATCCTCTCAAGCCTGCCCGGGATAAAACTAAACCTCTCCAATGCAGACTTTATAACTGCCTCATCCAAGCCTTCTTTAAAAGCCCAGGCAAAACTTGCTAATATATTATAAATATTATGGCGCCCAAGAAACCTGACTTTAAAGCCTATTTCTTTTTTAATGGCTCTTAATATAAATTCTGTATGTGAAATATCAAATTTTATATCCTTAACCGTAATATCAGCCTCATTATCTATTGCGTAGGTAATTATTTCCGGACCCTGAATCAGTTCTTTAAGTCTCCTGCAGCATTTATCATCATTATTAATAACCGCAAAAGAACCCTGATGCAAGCCTTTAAAAAGTTTTGCTTTGGCCTGAAAATAATCTTCCAGTGTTTTATGATAATCTAAATGATCTTGGGTTAAATTGGTGAAAATAGCGGAATGGAAATCTATGCCCTCAGTCCTTTCTTGGGAAAGAGCATGAGAGGAAACTTCCAGAATTGCATGGCTAATATTACCCTTTAGCATGTCAGCTAGTAGAGACTGGAGTTCTACGGGTCCGGGAGTGGTATTTTTGGAAGGGATGATTTTATCTTTAAAACGATAATTAACTGTACCTATAACCGCAGGCAGAAAGCCCGCCTCTTTTAATAATGCCTCAATGAGATAAGTTATAGTGGTCTTGCCGTTGGTCCCGGTAATTCCCACAACCTTTATTTTCGAAGAGGGATTTCCATAAAATTTTGCGGCTAAGTTAGCTAGGCACTTACGCGTATCTTTAACTACAATAAGGCAGGTCTTATCCGAATTCTGGAGTTTTGGAGTTTTAGAGTTTTGAACAATTACTGCTTTTGCTCCCTTATTTATCGCTTCTTCAATAAACCTGTGCCCATCTATATGCGTGCCTTCTATAGCCACAAAAATAAAATTATCGCAAACCTCGTTTGAATTACAACTTACGCCTGCCACCTCAAAATCTTCTAGATGAGAAGAAAAGTGACAGCTGTCTAACGATTCAATTAGCTCTTGTGCTCTCACCCCGTTAGAAACCTCCTTTTTCAAACATTTTTGTTGTGTCCCCGTTATAAATTTTTGTTTCTAACGGGGCTCATTTAATGCCAGGACTTCAGTTATGGGGCCTTTCCCCTTGAGATACTTTAAAACATCACCGGCAACATTCTTGAATACAGGCGCAGCTACCACTCCTCCGAAGTAATAAGGCCGTGGTTCATCAACTACAATAGCAATAGCGATAATCGGATCTTCTGCAGGCGCAAAACCGATGAAAGAAGCTATAAATTTATTATGTGAATAAGCACCGTTTGGTTCCAATTTCTGTGCTGTTCCGGTTTTACCGGCAGCGCTAAAACCTGTAATTCTTGCTAGTTTGCCAGTACCTTCTTCCACTACTCCTGTAAGGATTTTCTTGACTCTGTTAGCGGTATCCAGTGATATAACCTTGCGAACCAAGATAGGAAAAAATGATTTAATTATTTCCCCCTGCCTATCTCTGATTTCCTTGACAATATAAGGTTTCATAAGTTGTCCGCCATTGGCAATGACCGATATAGCAGATGCTAACTGCAATACCGTCACTCCTACCTCTTGGCCTATGGGCACAGCTGATATAGATGTCTTAGACCAGAATCGCGGCTCTTTAATCATACCTGTAATTTCACCCGGCAGGTCAATTCCTGATTTTGCACCAAAACCAAAGAGTTTTATATATCTGTAAAGGAGATCGGGGCCTAAAATTTGCGCAACCTTGGTTGTACCGATATTGCTTGACTGCTCGATGACCTCCCTAAATTTAAGCCAGCCGTGCGGCCGATGATCGTGTAATATGTGCCCTCCCACCCGATAAGCACCATTTTCGCAGAAGAATTTATCTTCTTCAACTACTTTCTTCTCCTCCAATGCCGCTGAGGCAGTAACTATTTTAAATATCGAACCAGGTTCAAGCAAATCAGAAATCGAACGGTTGCGCCTTCTATCCTGATCGATGTTATTATATTGATTCAAATCAAAGGTAGGCCGGTTTACCATCGCAAGAATTGCTCCTGTGCGCGGGTCAATAACAATCATGCTTGCACCTTTGGCACGATAGGCCCTAAATGTTTTATCGAGTTCCCTTTCAGCTATATACTGGATTACCTCATCAATAGTCAATATTAGATTATAACCGTCGCGAGGCCTGGCCATTTTTTGCCCAAGATCCAATTTCTTCTGACGCGCATCTCTTAAAATTAAGGCCCAACCTTCTGTTCCCTTAAGATAGTTGTCATAGTATAACTCAATGCCCTCCAATCCTATATTATCTAACCCGCAAAAACCAATGATGTGGCTGGCAAGATAGCTGTTTGGGTAAGAACGTTTACTCTCTTTAATAAAATCAAGGCCCCTTATATCGAGTCTCTTAATTGCCTCGCTCTGCAAAGGACTTAACTTCCTAGCCAGCCATATAAAAGACTTTTTACGGTATAATCTGTCTTTTAAATAAGCATAATCTACATTTAATATAGGCAGGAGTTGTTTTATGATTACTTCTTTGTCCTTATCTGCTATCGCAATCGAAGATGCATACAGCGAATCTACGGACACATTTACTGCTTGCGGCTTAAGATTCAAGTCGTATATTGTGCCTCGGCGAGGTTCTAGTTCTACAAACAGATTGTGCTGTTTTTGGGCAATTCCTGAAAAGTAATTCGACCGAAAAAACTGGATAAAAAATAGGCGGGCTATACAGAATATTAGAAAAACAAAGAAGAATAAAAATACCGCATTCACCCTGCGGCGATAATTAACTATATACACACGTATATATAAGTTTAATAATTTATGGTTCGATTTCACTCACCATCAATCCTGAGTGCAATCGAAGGATTGATGGCTCGATTTATCCGCCATCAATATCGCATCGTGATTTTATTTTAACGTTCTTGAAATTCTTGACTATATCATAAGGAGACGAGGCTTAAGGACGGTTAATGGTCCTTGCTTCAGCCTGTCTTTTGATACCAAAAAGAGCGGTTGCTATATTTTGAAGCTTTGAAGAACGGGACTGATTCGCTATCCTTAAACCTTTCTGAGGATAGACTAATTTTACCACGCGATAGCTATCCGGCATCTCGAATTTGGCGTATCCTGAAACTCTATTGTCAATTAGCACTAAAGAGGAATTCTTGTTTATATTATATCTTAACATGGTATTTTTATCAAGAAAATCGTTGAATACTGCGGATTTCTTCTGGCCGATATAGGCAAGACGAAATATCTCTGTCTGCTGATAAACATATAGAAGGCAAAAGCAGGTAATGAAAATAACTAATAATAGAAATTTAGATAGTCTCATCTTATAATTTTTCTGCAACCCTTAATTTACTACTGCGGCTCGATGGGTTTTCCCTCATTTCGGATTCTGCTGGTGTCAGGGGTTTAGGTGTTATTATCTTTATATTGCCACTTGCGGCAAATTTACGAAAACTGAATTTGGCTATACGGTCTTCCAGGGAATGAAAAGAAATAACGCAAATCCTCCCCTGGCTATCCAGAAGTTCAACTGCCTCATTTATCCCGGCTCCTATTGTTTCCAATTCTCTATTCACGGCAATACGGACTGCCTGAAAAGTCCTTGTTGCAGGATGTATGCGATAATGCCTGTACTTATGAGGTATTGCCTTAACCACAATATCGCTTAATTCCCGGGTCGTGGTGATAGCGCGCTTTTCTCTTTCTTCTACTAAAAAATGAGCAATGCGATTGTGCCACCGCTCCTCGCCAAAGGTCCACAGCATTGTGGAAATTTCTCCTTCATTAAGGTTATTTATTAAATCATACGCAGAGATAAAACTCTTCCTGTCAAAACGCATGTCCAAAGGGCCTTCATACTGAAAGCTAAAGCCGCGATTTGGGTCTTCCAACTGATAAGAAGAAAGACCTAAATCAAATAATACGCCGTCTATCTTTTTGATATTCAAATTCTTCAAGATATCATCCATATTAACGAAATTGCCATATACAAATTCACAGGCAGGGCCAAAATCACGTAATCTCTCGCGAGCTACAGCCAAAGAATCCTCATCCCGGTCAATGCCGATAAGCTTTCCTCCGGGCATTATGCGCTCAATTATACCTTTGCTGTGTCCGCCTGTTCCTATTGTTGCGTCGACTATAATTTTACCCGGACTAAGTTTAAGATAATCAATAACCTCTACAAGCATAACGGGAATATGCAATTTCTCTGCCACCTGCAAAAAAAGCTTATTTGAATTTAAGTATCCATTAATTTTTCGGCAATTTCTTCAAAAGATTGCCTGGAACTGCCGTAAAATTCCTGCCACTTGTCTTTTGCCCAGACTTCAATCCTATTAGATACGCCAACGATCATCACATCTCTCTTTATCTGGGCAAAATCCTTTAAATATTGAGGCAGTAAAATCCTACCCTGTTTGTCGGGTGAGACTTCTACTGCGCCGGAAAAATATAAACGGTTAAAGGTACGTGCCTGCTGTTTAGTAAAGGATATGGCTTTAAATTTACTCTCCTGCGAGCGCCATTCTTCTTCCGAAAACATAAAAAGACATTTATCTAACCCGCGGGTAACAAAGAATTTCTCTATAAAATGTGCTTTGGCTGCTTCGCGAAATTTGGCAGGTAAGATAATACGTCCTTTACGGTCTATGGAATGCAAATATTCGCCATAGAACATGGTTTTATCCTTTCCACTTTACACCACTTTTAGCCACTTTGTATGCAAAGTATAGATAAGATTTGCTAATTTGTCAAGATAAAAATTTCCATAACTTGATATAACACAAGAACTAGTGTAAGGGTGAGGCTTTAATAGGCATATATTGTGGTGTCAAAAATGGAGGGAAAATATCTTGCGGGTATGAACTATATCTTTTTTGACCTGCTGGGCTAAAGACTCCAGAGAACTGAACGTCCTATCATTTCTTAACTTTTTTATAAACTGGATTTCTAAATATCTACCATAAATATGTTTCTTGAAGTTGAATATATGTACCTCAATGTGTTTTTGCTTTTCTGGATTAAAAGTGGGCCTTGTTCCGATATAACAGACGCCTTTAAATTTATGATTATTAAAAATAATTGAAACAGCATAAATTCCCGAAGGCGGTAATACTTCATGGTGCGGGTTTATATTCGCCGTGGGGAATCCTAATCTACCGGCTAAAGAAGTTCCCCTAATCACGGTACCTAAAAGGCTCACAGGCCTAGATAGCAATTTAGCAGCGGCACTCAATTTTCCCTTCGTGATTAAGCTGCGTATGTATGTGCTACTGATGATACGATTATTTACTCTGACCATCTCAAATAATCTTAATTTAAAGTTATATATACAGGAAAATCTTCTTAAGGTTTTGGAATCTCCTCCCCCCTGTTTTCCAAACCTGAAATTTCTTCCTACACATATATATTGCGCACCCACCTTATTAATCAGAATATTCCTGATGAAATTCTCTGCCGGGATACTAGAAAATCTCTTATTAAATTTTATGACTATACATACTTCTATGCCGATAGATTCCATTAATCTTAATCGATGCTCTAAAGAATAAAGACTCTTTTCTCTATGCGGGTCTGGCCAAAAAGTCACCACCATACTTGTACCTTTTATGCGCCTGGCTTTATCCACTGCTGCTTTCAATATGCGCCTATGCCCATGATGCACTCCATCAAACACCCCCATCGCAACAACGGGTTTCCTGAATCTCCTAATCTTCTTGATTCCGTGTATGATTTTCATAGCATTCAAAGAGACGATTTCCGTAGATAGCTATTCCGAAGCAAACCTAGGAAATTGTCTCTGCAATTAACTTTCTTATCAGTTTAGCGGTCTGTCGATGCGTACTTCTCGCATCACCGTTCGAAACAAGCCAAGACACCTGCAAAAATTATATTTATGAACTGTTAAGGGACAGACCCCTTCGAGGTCAGTCCCTCAAGCTCTCTTTTATTTTAGCTAATACACGTCTTCGGACGTCGTCGATTTTTCCGCGGACGGTGGCGCCGCTGGCAGTCTTATGGCCTCCGCCACCGAAGAATTGGGCAATTTTATTTACATCCACCTTACCCTGCGAGCGAAAATTTATTCTGATTTCATTCTTTACACCTAAATTCTCCTTAAACAAAACCACTACTTGCGCATCTTTTATGGCGCGGCCAAAACTTAGGATATATTCGCTCAAGTCAAAAGATAATTTCTTATTCCTTAACATATTCTGTTTAATCTGAAACCAAATTATCCTGCCTTTGGCATCCTGCCTTATGCCTGGCAAAATTCTGGTGATAAGTTTCGTATCTGGAAATGCTATATTCTCATATATGCTCTTATAAATCTGCGGTATATCCAGATTAAATTTTAGTAGCTTGGAAACTACCTTATGCGTAAAACTGGTTACATTGGGATAGCGAAACGACCCTGTATCTGTAAGTATACCCGTATACAAAAGAATCGCTGTATCCCTATCCAAAGGAAGTCGTAAAGCCTGATAAAGTTTATAAATCATTTCTGAACAGGAAGAGGCGTGCGATTCTACCCAGTTGATATTACCAAAATTCTGATTGCTGATATGGTGGTCGATATTGATGACGGGCTTCTCTTTGGTATTTAAACGGTAGACTTCTCCTGTCCGGCTTAAGTCAGAGCAGTCCAGGGCCACAAAACAATCAAACTTTATTTCTTTCAAGTTATCCTTATATTTGATGATTTTATCTATATTAGGCAGGAATTCATAGCCGTACGGCAAGGCATCCTCGTTCACGATTGTAGCTTTCTTACCCAGTTTTTTTAGAATGCCGTAAAAAGCCAGTTCCGAACCCAGGGCATCCCCTTCCATATTCGTATGGGTGGTAATCAGGAAGCTTTTACTTTTTTTTAGGCTTGCGACTACTTTTTTTAGGCTCATTTAATTCTTTAATCTCATTTAACGCTTCTTGTATTCTTATAGAATATTCAGCAGACCTGTCCTCTTGAAAGCTAATCTCGGGAACGAGCCTTAACCTGATCCTCTGAGCAATTAATCTACGTATAAATCCTAAAGCCGAATCTAATGCCTCTCTGGTCTTTTTGTATTCTTCTTCTTTACCCAAAACGCTGAAAAATACCTTTGCACACCTTAAATCCTGTGTTAATTCAACCCTCGTAACCGTAATGAACCCTAAGCGGGGGTCTTTCAATTCAGTGTGAATTATATTGCCGATCTCTCTTTTTAATGTTTCGCTGACCCTATCGTGTCTAGACATCTAAATTAACTCCATTTCATAATTTATTAAATCTATTGTTTTAAATTCCTCTATAAAATTAACTATATTGGATAGAACGCTATTCATATTGTTTCTATTCTTCTCTACGCCGACCACTGCCAGAGTAGTTTTCTGCCACTTATCCTCATCATCTATTTGATTGACTGCCACATTAAAGTTATTGCGCAATCTTGCCTTTAAGCTATGCAGCACCATCCTTTTTTCTTTTAAAGAATTGCTATCGGGTATAAATAAGGTTATTTTCAAAATACCGATGGTCATTTAATTCTTTTTGTTATTCTATTAATTAATCCTAGTTCCTCTTTTTTTGTTTTAACTAGGCCATTGAGTTTTGCATTTAATACGCGATGGAAGATTTTCTGATAATACGGACCTGGTGTCAAGCCCAATTTATGCAGGTCCGCCCCGGATATATAAAGACGAGTGCCGTTATAAATTTCAAGAAAGTCTTCGATATTTTTCCTAAGGTTGCTGTTCTTAAATTTTGCTTTGATTAAAATAATAACTTCGTAACTCAAAGGCTCTAAGAAACTAAAGACTCTCGAGGCCTTGATTTTATCCCGGCTTAATTCTTTGATAAATTTAGGGTTAAGTTTTTTATAAATCAGTATTCTTTTTTCTTCTCCCCTGCGAAAAGCAAATTTCTTACAGATTAATTTAATATTATTTATATTGAGCTGGTCTATAAGCCCTATAAAATAGATAAGCCAGGCATCGAGATTACGGCGCTTAGGATATTTCTTCTTAAACCAACTTATTTGGCTTTCAACGGATCTTAGAAATACCAAAGTCTTTTTTGATAAGGATAATCCGGAATTTATAAAATCAAACCCGATTAATTCTTTGGTGCGATTCAGAGGTTTTAAGGGATGCCCTTCTTCCAATATCAGAATCAATTCATCGCGTAACCTCTCTCGGCTGACCCTCTCTAACATATTCAATCCATTAGCTTCTCTTAAAAGATTAAGTGTTTTTGGCTCAATCTTAAAATTATATCTTTGTTCAAATCTTATGGCTCTTAATATTCGCGTAGGGTCGTCGATAAAGCTTAGATTATGTAATATGCGTATCTTTTTATTGGCCAAATCTTGTCTACCGCCAAAGCAATCTACGAACCTGCCGAAGTCTTGACGATTTATGCTTATAGCCATGGCATTTATAGTAAAATCCCGCCTCGCCAGGTCGTCTTTTAAAACGCCGCGGGTAACCTCGGGAAGATGGGCTGGCTGGGGATAATATTCTTGGCGGGCAGTGGCAATATCGACTTTTAAATATTTCTTAAGTATAACGGTGGCAGTTCCAAATCTTCTATGCCGGATTAACCCGACATTTAACTTTTGCGAAAGAACTTCTGCAAACTTTATGCCATCGCCCTCCACTACAATATCTAAATCTAAATTCTTAACCCCTAAAATTAAATCCCGCACAAACCCGCCTACTAAATAAACAGACATGTTGTTAGAGTAAGCCGAGTCGCTGGCTTGAGATATTAAATCTTGAATTTCTTTCGGTAGTCTCTTTAAATATTTTCTCATATTTTAAAGTCCCCCTGCTTAATCCTGACTATTATTATGTTATGGCCGGGGATGAAACATTCTGTGTATTGCCTTAAGCCGTTCCTTGCTTATGTGAGTATAAATCTGCGTGGTAGAAATATTGGCATGGCCCAGCATCTCCTGAACCGAACGCAGATCCGCTCCCCTTTCTAATAAATGCGTGGCAAAGGAATGTCTTAAGATGTGGGGCCTTATAGGTTTTTTAATCCGTGCTTCTCTGGCATATCTTTTGATTATCTTCCAGAGGGACTGCCGGGAAATCTTTTTGCCAAATCGGTTCAGGAATAAGAAATCACTCTCTTTATTTTTTAACTGGTGTGGCCGACTGACATGCAGGTATCTTTTAAGGCTGCCTATCGCTTTTCTCCCCAAAGGTATAATTCGCTCTTTATTGCCTTTGCCGGTACAACGTAAAAATCCCACGTTTAAATTAACATCATCTATCTTTAGATTTACTGCTTCTGATACGCGCATACCTGTAGCATAAAGGGTTTCTAATATCGCCTTGTCTCTTATGCCCTGCCTATGCCTGATATTGGGCTGACTGAGTAATGCGTCTACTTCATTTGCGGAAAGCGTCTGAGGAATCTTTTTCCATAACTTAGGCGAATCTATTAAGTTGCTGGGATCGGTTTTTAATATTCTCTCTCTTACTAAAAATCTATAGAATCCTTTTATTGCTGCTAATCTGCGGGCGACTGAATTTGAAGCCAGACCTTTATCTTTTTGAGAAAGCATAAAATCAGTTATATCGCTCTTCTTGGTTAATGAGAAACTATCAATATGCGCGCTTTTTAGGAAATCTATATAAGCATTGAAATCTTCCTGATAAGAAATTATGGTATTGCGGGAAAGCCCTCGTTCAACCGATAAATAATTTAAAAAAGCATCCACTAATTCATTCATCCCGTTAGAAATCCTCCTCCCGTTAGATAGTCTAAATTTCTAACGGGATTCATTTTAATTCAAGAAAGGATTATTATTTTTTTCTTCTCCTATTGTAGAAGACGGCCCGTGGCCGGGATAGACAATTGTATCATCGCTTAATTTAAATAGTCTCATCTTTATAGATTTTATCAGTAAAGTTTCGCTTGCGCCCGGGAAGTCAGTTCTGCCGATGCCATGATAAAATAAGGTATCACCGCTAAATAAAATTTTATCTTTCGGTTTTTTCATGAGCAGCGATATCCCTCCCGGCGTATGCCCAGGCACGTGAATCACCTCTAATTGTATCTGGCCTAATTCAATATTATCTTTATCCTCCAAGACTTTTATATTGGATTTTAGACTAAAAGAAGAGCCAAAAGAAACAGATAGATTAAGTTCAGGGTTTTCTAATAGGACTAAATCTCGAAGGTGTATATATACGGGTACGCCGAACTTATCGTCACAACCAATATGGTCAATATGGCCGTGGGTATTAATAACAAATTCTGGTTTTAAGCAGTATTTCTTGAGAATCCGTTCTATTTTCTGCTTCTCGTCACCCGGATCAATAATTATTGCCCGGCTATCGGGGCTGGAAGCAAGAATATAACAATTGACCTGCATCGGGCCTACGCAAAGAGTCTCTAAAATCATACTAAATAATCCTTTATTTTATTATAAGAGAAATCGCGCAGGATACTCCTCCTGATGCGATCGGCGGTTAAGCGATTTGCCGATATATTATTCCCATATAAGTCTTGCGCAATTTCGTTCTCTAAATCTTTTAGCTGATTAACATAAACATCCAATTTCGTCTGCATGGCTTCCTGCAAAGTTGATTTAAGTTCTTCTAAATTCTTTATGGCTTCATTTGCGCAGGCTATTTGCTTCTTGTGACTTGCGCCTGTTGACAATGAATTTATAAGCTCATCGTGCCAACTCTTCCAATACAGAAAATATTGGCGATAGACCTCTTCCTTAGTCATCTTGGGCGGCTCATATTCTTCCGGCACCAAAACCATTTCTTGTTTGGGTAGATTTTCTTTTTTGGCTTTACGCGTAAACTTACGCACAAAGGCATCGCAACCTATTAGAGTAGAGAGTAGAGAGTAGAGAGTAGAGAGTATAATAATCTGTGTAATCTGTTTTTTGAATCTGTGTGATCTATAATTATTCATTTAATCATCTCCCTTCCCGCTTGCTATCAAAAACCTATTAAACGGGAGAATTCCTCTTCATTAATAATCTTTATTCCCATCTTCTTTGCCTTGTTATATTTTGAGCCGGGATTCTCACCAAACACTACCAAATCGGTATGCCTGCTTACGCTAGAAGAGGTATTACCGCTAAAACGGCGTAGCAAACTTTTGACTTCGCTTCTACTGAAATTTTTAAGCTCGCCGGTAAAAACAACTGTCTTGCCGGTTAAAGGAGATTTCTTTACAAGTGTTAATTTCTCCTGCAAATTTAAACCCACCTCTTTTAATTTCTTAATCAAGCGTTGAGTACTCTCTTGTCTAAAAAAATTAACAATGGATTCTGCCATAACAGAACCTACCTCAAATATAGCATCGAAATCTTCCTGTTTTGCTTTCATAAGATTATCCAGGGCCGTAAACTTATGCGCTAATACATATGCTGCCTTTTCGCCTATATGCCTAATGCCCAAACCGTATATAAGGCGGGATAAGGGTTGATTTTTGCTCTTTTCTATTGCCTCTAAAAGATTTTGTGCTTTTTTATCTTTAAATAATTCTAATTTTAAGAGGTCTTCTTTTTTTAAAGAATAAATATCTGCAAAATCCTTTACCAACCTCCTGCGAACCAACTGCTCTACTATTGCCTCGCCCATTCCTTCGATATCCATTGCTGTCCTTGAGGCGAAATGGATTAGGCCGCGTTCGATCTGTGCCGGGCAAGACGGATTAATACAGCGATAAGCTACATCCTCTTCTTTTTCCTTTATCACCTTGCCTCGACAAACAGGACAGGCTTTAGGAATTATAAATGGGTGCCTGCCCTTACTCTGTACAACTTTAATTATCTTAGGGATTACCTCTCCTGCCCGCTCAATCAATACGCGGTCACCCTCTTTTATATTAAGACGTTTAATCTCATCAAAATTATGGAGTGTGGCGTGCCTGATTATTACACCTGCGCATTCAACGGGTTTAAGGTCTGCTACGGGAGTAATCACCCCTGTCCTACCTACCTGAAGATTAATGTTTAATACTTCGGTCGTTGCTTGACGCGCAGGAAACTTATACGCTACTGCCCAACGGGGACTCTTCACGGTAAAGCCTAACTTTCTCTGTTGGGATAAACTATTTACTTTTACTACCATGCCGTCTATATCATAGGTCAATTTTTCTTTTTTTTCCTGCCAGATTTTGCAGTAATCGATTACTTCTTCCAGATTACTACAAAGCTTAGAATGCGAATTAGTACGCATACCGCGCTCTTTTAGTCTATTTAAAAATTCCCATTGAGTTGAAATATCTAACCCTTTGTATTCTCCTAAGGAATGGGCAAAGAAATTAAGCCTCCTCTTAGCTACCATGCCCGTATCCAAAAGTTTTAAAGAACCACTGGTGGCATTGCGCGGATTGGCAAACAATATTTCTCCCGCCCTTTCCCTTTCTTTATTCAAGATATCAAAATCCTTTCTTTCCATATAAACCTCACCGCGTATCTCAACAAAATCAGGTATGTCTTTACCTAACAAAACTAAGGGTATGGCGCGGATAGTCTTTATATTTTGCGTGACGTCCTCACCAGTTTCTCCGTCACCACGCGTTGCACCAATAGATAATTCCCCTTGCTCGTAAGTAACATTCGCACTTACGCCGTCAATCTTAAGTTCTACTACATATTCAACTTTTTCGCCTGACCTTAACCCTTTATGCACACGCTCATCCCAATCCCGCAATTCCTCATAGGAATAAGTATTATCTAGTGAGAGCATCTTCTGTTTATGTTTGACAGTTTTAAATCCCTCTAAGATACTACCGCTTAATCTTACTGTAGGAGAATTATCTGTCTTAAATTGAGGGTGTTTGTCTTCTAAGTCTTTAATCCTTCTCATTAAATCATCGTATTCTTTATCTGAAATCTCAGGTTGGGCAAGAACGTAGTATAAATAGTCATGGTGACGGATTCGCTCTCTTAACCTTTCTATCTCTTTTCTTACTTCTATACTCATATCTTATCTACCCATTAGGAGTCTTTCTCCAAGAAATCTTGGAAGACCTTCATTAATAATCTTTTGTCTGGTAGCCTGGATATCATAACTTATTCTTTGAATCTGTACATTCTTCTTCTCAGTATCGTATATACAATATGCTGCTTGCGGATTAGCGTCGCGCGGTTGTCCTACGCTACCTACATTTATAATATATTTATTATCTTCTTTAATATCAATGCTGCTTTCTTCTTGATATTGTATGCGACCATCTTTAGATTTAATAAATACGCCAAAGACATGCGTATGTCCTACAAAACAAATATTAGTTTCTAATAATTCGAAAGTCCTGGAGGCAATATAACCATCGGTCATATAGCTGAAATCACCAGGTTCATCTAAGGTGCCGTGTACCATAGTCAAATCTTCATTTTTATAAACAAGTATTAGATGTTCTAAGAAATATCTACTTTGTTCGTCTAAATTACGCGCTGTCCAAGATACTGCCTCTAAGGCATTCGGATTAAAATATTCTGTGGAAAATAAATTGACACTTGCCCAGTCATGGTTTCCGGCAACAGTAACCATAGCAAGCCTTTTTACTTTCCCAATGCATTCTTTGGGATTTGCAGCATAACCGACAACATCACCTATGCACAGATATCTATCTATCTCTTCTTTTTTATAGTCTTCGATAACTGCATCCAGTGCTTCCAGATTAGAATGTATATCGGAAAAAATACCGTAACGCAATTTAGTTGAGCGTTATACTATAAATCAGAAATTTATACTAAATTCCCTCAACTCGCCAGTTGCCGCCTGCCAGTCTATTTGGACATCCTGGATATAATGAGAAAAATATTGGTTAATCCTTTTTAAAAAATCTTTCAATATATCTTCTTCTGCTTCGGCTACCAACTCAACCCTGCCATCGCGTAAGTTTTTTACCCAGCCCCCAACTCCTAAATCACGGGCAATATCTTCAGTAGTAAAACGGAAACCCACGCCTTGGACTCGGCCACTATAATATGCGTGGATTTGTTTTTTCATAGATTTGGTCGGGGCGGACAGACTTGAACTGTCGACCTCAGCGTCCCGAACGCTGCGCTCTAGCCAAACTGAGCCACGCCCCGTTTTTCAATCTATTGCTTATCGGAAAAACGGTACCACCTGCGATACAATAATTTGTGGTACCTCGTTTTTCAATCTATTGCTTGTCGGAAAAACCGTACCCTTATATTATATCGAATTAGTATAACAAAAATTAATAAGATTGGCAATAATTAGAAGTTAACATAATGTAAATATAGCTGTAAATATTTTAGCGGGGCCTGTCTTGCCTTGTTCTCGCAGCACCGCTCCATTTTCCCCAGCGAGAAAAATGTCGTCCTTCGCTTCGGCAAGCTCAGGACGAGCCCTGAACGAAGCGAATGGGCTCGCTTGAAGTTTATGTTTACTCTCACCGATATTATAATAGCAGGTGAACCCTGGCCGCTCACATAAACTACATGCTGCTTGAACCAGCCCAAGCCATTTAAATTTCTCGCTAAATTATTCATTCGGAAATTTAACCCTGAGCGTAGCGAAGGGCCTCGCTAAAAATATACGTTAGATTATTGATAATTGATATTTTTGCGGAGGGATTTGTGAGCGTGCAATTAGAAATTTTTCGGCAAGAGTACACAAGGATTTACGAGTTGCCGGAGTGCTGCCTGCCCCGCGTAAGTCTACTGGCGGAGGCAACGAGTAAACCGTAGTGCACGGCGAAAAATTTCAGCACGCGAGCAAAGCCCGCAGCAAAATATTAATTGGTGTTGGCTCTTTTGGCAAGGATATCAAACTCAATGTTAACCTTATCTGAAGGACCCTTAAAACCTAAGGTAGTATTCTTAAGGGTGTGCGGGATTATATAGACCGTAAAGGTATTGGCTCTTTTATCTACAATAGTTAAGCTAATACCATCAATAGCCATAGAACCTTGAGGTAAAACATAATGCATAAATTTGGCGGGTATAGCTATTTCAAAACACAAATTATCGTTTACATAATTTTTGCGCCGAATAATACCAATGCAGTCAATATGGCCAGTAACAAAATGACCAGAGAGCCTGTCTCCTATTTTTAACGCACGTTCCAGGTTTACCTTATCCTTTATCTTTAACGTCATCAGATTAGTGACGTTAAAGGTCTGGGGCATAACTTCAAAATATAAACTGCCTGATTCTTTTTTTATTATAGTAAGACAGGTACCATTTACAGAAATGCTATCGCCAATATTGACATCCTCCAGTACCTTTTCTGCCTGGAATTCAAATAAAGTAACATCGCCTCGTTTAGATACTTTTTTTAATTCACCTAATTCTTCAACAATACCGCTAAACATATCCTTCAAATAGAAAATCTTCGCCTATTTTTCTTAATTCAACTTCCCTTAACTTCACTGCCTTATCTATACGCGCTATACCCCTACCCATAACCGAGCTAATCGCCTCTTTGCCACCGATAATCTTTGGGCTAATAAAGAATAATACCTTATCTACAAGCCCTTCATCGAAGAGCCCGCCGATTAATGTTCCTCCGCCTTCAACAAGAATATTGGCTATTTCAGCTTGAGCTAATTTTTTCATCATATCTTTTAGATTTATCTGGCCGGCTTTCTCTTTTACTTCTAAAATCTTTGCCTTCTGAGCCAGTATTTTTCTATTCTCGGTCTCCTGACCCGATTTGACCGGCAAAATTACAATTATCGCAGAACTCTTGCGAGAAAATACGTTTGCTTCCTGGTGGATACTTAATTGACTATCTACTACAATTTTGATGGGCTGTTTTTTGGAAAACCAGGCATCGAGCTTTGGGTTATCTCTCAATATTGTATTCACGCCGACCATAATCGCATCGTAGTTTGAGCGCAGGCGGTGTGCATAAGCGCGGGCCCCATCGGAAGTTATCCATTTGGAATCGCCGGTTCGAGTGGCAATCTTACCATCCAAAGACTCTCCCACTTTAACCGTAACAAAAGGAATTTTGCGGGTAATATATTTTATAAAAGCTTCGTTTAATTTCCTTAATTTATTTTCTAAGAACCCTACCTCAACTTTTATCTTCTGTGCCTTAAGTATCTGGATACCTCTACCGTTATTAAGAGGGTTTGGATCGACCATGCCCACAATAACTTTTTTTATTCCACTTTTAATTATTTTATCTACGCAAGGAGGAGTTTTGCCGAAATGCGCACAGGGTTCCAGAGTTACGTATAAAGTTGCACCCTTTGCTTTTACGCCTGCGTCATCCAAGGCTATAGCTTCTGCATGAGGCAGGCCCGCTTTTTCATGATATCCACGGCCTATAATTCGACCGTTTTTGACTACTAAAGCCCCTACTGCAGGATTCGGCGAAGTCCTGCCTTTTCCTTTTAAGGATAGCCTAAAGGCTAAATCCATAAAATATGTGTGGTTTCTTATCATATATTTAAATCTTAAGTTGTGCTTCTTTTAACTTCTCCACCAACTCATATGGAATTTTAACTGAACCTATCTTGACTTCGGATTTAGCATTACCGTGACAATCTGAGCCTCCGGTAACCAATAAATTGTATTCCTTGGCTAAACCCAGATAAAAATTAACCATCGCCTGAGTATATTCAGAATAATATACCTCTAAGCCCATGAGACCGCAATCAACAAATTTAGGAATCAATTCATCCTTATGAAGAGTAGAGGGATGGGCCAATACAGGAATACCGCCTACCTCCTTGATTAGCTTTATGGCCTCAATTGGTGAAAATCTGAAATTACAGATATAGGCAGGGCATTTATCTCCGATATATTTGCGGAAGGCCTCTGCTGTGGAACTAACCAAACCAGCGCGCACCATTGCCCTAGCAACGTGCAATCTCCCAACTGTGCCTCCTCTGGCAATATCCAATACAGACTCAGCCTCAAGCATCACACCCATATTTTTCAGCTTATCCACTATTTTATAGATACGTTCAATACGATTTCCTTTCAAAAACTCTAACTTATTTATCAAGTCTTTCCTTTTATAATCAATTAAATATCCCAGGATATGCACTTCCAAGCCGTCGTATTCGGCAGACAGTTCTATGCCTGCTAAGACTTCAATATTTTTTGGTTTAGCTATTTTTATCGTAGGTTCTATTCCCAAAACGGTATCATGGTCAACAACCGCAATTGCAGATAGACCACACCTTGCGCTCTCCGAGATAAGATCTTGGGGCGTAAATGTACCATCTGAAAATATGGTGTGTAAATGTAGGTCAGCAAATTTCATTTGTTCTTTTCTAACTCTATCTTATCCAGTATGCCATTGACAAATTTACTCGCTTCTTGGCTTGAATATTTCTTGGCTAATTCCACGGCCTCATTAATGGATACCTTAAAAGGAATATCTTCACGAAAGATAAGTTCAAAACATCCCATCCGCAATATATTTCTATCCACCACCGCCATACGCTTGAGTTGCCAGTTAGTTGCGTATTGGCCAATTTTAGCGTCGATTGTCTGTAGGTTATCAATTGTTCCTTTAACGAGTTCGCCCGTAAATTTCTTTATTTCTTCATCTATATTCTCTTCGCTATGCGCCTGCCAAAAATTACTTAGCGATATATCATAGCTATCATGTGTGATATCCGTCTGATAAAGTACCTGTAGGGAGAATTCTCGCGCCAAAGTACGTTTACGCATAATTAGTGGGGTTCGTTTTGCCCATTGAGTCCGTTAATATCTTTTTAACGAAAATAACGACGCTAACGAACACAACGAAATCAACGCAACTTATATTATTTAATCTGCATTAATAAATTTGCCATTTCAATAGCAGACATGGCAGCATCTTTGCCTTTGTTGCCTTCTTTTGTGCCAGCGCGCTCTACTGCTTGTTCAATAGTATCTGCGGTAATAATACCAAAGATTACAGGCAGGCCCGTATCCAATGAAACTTTGGCTATACCCTTGGCTACTTCTGAAGCGACATACTCAAAATGCGGTGTTGAGCCCCGGATAACTGTCCCTAAACAGATCAATGCATCATACGATTTTGATTTCGCCAATCTTTGTGCGACAAGAGGCGCCTCAAATGCGCCAGGAACCCAAGTGATTGACAAATCTTCGTTATTTGCTCCATGCCTGATCAAGGTATCCAAACAACCACTGACTAATTCTTTGGTAATAAAATCGTTAAAACGCGAGGCAATGATACCGAATTTCTTGCCCTTGGCAATTAAATTACCTTCGATTGTCTTTACCATTTTCCCTCCTTTAATGAGCACATAACTTACGAACACGTAAGTGTGAGTAAGTTATTATGCGAGATTCTTCGCTTTGTTCAGAATCGTCCATCGAGTCCTGAGCAAAGCGAGGGACGAATTAAATCCTTGACATCGGAGATGTCAAGGATAAGTTCGGACTGATAAGTTATGTCGTTTGCATTATTTTTAATATAAGGCTCCATAACTTATGTCCTCACTTAATCTATATTCAAATTATGGCCCAGTTTTTCTTTTTTGGTCTTGAGATAATTGTAGTTCAGAGGATTAGGTGCAATCTCCAAAGGGACGCGTTCAATAACCACAAGGCCATAGCCCTCCAAACCTACTATCTTGCGGGGGTTATTGGTCAGGAGTCTGATATTCTTAAGGCCCAAGTCTACCAGAACCTGTGCGCCTATTCCATAATCCCTAAGATCTGCTTTGTGTCCTAAGGCCTCATTTGCCTCTACTGTATCAAGGCCCTTATCTTGCAAGTTATAGGCCTTGATTTTATCTACAAGCCCAATACCACGGCCCTCTTGGCTCATATAAAGGACAACACCTTTCTTTTCCTTACCGATAATCTCCATCGCTCTCTTTAATTGCCTTCCGCAATCACAACGCAGAGAGCCAAACACATCGCCGGTTAGACACTCAGAATGCACCCGGACAAACGTTGCCGTATTATCCAACTCACCCATAGTAAGCGCAATATGAAAATGGTTATTAATCAGATCCCGATACAACATTAACTTGTAAATGCCGTATTCTGTAGGGATAATAGTTTGTGAAACCCGCTCAATTAATTTTTCAAAACGCCGACGGTACTGAATAAGGTCAGCAATAGAACAGATCTTTAGGTTATATTGTTTGGCAAATTCCAGTAATTGGGGAAGTCTGGCCATCATACCATTGTCATTCATAATTTCACATATTACACCTGCGGGATAAAGGCCGGCTAATCTCATAAGATCTATGGCTGCCTCGGTATGGCCTGCCCTGACTAAAACTCCACCCTTAAGTGCCTGCAAAGGAAAGATGTGGCCCGGCCTAATTAAATCTTCGGGCAAAGTTTTCGGATTTATGAGAACTTCAATAGTGCGAGCGCGGTCATAAGCGGAAATTCCCGTGGTTATACCTTTGGCAGCATCTACCGAAATCATCCAGGCAGTAGAAAAAGGACCTTTTCTATTATATAACTTCTTATCTTCTAGCATCGGCTGTAAAGCTAATTCCTTCAATCTCTCTTCTTCCATAGGCACACAGATGAGCCCTCGGCCGTTCTTGGCCATAAAATTTATATCATCCGGCAAAACATTAGACGCGGCCATTACCAGGTCGCCTTCATTTTCGCGATCTTCGTCATCCACGACAATAACCATCCTGCCGCCTTTTAAGTCATCCAACATTTCTGGGATTGTGTTGAACATAGCTACCTCATTCTTTAAACAAGAAAATCGCCTTCGACGATTAGACCCTTCCTTTAAGAAGTTTAGGAAGGTCTATCCTTTTTAGGATAACCTGAAGGTGCGATTTTCTAGTGGTTTTAGAAAGCGCTTTATACTTTCCTACACCATAAAAAACCCGAAGATAATCTTCGGGTAATAGGCAAACTTATTAACCTTCTCCCATCTGGACTTTCACCCAATCCTATTTGTTGGATTGGTGTCCGCTTGTGCGGAACCATCGGCTCTGGAATATCGCCAGATCTGTCCCGAAGAGCCGGGACTCGCGGGCTTAACCGCCGGTAAGGATTTTCACCTTCCCCGAAGATTAACGTGAATTTATTATAACAAGAAAACTTATCTTGTCAATATATTTAAAACCATTATAATATTAAGTAAGTGCACAATTTACGGAACGTAAGTGAACGTAAATTGTATGCATGAACTTACCCCGCCAAAGGCGGGGTTAATTCCGACACACAACCTATGTTTGCTTCGTTCCATAAGTTGTGTCGTCATTAAAGATGGGGCATATTGTAAACCAGATACATAATCTCTTGATAAAAAAGAAAAAATCTATCGCGGTGGCTGAATCCTGCACCGGGGGACTCCTCTCTAACTTTCTTACCCAAATACCCGGCAGTTCTAAATACTTTATCTTAGGAGTGGTTGCTTATAGTAACAAGGCAAAAGAAAATATCTTAAAGATACCCGCAAATATTGTTGCCAAAGGAGGTGCGGTCTCAAAAAATGTAGCCGAGCTTTTAGCAAAATCAGTAAGGTTAATAGCTAAGGCAGATTTTGGCATTGGCATAACAGGGATTGCCGGGCCTAGCGGCGGCTCAAAAGAAAAACCTGTGGGGACTGTATTTATCGCTATTGATACAAAAAATAAAAGAATCTGCAAAAAATTTAATTTCAGCGGAAGGCGTTCCTCCATCAGAAAACAAGCAGCCCTAAAGGCTCTAGAATTATTGATCCGATTGGTATAATTATTATCGTTTAGCGGGGTGACTTGGCTTGATTTGAGCAGCATGTAGTTTATGTGAGCGGCCAGGGTGCCTGAGCGAAAGCAAAGGCGAGCAAGTGAGAAACTTCAAGCGAGCCCATTCGCTTCGTTCAGGGCTCGTCTCCTGAGCTTGCCGAAGCGAAGGACGAAATTTTCCTCGATGGGGAAAATCGAGCGGTGCTGCGAAAACAAGCCAAGGCAGGACCCCGCAAAAGATAAACATGAGAACATTTATTGCTATCGAACTACCGCAAGGAATTAAAGATTCCCTGAGCCGCCTGCAGGAAGAACTTAAGGCTACCGAGGCAGATGTTAAGTGGGTCGCGCCTGAGAACATACATTTAACTTTGAAATTCTTAGGTGAAATTGATGATAAAAAATTAGAGAAAATTACTAAAATTATCGATGACGCGGCCAAAGAAAAAAATAAATTTCAGATTCGCATTTCTTCTCTGGGGACATTCCCAAAAATAGATTTTCCCCGCGTAATCTGGGTAGGCGTTGATATAGGAGATAAAGAGACGAAGGCAATAGCCGAAGAATTAGAAGAAAAAATCGCCAAAATCGGCATTCCTAAAGAAAACAGGCCGTTTTCTTCGCATATTACTATCGGCAGAACAAAGTCTTCTTTAAATCGGGAAAAGTTGGTTCAAAATTTGAAGAATAAAGCTGAATTAGGCGCAAACAAACTAGAATTTTACGTTACCAAGATTACTTTATTTCAAAGCACACTCACCCCACATGGCCCTATCTACAAAGTCTTAAAGGAAACTAATCTTAAAACTACCTGAAGAATAATATTCGTATAAAGGCCAGCAACAATATCATCGCTCATTATGCCTATACTACCGGTTAAATTCTGCAGCCTATCTGAAGGAAACGGTTTTAAAGCGTCTAAAATACGGAACAAAATAAAAGCCATAATTACTAATTTTATATCATAAGGTATAAATATAAGGCTTAATAACATACCAGAAACCTCGTCTATCACGATACACCCTGCATCTTTCTTATTAAATATCTTCTCTGCCTTCCCGCTTAATAAAAATCCCATGATTATCAAAGTTAGGGTTAATAATATATATAAAAAAATATTATCTTTGACGAAATAAAATAGAAATATAGCGGCTATACTCGCAAATGTCCCGGGCATAAATGGCAGATAGCCCACATAAAAAAAAGTACTTAAAGTTTTGATAATAAACTTAAATATATTCATGACAAGAAAATCGCTTTGCTATTAGACCCTTCCTCTAGATGATTTAGGAAGGTCTATCCTTTTTAGGGTAATTTCAATATGATTTTCGAGTGGTAGAGGAAAGTGTTTTATACTTTCCTATACCATAAAAAGAGGGGTTAGAGCCTCGTAATTACTTTACGGTTCTCCCAAAGATAGTACAGGCCGGAATAAAGAGTAAGTCCGACAGTAAATATCATAAGGACATATACACTATTGCGGAAGAACCTCTCCCAGGCAGGATTCCAGGTAAAAAAGGCCAACATGATTTCTTTTAAAACAATAAATCCTAATATATAGAATATCACTGCCATCTGAGATACCGTCTTATGTTTTCCTGCTTTGGCTGCTGATAATACCTTTCCTTTATTAAGCGCAAAAAGGCGTAATGACGTAATTAATATTTCGCGTGATACAATAATTACAAACATCCAGGCTTCGATTAATTGCATCTGGACAAAAGCAGTAAATGCTGCCAATACTAAAATCTTGTCTGCAATCGGGTCCATAAGTTTTCCGAAATCCGTAACCATATTTTTCTTATGCGCGATTCTCCCATCAAGAAAATCAGATAGAGCTGCAAAGATAAAAATCGCTAGACTTACGACCTTTGCCCACAGCCCCTGGCATAACAGGAAAAACATAAATACAAAAGTAAGAACAATTCTTAGCAGCGTTAATCTGTTGGCAATATTCATGGCAATGCCTTACCTACTAAATCGTATTCTAAGGTATCGGTAATTTCTACTTTTACAAAGTCGCCGACGTTTAATGCTTTCTTAGAATCTACATAAACCGAGCCATCTACTTCAGGGGCATCGTACTGGCTGCGGCCTAAATAAAAATCCTCTTCTTTTTCATCTATTAAGACATCGATAACCTTTCCTAGGAAATTTTTATTTACGTCCTGAGAGATTTTTTGCTGTTGCATCATAAGAGCGCCAAAACGCTCTTCTTTAATTTTGTCGGGAATCTGATTTTCAAAATTATATGCCTGCGTGCCCTCTTCCCGGGAATAGATAAATGCACCCAGTCTCTCAAATTTTACATCTTCGATAAAATCCAGCAATTCCTTAAAATCCTTCTCTGTTTCTGAAGGGAATCCCACTATAACTGAAGTACGTATTGCTACGTAAGGAATCTTTTTTCTGATTTTATCGATAATCCTTAAGGTATCATGCTTGGTCGTCTGCCTGTGCATTAAATTTAATATACGGTCATTTATGTGCTGCAATGGTAAATCGATGTATTTACAAACCTTAGGCTCATTTTTAATTAAATCTAATAATTCATTGCTGATACGGCTGGGATACAGATAAAGGAGTCTTAACCAGCCGATATTGGGGCTCATCTTTATTATCTTCTTCAAGAGTTCGGGTAATCTTGTACTTGCGTATAAATCCATGCCGTAACCCGTGATATCCTGGCCGATAATATTCACCTCCGAGACTTTATCCTTATTGAATATTTCTATTTTAGCAAGTATGGAATCTATATCGAGGCTGGTGAATCTTCCTTTAATCTTGGGGATGATACAATAACTGCAATTGTTTATACAGCCTTCACAGATTTTTACATATGTATAATGTTTGGGAGTAAGCGGGAACGTCGCCAGATTATGATTTAAAGAAGTTTTTCCCACAAAGGCGTCGACCTCTGGCAGCTCATTATGTAATTTATCTTTATAGCGCTGCGCAAGGCAACCATAAACAATTATCTTCTTAAGTTTGCCTTTTCTTTTTAAATCAATTAAATCCAATATGGCATCTACTGATTCGACCTTGGCATCTTCTATGAAGCAGCAGGTATTCACTATTGCCGCATCTGCCTTATCTATATCTACAATAGGATATCCTCTCAAGGCTAATCCACCCAAAATGCTTTCTGAATCCACTAAGTTTCTCGGGCAGCCTAAACTTAAAATTCCGATCTTAAATTTATCTCTCATCGCTTTATGTTTAAGCCTTCCTTTGTAATCAATATATTTTTAATTGCCTGGCCTCTTCGGCCCAGGCCCGATATGCGCTTACCGTTCACTTCTAATTCTACAACGCCGGCATTACCTAAAGAGAGCTCTATTTTATCTTTTGCCTGCCAGCTTTCGGATTTACCCTTCTTTAAGATATTTTGAAAAATAACTCGGCCGTCGGCTTTTACCTGTATAAAGCAATTTTCTTTAGCGTATATATCTAAAGATATTATTTTTACCGCAGGCGAATTTTCTAATTTGCTTATGGGAGCTCTATTACCTATCTTGGATGAAACAACGATAGGTAGTTTAGTTCTTCTGGACAGGCGGCTTGCCTTAAAAGAGATAAATTTACCTAAATTAAATAAACCAATGATAAATATAAGTATCAAGACAACCATAACTATTGTCTTTGATCTTATATGCAGAGCTTTCAGAGTAAAAAGTTTTAATAAAAGTATTTTAAACGATGACGCGGGTTTTTCTTGTAAATCCGATACGTAGATAATTTTAGTTTTAGATTCTTTATAATCGGGTATAATATCCTGCGGGTCAATGCCTAAGAATTTACAGTAGATTTTTAAGAACCCCTTTATATACACAGGACTAAAATTTATGAGACTATCCTCTT